>Ga0307378_10007705_pt1 | contig 14430 bp, 11 predicted proteins | sample UN1MG_FD_202238 | JGI IMG/M metagenome (GOLD analysis project Ga0307378, IMG submission 202238) | Soil microbial communities from Risofladan, Vaasa, Finland - UN-1 | ecosystem: Environmental > Terrestrial > Soil > Coastal area > Acid sulfate soil | place: Finland: Risofladan, Vaasa | collected...
TCTGCTTTCCCGTAATCCGGCAGAGGTGAATCATTGGGATGTGCCATATTTTCAGCTGTGCCAAAAACCGGATAATACTGGCGATCTACAGCTTTTTCACTGATTTTTTCTGATATTCTAAATTATTGCCGTATTATTCTTCAATTCGCTTCGTAATTTTATCGAGGGTATACAATATACCGTTTTTATGGCTGGACTCAATAAATTCCAAAATAAAAGGGTTGTCTTACAACAATACTTACATATAATTCGATTACTAACTATTTTATTTGGAGTGCATATGGGGAGAATTTTAATTGTTGACGATACCCTATTCATGCGAACCCTCCTGAAAAACATCCTTTTTTCCGGTGGACATGATATCGTCGGTGAGGCTGCCGACGGTGATGAAGCTATCGCCAAATACAAGGAACTGAAACCCGACCTGGTTACAATGGACGTGGTAATGCCTAAAGTGAATGGTATAGAGGCCCTTAAGGGTATACGGGCCTTTGATCCGAATGCCCGTGTGGTGATGTGTACCGCTATCGGGCAGGAACAGATGGTAAAACTGGCCATTAAAACGGGGGCAAAAGGCTATATTGTGAAACCCTTCCAGGCTCCCAAAGTTCTCGAGGAGCTAAAAAACGTTCTAGGTTCATGACATGATACGTGTCCTCGTTGTCGATGATTCGCTCTTCATGCGAACCATATTAAAAGATATGCTTGATAAAGATCCCGAAATCGAGGTAGTTGGAACTGCAATTGATGGCATCGATGCGCTGAAGAAAATAGAGGAATTCTCACCTGATGTGATGACCCTCGACATCGAGATGCCCAAGATGGACGGACTGAAGGTGCTGAAAAAAAAGGCCGATATGATCAATTTTCCAAAGACACTCATGCTCAGTTCTCTTACTACTGCCGGCGGAAAGATGACCAGGACCGCAATGGAAATGGGTGCTGACGATTTTTTGCTCAAACCAAAGGATGTCCGGGGCGTGCGAAGTCTCGATCGGGAATTGAAGGACAAGATCAGAAACCTGGTGAAGATCAGGTATACAAAAAGGGGGACTCCCCCCGGATCGGTTTCCGCGCAAAAAGCGGTCGTCATCGGATCATCCGCAGGTGGGCCACCGATGCTTGATGTCCTCTTGTCATCGATTGTAACTCCTGTCGATGCAGCCGTTATTATTACCCAGCATATGCCGGAAGGAGGATTCACGGCCTCGCTGGCAACCCGGCTGAACAGGATCTCAGCCATGCCGGTGAAGGAATCGGAGAATGGTGACACGCTTTCCAATGGCAGGGTGTATGTTTCCAGGTCAGGCGTACATTCGATAATTACCTCAATGATCTCCGAAAATGGAAAAGTAGGAGGGAGGATTATCCATTCACGAGCCGCCCCGGTCCACAATGTCAGGCCGGCAGTTGACAAGACATTCCATTCCGCTGCAACGGTTTTTGGATCAGATTGCCTTTCCGTCATTCTTTCAGGGATGGGCAATGACGGAGGTGAAGGAATGGCATCGGTCAAGCAGCAGGGTGGCAAAACTATGGTGTGTAGAGAGGAAGATTGCCTGGTATATGGTATGGCCAGGTCGGCACTGGCCAGAAATTGTGTTGACCAGGTCATCTCCCTGGAAGATATGGGAGATGAAATCGCGAAAATTGTTATGGGGATGGCTGTGTAGCTCATGTCGGAACTTGATGCATATCGATCACTCTATATCGCTGAATCCAGAGAAAATCACGAAAATATCGTGAAAAATCTTCTGATTCTTGAGTCAGGATCAGACGAGGGAGCTATTGGGGAGATTTTCCGATCAGCCCATTCCCTGAAGGGTATGTCCGCCTCAATGGGATTTGAGGGCATGGAAACTCTCTGCCATGCCATGGAGGATGTATTCCAGGAAATCAGGAACGGAAGCATTGGCGTAGGGCCGGACCTGGTTGATAACCTCCTTGAAACGGCCGATGATATTGAAGGCATGCTTGATGACATCGAGGGGGGTGGGACCGGTATCGCGTCTGAACTTGACGAAAAAGTAAGCGCGCTCAAGGCCTGGATATCAGGGCAGGAGGAAAATTCTGGGCTTGTTGATTCACCCGCCCAACCTGTTGAAATAGAAACCGGTGCTGTTGCCGGTGATAATGATACGGAGTCCGTTCCAGTTCCCGCCGGTTCACCCAGGTATCACATCGGGGTGCAATTGTCACCCGAATGTGATAATAGGAATCTGAGGGGGTTGATTGTCCTATCGAACCTTGAGGAGATCGGGCATATCGAAGCCATCATTCCGGACCGGGATATTATTGAGGACGGGGAATTCGATGGTTCTTTCGAACTTGAGATAATTACCGATGCAGGGCGTGATGCCCTGGAGGTCATCACATCGGTTACGGATGTTGCCAGCGTCGTCATTACCGAACAGGGTGCCGGTGCTGCAGGGCTGAAAAAATCCATGAATGCTCCTGCTCCACCGGCGGATGATGCGCCTCAGAGCCCGGCAGTTATGAAACCCCCGGTAAAGCTAAAAAAGAGCAGGGAAATTAAAAATCTCAGGGTGAACATCTCCCGCCTTGACCAGATGATGAACCTTATCGAAGACCTGGTAATCAACAGGGGACGGATCACGCAGATCGCACAAAAATACCAGATAAAGGAGCTTGATGAGACGCTCAATATGGTAGGACGCTCGGTATCGGACCTTCAGGATATGATGATGAAGATCAGGATGATCCCGCTCAACCATATCTTTAACAGGTTTCCAAGAACTGTCCGCGATATCGCCCACAGAGAAGGCAAGGAAGTCGATTTCATTATTGAGGGAGGCGAGACAGATCTTGACAGAAGTGTCATGGATGGCCTCAACGATCCGCTCATGCACATCATCCGCAATGCTATTGATCATGGAATTGAATCCCCTCACCAGAGGGAGTTGCTCGGAAAACCAACCAAAGGGACAATCAGGCTTTCAGCGAGGAGAGATCGCGATAATGTGATAATCACTATTGAAGACGACGGTGGGGGAATCAATGTTGAGAAGGTGAAAGAAAAAGCACAAAAAGCCGGGTTGATCTCCGGCGAGGCCGCTGACGCTCTCTCCAATGGAGAAGCATTCGATCTTCTCCTCCTGCCAGGTTTTTCCACCGCAGAAACCATCACCGACATCAGCGGGAGAGGAGTCGGACTGGATGTAGTGAAAAATTCCATCGAATCGCTGAAAGGCATAATCAGGATCGAATCATCGGAAGGAAAAGGAACGAAATTTGAACTTCTCCTGCCACCAACCATGGCCATCGTGAATGTGATGATGGTACGGATCAACGGTAAACGATGTGCGATTCCGGTAAATAACGTGGTGGAGGTTGCCAGTCTCGCCCAGCAGAAGATCCACCGTGTGGGGCTCCAGGAAGCGGTCATGATACGTGGAGATGTGCTCCCGCTCGACCGTCTTGACGACATGTTCGGATTTTCAGAAAAATCCGAGATCCTTGTGGTTCTCCAGAACCAGAACAGGAAGAGATCGATTGTGGTGGATATGATCGAAGGACAGCAGGAAGTTGTGATAAAGCCGCTCTCCACCGTTATTGGCATATGCAGGGGCGTGAGCGGAGTCACTATTCCCGGTGACGGTGAAGTTGTGCCCGTAATAGACGTGAATTCAATTTTAAAGGAAGTATGAAGAGATGTTGTTGGATAGTAGACAATGTGATGCATTAAGGGAGCTCGGTAATATCGGGGCGGCTCATGCTGCTACCACTCTTTCCACGATGCTGATGAGTAACATCGAGATGGAGGTACCCGAAATCCATTTGATCGATATCTCAAAGATACATGAACACGTGGGAGATGAACTGGCAGCCCTGGTGCTTTTCCAGATAACGGGCGATATTTCAAGTGGAGGGTATGTTCTTGTGCATATCCCAAAAAACTCTGTAATCCGGTTAACCAATGCCATGCTTGGTATGACCGAGTTGAACAGGGAGCTTACCGAAATGGATGAGAGTGCCCTTCTTGAAATTGGTAATATCATGGTATCCGCGTTTCTCGACGCCACCGCCAGTCTCCTGAATATCATTATGCTCCCCTCACCCCCCTCATTGATCATAGATATGCCGCACGCGGCGTTCCAGACAATTCTTGCATCTGAAGATGCCATCGATATAAACGAAGTAGTACTGTTCCGTACCGAATTGAAAAGCGATCAGCACAAAATCACCGGCAACATCTTCCTCCTTCCCACTCAGTCGATGCTTCAGGATATTCTCAAAATGCTCGACAACCTGATAAATGTATAATAATTTGGAGCCTATCTGATGGACGTTCCAGCAAAAAACCAGGAAGAATTGGTGATTATCGGTATCGGTGATCTTTTCACCGGTTCGAATCCGATGTCATCGATTGGACTTGGTTCATGTGTCGGCCTGGTTATCCATGACCCTATAAAATGCATTGGCGGCATGGCCCATGTGATGCTTCCGGATTCGGGGGGACGGACTGAGAGACCCGGAAAATTTGCAGATACTGCAGTAGAGACACTTGTCAGCGAGTTGATCGGGAAAGGGTGTCGATTGGCGATAATGCAGGCGAAAATTGCCGGTGGAGCGGCCATGTTCAAGACATTTTCAGAGAACCTCAATATCGGGGAGAGAAACGTAAATGCAATCAGAGAGTGCCTGAAAGACAGGAAAATTCCCATTATAGCCGAAGACGTCGGGGGTTGCACGGGGCGGACAATTGTGTACCATCCGACATGTGCCGGGAAGCTTATGATAAAACTGGCAGATGGTACACGAAGTGAGATTTAGTTGGATAAAATGACCTTTTCAGGTAATAAAAACTGCAGCCGCTATTACTGTGGTCCACAGACCCATCTCCGCACCCTGGGCTGACTGGCAGATCTGTTGTGTTTTGATTATCCTTCCGCTTGCCTTATAGATCTGTTCCCTTTCCTGCCAGGCTTTATTGATATCAAACTCAATTCCCAATGTAGTTGCCAGCATTGTAGCAGCCAGATCTTCCGCATATTCGCCTGTCTTTTCTGCAGTCTCGCCATATGCATGGTGTTCTGAAAGATACCCATATTCCCCTGGTTTTTTTGGCAGAGCAAGCCCTATTGCCGCTGATATCAACCTGTTCGGTTCATTTGTATCGTTTTTGGCCATCACGCAATACGTAATGGCACCCGGCTGCAAAAGCAGGGTCCCTTCTTCCACTGTTATCAGGTTGCAATTTGGAGGAAATATGCTCGAAACATAGACCAGGTTGAATTTTTCAATCCCTGCTTCACGGAGGGCAAGTTCGAACGACGCAAGACGGTCTTTATGTACTCCTACTCCCTTGGTGAAAAAGACCTTTTTTGGTACAACCATGCGAATAATTTTATATTTATTTATGCTTATAGCTTTTTATTTGCTAAATAAAGGCATATATACATTTCAATTTTGATATAAAGGCTTAAATAATAATATATTTCGGTTTACCGTAAATTTTACCGGAATTTCAGGATTTTTAAAAAAATACATGCAGGGTTTTTCCCGTGTTTTCATGCACCCACTGTACAATGAGGCCCGGGCGAACTTCATAGAGCTAATTAAAAATAAGGGGTGATTTAGAGCGAAAATTCAGGCATTCGGGGGTCTTCCGCTACCTATTAAAAGTTCACAGTTCCAAGTTATATGAAACTATGAAGGCGGTACTTGGTCTTGAAGACGGAACCTTTGTCACAGGTAAGGGATTTGGTGTCGAAGGAGAGTGTTCCGGAGAACTTGTATTCAGCACTCAGATGTCTGGATATATGGAGGCATTGACCGATCCGAGTTATCACGGGCAGATCCTGATGTTTACTTTTCCCACAATCGGGAACTATGGCGTGGATAGAAAAAATTTCCAGCATCCAAGGGTGTGGGCCCTTGGTTGCGTGGCGAGGGAAATCTGCGCTGTTCCGGAAGCGATACCTTCTATAAAAGATTATTTTGAAGAAAACGGGCTTTTAGGAATATCTGGCGTAGACACCCGCATGCTCACTATAAAAACCCGCCTTCAGGGAACATTGAGATCCGTGCTGGTTGTCGGGGATGACAATGGGGAATATGCCGTTGAGTGCGCCCGGAAGATCCCTCAAATATCTGAAAAGGAACTTATAGGTGCAGTTTCCTGTAAAGAGCCGTATCATCTGGAAGGTTCCGGAAAGAGAATCGCGGTGATAGATCTTGGAATGAAGAAGAATATGATGATAAGCATGAGGAAAAGAAATGCCGATATTTTCGTGTTTCCTCATGACGCCCGATCCGACCAGATTGAAAGTTGTCGACCGGATGCCCTTTTCATCAGCAATGGACCAGGAGATCCGGTCCATGCTATCCATGCGATCCGGTGTGTAAAGGATCTGGCAGGAACACTGCCCATTTTCGGCATCTGTATGGGCAACCAGATCTGCGGCCTGGCATTAGGCGCAGAGACCTATAAAATGAAGTTCGGTCACAGGGGGACAAACCAGCCTGTCCGGTACAAAGATGGAAGCATCTATATCACGACCCAGAACCATGGATTTGCAGTCGCCGCCGATACACTCCCCGAAGGCGCCGGCCTGCTCTATTCAAATGTAAACGACGGCACCCTGGAAGGATTTGAAGACCGTAATCTTGACATCACCTGCGTGCAATTCCATCCCGAAGCACACGGAGGTCCTCTCGATACCGAAATACCTTTCTTTGACAGCATGTTTAGGAGGCTGGACTGAAATGCCCCGCAAAGCTCATATCAGGAAAGTGCTCCTGATTGGTTCAGGGCCCATACAAATTGGCCAGGCAGCAGAATTCGATTTCTCCGGATCCCAGGCATGCAAGGCACTCCGCGAAGAAGGAGTCAAGGTCATCCTTGTCAATTCCAACCCGGCTACAATCCAGACAGATCCTGAGATGGCCGACGAAATATATATCGAACCGATTCGGGCGGATGTTATCGCTAGGATCATCGAAAAGGAGAAACCCGATGGCATATTAAGCGGAATGGGCGGCCAGACAGGGCTCAATATGACTGCAGAACTTGCCGAGATTGGTGCGCTTGAAGGCGTGGAAATACTCGGTACGCCCCTGGAGGCTATTTACCAGGGAGAAGACAGGGAAAAATTCAAGGCTCTGATGGGCAGGATTGGAGAACCTGTGCCCAAGAGCATGATTCTGAACAGGTTGGACCAGCTTGACGAGGCAATGAACCAGGTCGGCCTGCCTGCCATCATCCGCCCTGCATATACGCTGGGGGGGTCCGGCGGAGGTATTGCCCACACCCGTGAAGAACTTGACCACATTGTGGAGATCGGACTGAGTCGTTCCCGCATACACCAGGTGCTTATCGAGGAGAGCGTGGTGGGATGGAAAGAGATAGAGTTCGAGGTGATGAGGGATGCCGGCGACACCTGCATCATCGTCTGCGGAATGGAGAACGTGGACCCCATGGGAATCCACACGGGAGAGAGCGTTGTAGTGGCACCCATCCTCACCCTTCGTGACGATGAATTCCAGCTGCTGCGTAGTGCGGCTATCAAGATTATCAGGGCCCTCGACGTTCAGGGCGGCTGCAATATCCAGTTCGCCTACTGGGAGGGGGATTACAGGGTAATCGAGGTGAATCCCAGGGTATCAAGGTCGTCTGCACTCGCCTCCAAGGCCACGGGCTATCCCATCGCCAGGGTGGCGGCAAAGATCGCTATTGGCCTGCGCCTGGATGAGATTACCAATTCGGTGACCGGCTGTACGCCTGCATCATTTGAACCGGCTATAGATTATGTGGTTGTGAAGGTCCCGCGCTGGCCATTCGACAAATTCAAGAATGCCGACCGCACCCTTACCACTGCCATGAAAAGCACCGGCGAAGTGATGGCTATCGGCCGGAATGTTGAGGAATCATTTATCAAGGCCCTTCGTTCCCTTGATACGGACATCTACCTTCATACAAATCCAAGTGAGATCCGGATGATCCTCTCAAGCCCTACCGATGAACGTTTTGCCACTCTTTTCGATGCATTCAGGACCGGTTTTTCTGTCGATGAGATTGCAAAGCTTACCAAAATTTCCCCCTTCTTCCTGGAAAAGATCAGGAATATTGTGGATCTGGAGGAGAAACTTACCAAAGATGCGACTGTCGGGGATATCCTTCATGCCAAGGAGTATGGATTTGCAAATTCTGATATCGCGGTGAGGACCAAAAAGAGCCCGGAAGATATAGAGGGGATTACGGGCACGCCCACTTACAAGATGGTAGATACCTGTGCAGCCGAATTTCCGGCCACCACTCCTTATTTCTATTCCACATGGGAAGATGAGTGCGAGATTGTGCCCGATAAGAGGCAGAAGATTCTCATCCTTGGATCAGGGGCTATACGAATAGGGCAGGGAATCGAGTTTGATTACTGCACGGTTCACGCGGTGAAAGCGCTGAGGGAAGAGAACGTGGAGGTGCATATTGTCAACAATAATCCTGAAACAGTCTCTACAGATTTCGATACTTCGGACCGCCTCTTTTTCGAACCGATGCAGCTTGAAGATGTTATCAACATCTTAAAAAAGGACAATTATCTGGGAGTTATGGTTCAGTTCGGCGGACAGAATGCCGTGAACCTGGCTGTGCCCATAAGCGAGGAGCTTTCGCGTCTGGGGCTTTCTACCTCAATTCTCGGAACGTCGCCCGATTCCATGGACATTGCCGAAGACCGTGACAGGTTTGCAGCCCTTCTTGCCGATCTTGATATCCCGAGCCCGCCCAACAGTTCTGCATTTTCTCTAGAAGAGGCACGAATAAAAGCCGCCGAGATTGGGTATCCTGTCCTGGTCCGGCCGTCATATGTTCTTGGCGGCAGGGCCATGGAGATCGTCCATGACGAGATCGAGCTTGAGAGCTATATGAAGGAGGCTGTCAGGGTGAGCAGGAACCATCCCGTCCTGATCGACTCCTTCCTCCAGAATGCAGTTGAACTGGATGTTGATGCGGTATGTGACGGAACTGATGTGCTTATCGGTGGAGTGATGGAGCATATTGAGGAGGCAGGTGTTCACAGTGGGGATTCTGCGTGTGTCATACCAACCCAATCGCTCTCCCCGGAGATCCTGGAACGGGTCAAGGAATACACACGAAAAATCTCCCTGGGGTTCGGGGTAATCGGGCTTGTGAATATCCAGCTTGCAGTAAAAGACGACATTGTCTATGTTCTGGAAGCCAACCCGCGGGCCAGCAGGACTGTTCCTTTCGTAAGCAAGGCGACAGGAATACCCCTGGCAAAGATTGCCGCCAAGACAATGATTGGAAAGAAACTCAAAGATATGGGCTACAAAGAGCGCCCGTTCTCCCATGTCGCAGTCAAGGAAGTGCTCCTCCCGTTCAATAAGCTGCCTGGTGTGGATACGGTCCTTGGCCCGGAGATGAAAAGCACCGGCGAGGTTATGGGCATAGACTATGACTTCGGAAGGGCCTATTACAAAGCCAGTATATCTGCGGACAATGAGCTTCCTGTCGAGGGTAATGTGTTCATTTCCGTCAACAAGGAACAGCGCGAGGAGGTCATCCCCATTGCAAGAAAACTAAAAGAACTGGGCCTGAATCTCTATGGAACTGCAGGAACGGTTGAAAATCTTGCCGAAGCCGGGATTGATGCGAACCTTGTACGAAAAGTTGCGGAAGGCTCCCCGAACGTAATTGATCTTCTCAGGAAAGGGGAAATCCGGCTTATTGTAAACACTCCACTCGACAAACAGTCAAGGCTGGACCATTACCAGATAATGCGGGCGGCTGTTGACTATGGTGTCCCGTATATTACCACCGTGCAGGCTGCGAGGGCTGCGGCCATGGCCATTGAGGCAATCAAGCACGAGGAGATCACCATTGAACCGCTCTCCCATTATCATGCATAATTTTTTTATCAATAGTAATTGATACTGATCTCTCTTCCAATACCCGAGTTATCCGGAAGAAGGGAGGATCATTTTTTTCGAAGGATATGCAGGGTTTAAGTTGCAGGAGCGGCGAATACGATATCGACTTCGAATTGGCACTACTAAAAAAGAAAATAATTTAATTTTTCAGGAAATCCATCCCGTTACTTGATCCTGGTGGGCGTCGATCCAATCTTTTGCGGCATCTTCGGGCGATTTACCTTCTTCGATGGACAACATCACGGATTCCATATCTGCATCGGTCCAGTTGAAGCGGGTAAGTATCTCATAAGCTTCGGGTTTATCTGTTTCAAGACCTTTCCGGGCCAGGGTTGCAATATACTCCTCTCCGCCGTATATTCCCTTGGGGTCTTCGAGGTATTTGAGGTCCCATCGGGCAAACTTCCAGTGAGGGGTCCAGCCGGTCACTACGATCCATTCGTCATCGCTGATTGCCGATCTAAGTTCAGCAGCCATACCTGCACTGCTACTCGGGACCAGCGAATAATCAAGGTCATATTCATCAATAGCCTTCTCAGTCAGCGACATAATCCCTGCTCCAGGCTCGATGCCCACGATTCTTCCCTCAAATTTATCCTTTACGCCATTCATTTCCTCAATGGAGGAGATATTGACATACTGGGGCACGACAAGTCCGATCTTGGCTCCCTCCAGGTTCTTTCCTACAATGACGAAGTTTTCTCCATACTGGTCCAGGTAACCCTTGTGCGTCGCCGGAAGCCAGGAAGAGATAGTGCAATCGATCTGCCCATCGGCCAGCGCCTGGTAAAGCGGACCTACATCGACCGCTATTATTTCGACATCATAATCGGCCTGCTCAAAAACCTGTTTGAGCACATTTGTGCTGGCAATTTCCGAGTCCCACGTGACATACCCTATGCTCACCTGTTTTTCAGTGCCGACATCTCCGGTCTGTTGCGTACAGCCGGAGGCGAGAAGTGCCCCTGCCATAACAATCGAGATAGTAAAGAATACCAGTATATTTTTCATTCCACTTCGATCCATTAAAATCACCTTTTGGGTTGCAATTCAAGAAATAATGGAGAAAAAGGGCCATTTTGGCCCATCTACTCTTTGTTGAACAACTCTCTCTATGTTGCTTATTTTATATAGTATTGTCTCATTGCGTGGTCTTGATCAGGTTCTGGGTAATGCGATCCAGTATTATGGCAATAATGACAATTGCCAGCCCGGCCTCAAACCCTGTGCCAATATCAACACGCTGGATTCCTACCAGCACCTGGTATCCGAGTCCCATCGCGCCGATCATGGCTGCAATCACGGTCATGGAAAGAGCCAGCATGATACACTGGTTGACTCCGGCCAAAATGGTGGGCATTGCAACAGGAAGCTGCACCTTTAACAGTTTCTGGATAGGAGTCGCACCGAACGAATCCGCGACCTCATTCAGCTCCTTCGGGACCTGGCGTATTCCCAGGTTCGTGAGACGAATTGTAGGCGGCATCGCAAATATTACCGTGGCTACCATTCCCGGAACATTGCCCAGCCCGAAGAAGATAACTGCCGGTATCAGGTAGACAAAAGACGGCATGGTCTGCATAAAGTCTAAAAATACCTTCAGGACACTATTCATTGGATCATTCATCGCTGCCAGGATCCCGAGGGGAACACCGATTATAAGAGCAATGATCGCTGACGTGACAACAAGGGCAATTGTCTCCATCGAGAGCTCCCATAGGTCAAGGTTGTTGATGAGCAGGAGACCGGCAATGCATAAAAGTGCTAATTTCCAATCTTTCCTGGTTACTATCCATACCAGGATGCCAAACACAAGGATTGTCACAAGTGGTGGTGCAAAAAGAAGCACATCCTGAAATCCATTCACCAGGAAATTAAGAACCGCACTTATTCCGTCGAGGAGCCACCCGAAATACTGGTCTATCCAATCGACGATCCATTCCATCGCATCTCCAAGGGGGAGTTTAGGCAACATTGAATTAGGCCTCCTTTCGAGCCAGGGCGGCAATCACAGTTACGGGGAGTATAATGCCAAGTATTCTTCCTGAATCGTCCACAACCGGCAAATGATGCGGAACGCCTGCAAGGAGAGGGATGACTTCCGAAACCTGGGTAGTGTCCTTCACAACCACCAGTTCCGTAATCATAGTATCTTTTACTGATTCACGTTTTTTAATTGCTGCGATTGCATCCTCCAGCGTGATAAATCCTTCAAGTTTCCGGTTTTTCCCAACCACAAAAATACAGGAATATCCATATTCTTCCATCAGGTGAAGCGCCACCCTGGGACCGTCTTCGATAGAAAGCAGGGGGCCCGGATGTTTCATTACGTCTGCTGCAGTGAGCACTTTCGAGATATCTACATCGGCCACAAACCGTTCTACATAATCATTCTCAGGATTCGTCAGGATGTCTTCCGGTGTGCCGACCTGGATGATTTTTCCTTCTTTCATGAGTGCAATCCGATCTCCAAGCTTCAGTGCTTCATCCAGGTCATGGGTCACGAATATGATAGTCTTGCTCAGGCGGTCCTGGATGTCCAGGAGCTCGTCCTGCATATCCCTCCTGATCATGGGATCAAGGGCACTGAATGCCTCATCCATAAGCAGGATTTCAGCATCGCTGGCCAGTGCCCGCGCCAGGCCTACCCTCTGTTTCATCCCGCCTGAAAGTTCATGGGGCATATTCTGCTCATATCCGGAAAGCCCGACAAGTTCTAACGATGACCTTGCCTTCTGGACTCTTTCATCCTCGGCCATACCGCAGATTTCCAGCCCGAAAGCAACATTTTCCAGGACTGTACGATGCGGGAGAAGGGCAAAACTCTGGAAGATCATTCCCAGTTTCTCCCTCCTGAGTTTCAGCAGTTCATCCTGTTTTTTTGAGGTAATTTCCTCGTCTTCGATAAACACTTTCCCTGCAGTCGGTTCAATCAGCCTGTTAATGCACCGTAAAAGGGTTGATTTTCCGCATCCTGATAGCCCCATCAGGACAAAGATTTCGCCTTCCGCCACTTCGAATGAGACATTATTAAGGGCTACCACATTACTTGTTTTCTCGAGTATCTCCTCTTTCGTGCTTCCCTTTTCCAGCAATTTCAGGATTTTTTCCGGTTTTGACCCAAAAATTTTGGTAATATTTCTGACTACTACTACACACTTCCGTTCATTTTCACAATCCATGAATTATCTCCAAAAAATACGTGAGGAATTCCTATCTCATTTTTATTTAAGTAATTCTAATAATAATTACCGATTCTCCGATTTCGAAAATATGCATATTTAATTGAATTTTCCCAAACTTTCAGACTCCCGTTCGGGGGATAGTAACCAAATATTACAAATAAGGGAGAAATGCGGAGATATATGGAGTAAAATGGATATTGAACCAGATATCATCCATTTAATCCTCACGCCAGGACACGAGACTTATATCCAATTGTTTTATGGCTCCTCACTTCCAATCATGTGCTGTGATTCTGGACCAGTATGTCCTAGATGCACTTTAACGGAGCGCTATAATGGGAAAAGGAACCATTGTCCTGGCATATTCCGGAGGTCTTGACACCTCCATCTGTATTCCGCTTTTAAAGGACCGCTATTCTTACGACCGCGTTGTGACAGTGGCCGTCAACGTGGGTCAGCGTGAGGAAGAGATCCGGTCAGTTACAGAAAAAGGAATCAAACTTGCTGACAAGCATTACACCATTGATGCACGGGAAAAATTCGTTACTGAGTATATCTTTGCAGCTATCCGGGCAAATGGCTCATATGAAGGCTATCCTATGGGAACTTCCCTGGCACGGCCCCTGATCGCCGAGGAAGTGACAAAAATTGCGGGGATAGAAGGGGCAGAGGCTATCGCCCACGGATGCACTGGGAAGGGGAATGACCAGTTCAGGTTTGATGTAGTCTTCAGGATGGCCGGTTTCGAAGTTATCGCACCAATACGAGAACTCAACCTGACCCGGGAATGGGAGATAGACTATGCCCGCCAGCACGAGATCCCTGTATCGGTGGCAAAGGAAAAGCCATGGAGTATTGACGAGAACATCTGGAGCAGGAGTATCGAGGGGGGAAAGCTGGAAGACCCGTCATACCATCCTCCCGAAGAGATTTACTCCTGGACTTCCTCGCCGGAGAAGGCCCCGGCAAGCCCTGAGCTGCTCGAGATAGAATTCTTAAAAGGGATCCCTGTTGCGCTGAACGGGGAAGACCTTCCCGGCTATGATCTGATCGAGAGACTGAATGAGATTGCAGGGAAGCATGGCATCGGGCGCAACAATATGATAGAGGACCGGATCCTGGGCCTGAAGGCCAGGGAGATCTATGAACACCCGGCAGCCACGGTTATTCTTACCGCCCATAAAGATCTCGAGCACCTTACCCTGACCCGCGAGGAGCTTTCGTTCAAGCGTATTGTCGATGAAAAATGGTCGGAACTGGCCTATATGGGGCTTGTGCATGAACCTCTCTACAAAGACCTGAATGCATTCATCGAGAGCTCACAGGAGAGAGT
>Ga0307378_10007707_pt1 | contig 14429 bp, 12 predicted proteins | sample UN1MG_FD_202238 | JGI IMG/M metagenome (GOLD analysis project Ga0307378, IMG submission 202238) | Soil microbial communities from Risofladan, Vaasa, Finland - UN-1 | ecosystem: Environmental > Terrestrial > Soil > Coastal area > Acid sulfate soil | place: Finland: Risofladan, Vaasa | collected...
CCGCGCCGTACGGCCCACATCTCCCGCATTCGCCGTTCCGGAATCATCCGGTGCGCTCGAGCTCCCACCTCGCCGCGCCGCCGGAGCGGAACCAGTCCTCGCCGTGCCCCCCCCCGTCGCGGTCTGTCCGCCACGTCCGCCGCCGGTTCCCTCCAGAGTTCTGAGGATCTCGGAAAGCTCGACCGCCGAGTCCCACGAAGCTGCTTCGGCGATCGTCGCCTCGAGAAGGTACCGCGGCTGGCTCGATGCCTTGAATTCGCCGAAAGCCCGCATCGCCGCCCGGAAGAGGCAGAGAAGATCCTCCGTGCGGAATTCCTCATTGATCCGGCGCAGCGCGGCGAGTTCATCCTTGGTCAGGCCCAGCCACTCGGCGGTCGTCCCGCCATCGATACTCAGAACGAGAAGGTTCCTCAGTCCCTCTATGTAGGCGAGAAAAAATTCCTCGAGATCGAGCCCCGACGATACGACGGTATCGACCATCGCGAGCGCCCCGGGCCTATCGCGCCCCGCAACCGCCTCGAGGAGGCTCGTGACGAGCTGCGCGTCGACGAGTCCGAGGACCGTGCGGACCAGCGCGAGGTCCACCCGCTCGCCCGAGGCGGAAATGCATTGGTCGAGGAGACTCTCGGCATCACGCATGCTCCCCTCCGCCCGCCGCCCCACAACGAGCAAAGCCTCCCGGTCGAACGGGATACCCTCCCGCGTGCATATCTTCTCGAGCTGTGCGATGATCTCGGCAAGCTCGAGCTTCTTGAAGTTGAACCGCTGGCACCGCGAGAGTATCGTGGGAGGCACCTTGTGCGGCTCGGTCGTCGCGAATATGAGATAGACGTGCGGCGGCGGTTCCTCGAGGGTCTTGAGCAGCGCGTTGAACGCCTGCGGCGTCAGCATGTGCACCTCGTCTATGATGTAGATCTTGGACCGTCCCTCCGTCGCGGTATACCCGATCTTCTCGCGGAGGTCCCTGATCTCGTCGATCCCCCTGTTCGAGGCGCCGTCGATCTCGATCACATCGAGGTGCTTCCCGTCGGTGACGGCCGTGCATGACGCGCATGTGTTGCAGGGCTCGGCGCCGTCGGGATTCTCACAGTTGATCACCTTGGCGAGGAGCCGCGCAGTCGTTGTCTTGCCGCATCCACGCGGCCCGGCAAAGAGATAGGCGTGCGCGAGCCGTCCCTTCTCGACCGCCCTCTGCAGTGTCACCGTGACATGATCCTGCCCGATGACCTCGGCGAAGGTTTGCGGTCTCCATTTTCTCGCAAGGACTATGTACGACATGCACCACCCTCCACACCCAGTGGCTACGGAGATCGTGCACCCGGTCTCGAAAGGCGCTCCCGGCTCTTACGACGGGGTTAGCTCCAACCAGGTTGGTCCGCGGCACATAGGAAGATCTGCTTACCGCTGCTACCTTCCGGTCCTGACGGGGTTCACAGGTTCCTATTGCGCGGGACCTGGCCCTCAACACCACTTACCGTCGTCGATCGCTCGAAAACGACACTCCCTCAAACGGGAATTCGGCCCCGCTATAGCGGGTTGCGGGTACAGGGCACCGCTACCTCCCCGCCTAGCACGATCTCCAAACAGTGGTGGAGATGAGCGGATTCGAACCGCCGACCCCCTCGTTGCGAACGAGGTGCTCTCCCAGCTGAGCTACATCCCCACCGTAATGCTTTTCCGTACTGCCGATATGCGATGCCGGTTTTTTTATTCTGGCGGAGAGAGGGGGATTCGAACCCCCGGAGCAGTTACCTGCTCAACGGTTTTCGAGACCGCCCCATTCAACCAGCTCTGGCATCTCTCCGCTCTTTTTTCGTCTCCTTCGTACCGGTCGGGCCGGTCGGGCCGGTTGACGGACGCCCACAGGAAGATACCACGGATACCACCGCGAATCCAGTCTCGCGTCTCTGGCGGAGAGAGAGGGATTCGAACCCTCGGTGGGGTTATGCCCCACACACGATTTCCAATCGTGCCGATTCAGCCAGCTCTCGCATCTCTCCGCCTTGTTTCTCTCGATCGCACCTGTGCGAAGAACTCCTGGAGGAGGTCACGGCTCTCATCCTCGAGCACGCGGCCCCGCACCTCGATGGCGTGATTCATCAAGCCCGCCTCGTGGAACCGGTCTACTGATCCGCATGCACCGCTCCGCGGCTGCGGCGCACCGTAGACCACCCGCTGCACACGCGATAGGTAGAAGGCGCCCATGCACATATGGCACGGCTCCACGGTGACGTAAACCGAACAGCCGTCGAGGCGCCAGTCCGAGAGCGTGCGTGCGGCATCCTCGATGGCGAGGATTTCGGCATGTGCCGTCGCCAGCGCCCGGCGTTCAATCTCGTTGTGTCCCCTCCCGATGATGGCCCCATCCCTCACCACCACCGCACCGATCGGCACCTCACCCCCACCCAGCGCTTTCATGGCTTCGCCGAGCGCCTCACGCATCCACCGTTCGTCCATTTCTAATCGAATGTTCCCTTCTGCGGTAAGGCGCCGATGAGAACCTCGAGCACCAGTGTGGTGACATCCTCGAACGGCGGCGCCGCATACATATCGCGGCCGGTGACGGTGACTCCGTCGACGCGCCGGTCCCAGCCGGACACGGAGACCCGCGCCCGGTCTCCCTCGGTCCGCACCGACTCCTTGAAGTTCTCGTCGGTGGCCTCCCACACGATCAGTCCAGAGACGGGATCGATGAGGGTTATCGTGATGCCGACCTGTGTGCTCGAGGCGGTACCGACCTCCCGGTAATCCGCCTCGTCCTTGAACCAGAGATAGACGTGCGGTATCAGCAAGAGATCGACATTCAACGCTTCCTTTACTTTCCGCAGAAAATCGACATCCGCCTCGTGTTTGGTCATCCAGTCGAGCTCGAACTTCTTGTATGCATCATCGAGCCGGCTCCTGTTGACGGCGAACCGCATCTGTTCGGGCGACAGGAAGGTGTGATCCGTCCGCATCGAGAGCATCTCCCAGAGAATCTTGTTCGTAAGCCGTTCGGAATCACGGTTCGGATCCTCCCCCTCCGAGATGGAGCTGATGAACGGTGTGACCAGAATGGTGCCGGCTTTGTTGGGATCGAATCCTGGGTCGATCGTTACCACCGAGGGGTGCTTCGGCTTGCATCCGACAAAACACACCAGCAACAGGAACAACACGACGATAAACGTTCTTCTCATGATCAAACCCCCGACGTGAAATATTCAGGAGTCAGCGTCACTTTCGAAAGAGAAACATAACAGCCGCTGCAACCCGTTGTCAATCTTGAAACGTTCGACGTTTCAGGATTCATGCGCGGCGCCGCCGCCGTACGCGCCGCTGCACTCCGGACCGGACGGCGGGGCACCGGAAAATCGGAAAAACGGGAACGCTCCCTACTTTTCTATGGACATCACCATCCGATTTACCTATCAATATTCAGGTATGACGCCGGAGATGCATACGGAGAACGAGAATAGAAACAACTTGTTATAAATGGGGAGGTTACCTTGGTTATCACCTTGGACGGCTCAGGACTCACGATAGATAAACTCGTGCGCATCGCGCGACACAACGAAACCGTCGAGATACCCGCCGCCGCGATCGACCGGATGAAGGCGTGCCGGCGCATGCTCGAGAAGAAGATCGAGGCGCACGAGATCATGTACGGAGTCAATACGGGAATCGGCGAGTTCTCCGAGGTCGTCCTCGACGATCAACAGATGCAGGATTTCCAGCGGTACCTGATATACAACCATGCCGCCGGCATCGGCGGTCCCGCGCCGATCGAGTACGTGCGGGGAGCGATGGCCGGTAGGATCAACGTTCTCGTGCACGGCAACTCGGGAAACCGCCCCGAAATCGCCCTTACCCTCGCCGCGATGCTGAACAAGGGCGTCACCCCCTACGTGTGCCAGAAGGGCTCCGTCGGCGCATGCGGGGATCTGGCCCCGATGGCCCAGCTCGCCCTGCTCCTGCTGGGAGAGGGAAAGGCCTACTACAAGGGGGAACTCCTCGAAGGGAAAGTCGCGATGGACCGGGCCGGAATCCCGATCCCCGGGCTCCAGGCGCGTGATGGGCTCGCCGCGATCAACGGTTCCAACCTCCTCACCGCGATGAGCGCCATCATGCTGTACGACACCAACCGGTGGTTCAAACAGGCGGAGATCGCCGCGTCAATGACCCTCGAGGCCCTCAAGGCCAACATGCGTCCCTACACCCCCCTGCTGCACGAGATCAGGGGATTCGCGGGCGCCATCCGTACGGCGAATGCCATTCAAAAGTGCATCGCGGGCGGAGATCTCGCCGAGGGAAAGTTGAAGTGCAAGATCCAGGACGCCTACTCGATGCGCTCGACGCCCCAGGTGATCGGCGCCGCACACGACGCCGTGGCGTACGCGCGATCACAGGTAGAGATCGAGCTGAACGGGGTCGGCGATAATCCCGTCTTTTTCCCCGATCGCAACATCCAGCTCTCGGGCGCCAACTTCCAGGGAAGCCCCGTCTCGCTCCCGATGGATATGGTGGGTGTGGCGGTCACGATGGTCTGCGTCATGTCGGAGCGCCGCATGAACCGGCTCAACCACCCGGCGCTCAATGTCGGCCTCCCCGCGTTCCTCACGAAGGGTGCCGGGATGTTCTCCGGCCTGATGCTGAGCCAATATACCGCCGACATGCAGATCGTCGAGCAGCGGATCCTCTCCGCGCCCGCCTCGATCCAGTCGATACCGGCAGCCGCCGATCAGGAGGACTTCGTCTCGATGGGGATGAACACGGCGATCAAGAACTTCCAGATCTTCGACAATGCGTGCGGCATCCTCGGCATCGAGCTCATGGCGGCGGCGCAAGCGCTCGACTTCCGTGACTACACCTTCGGCCGCGGCGTGCAGAAGGCCAGGGAGATCATCCGCCGGCACGTCGAGTTTCTCGACGTGGACCGGCCGCTCTACCCGGATCATACGAGGATGCAGGAGCTCGTTCGCTCCTGCGACATCCTCGACGAGGTCGAGAAGACGGTCGGAAGTCTCGAGTGACATTTTAATCAATAACAAAATAATAACTTCTACGAATTGCCGTTGCGTGACATGGCGCCGGCGTGCTGATGAATTACAGCGAGATGGGCTGCCCCGGCGATGAGATCGATGAATTCGGCATCCTCGGGTCGAAGACATTCGGATCGGATGCGGAAGGCTTCGGCGCCGAGGAGGAAACAACGTGGGGCGCCATCAAGAAGCTTCCCGAGTAACGGCGCTTCGATGTCGTCCCGCCAAGGACGAGAGCGCTTCGAATAGTTGACGGTACAACGAAAACGAGAGGGAGCGTCAGGGTAACGCTCCCTCTCTTCTCAATATGCAGGAGGGTTTCGATGGGCCGATGAGCACCGTGAACCGGTTCACGCCCGGTGCCGCAATCACCGGTGGATACCTCAGATCTCCCGCCACGACAGTACGATGCAGGGCATCGCGGCGCTCAGGGCGTTCCGTATCGCTTCGGAGCTGTAGAGAATAGCCCCATTACCGGAACTGAAATTGAAATCGGATGTGCCCCTGACGACCACGCTCCCGAGAATCCACACACCACCGTTCAGCTTGACATCGCCCTCCACGTATATGAGCCCCTTGTACTGGAATTGCCCGTTGCCGGTCATATCGCCCGTCACGTAGAGCAGTCCTTCGCCGGTAATGGTGCTGTTAATCTTTGCATCTCCCTGTATGTACGTGATCCCGTTGAGGGTGGCACCGATCGATGTGTTGTCCGCCTGTGCGAGGAGCGATGCCACCTCGCCGTCGGTGAGCCCGAGCACCTCGGCGAGCGAGTAGAAGGGATTCGTCGGTGAGTCGTCGATCGGTTTGGGATTTCCCGCGACATCGGCGCTCCCCTTGACATCCACCACGTCACCCGTCGTCACGACCCCCGGCAGGTGCCCGCTCGAGAGATGCCATGGAGTACAGGGATTCTTCTTCGCGTTGCTCGTGCCCGGCGGTGTTTTCACGTCGTGGTTGTATCCGCAGAAAAAGCACGTACCGAGAAGCCGTACGGCCTTATCGATATACAGTGCCCCGAGCGTCCGGGCCATAATCGTCCGCTTCGTGACCTCGGCCTGGATGATCCGCTCGCCGGTCCCCTGCCTGCCCGTCACCGTGATCACCTCGACGGGAAAACCCGAATTGAAGTTCTCGGGCGGGATCTGGAGCGGATCGTACCGGACGATCTCATTTGCGTCCCGTGCGCTGTCCCCGTCACGGTCGATCCACTTGTGCTGAACCGTGAGGACGCCGTCCGTCCCGCTCGGTTCGCTGTACTCGAGGTACGACTGGTTTGCGTCCTGAATCGTGCCGGTCGAATAGATACTTCCGCTGCTCGCCGGCGCCGATGCCGGACTCGTGAGGTATATACGCGCCGTCCAGTGCGGGTCGTACGGCTCGCTGTCGCCGATCGCCGCGTTCCCCGTCCATCCGCCGACCGCGATGTTCGTCGGATTGGGAAGCGAGAGCCGGTGTATCGCCTCGTTGAGTCCCGCCTCCGCCACGAACAGCGACTGCGTGGTTATCCGCTGGTTGCCCGCTATCTTGAGATCCATCGAGGAGACCATCGCGAGGGTCGCGCCGATGATCGAAATGGCGAACAGGATGAGGAGCGTCACGACGAGTATGTTTCCGTTTCTTTCTTTGAGCGTATCGGTAATTCCTCGCATACCTACCAATCCTTTCATAAACGGCCGGCGGGACCCCTACATCTCCCTGCCGAAAAAGGCGACGAGCTTTCCCTGCGTCGCCGAGGACCGCGTCCCGACAACGATGTCGGGTCTGTTGTCCTTGTTGAAATCCGCCACATCCATCGTTATGATCTCACCGGAATCGGTGGTGTTGATCTTGATCCCGTTCGTGGGCAGCGTTCCGAATGCCGGCAGGACATAGATATCCCCCGTGTAGAACGCCGAGCTCTTCGTGCCGTACGCCACGTCGGGGAACACGTCGTTGTTGATGCTCAGCACGGCCAGGCTGAGGACCTCGCCTTCCGCGTACAGGCCGTCATCGGGCCACTTCGGTGTTATGTCGGGACCGAAGCTGTAACCGGTCGTATCCGGAATCCCGAAGACTCCGCTGCCGTCGTTGAGCCAGAGTAAAACATGCCCCTCGCTCGCTGCACTGCTGACGGCCGCGATGAAATCGGTATCATCGCCGTCGTCTTCCATCATATCGACGGTCTTCAGGCCATTGACGGCGCCGAACGAGATATACCGCGAATGCCAGGCGAAGACGCCCGAGGCATACCCCGTGTTGCGATAGATATCGATGTACCCCGTGTAGTTGCTGGTATGCGAGCCGACGATGATATCCTGATCGCCGTCCCCATCGATATCGGCCGTCTCGACGGCCCATATCGCACCGAGATCGACCTCGTCCTCCGAGCCGGCCGTCGTGACGTACTGCACGGGGGAGTATGTTCCGCCCCCGCTTCCACTGAATACCTCGAATGCTCCGATATACCCGAACGGCGACTTGAGCCCGGCGACGAGATCGGAATGGCCGTCGAGATTGAAGTCGGCCAGCTTGCAATCCATGACCTCGGTGAGTCCCTCCGTGTTATAGGCGATGTCGGGCGTCGTACTCAGCTCGCCGTTGGCTCCCGTGAACCAGATCTGGATATTATTGCCCGTGCTGTTGTCGAGACCGCTCAGAATATCCGGCGTGCCGTCCCCGGAGACGTCATACCTGCGCATCGTGTTGATATTGTGGCCCGCATCACGCCGGTACGTCGGATCGTGGTCGAAGAGCTCGCCGATCGGCGTCGTGGAGCTCTGCCAGTTGTTGTGGAACACGAGCATGTTCCCGATGCCGGTGGCGAGCGCCGTGCCGAGAACGATATCCTGATCGTACATATCGTCCTCGGCGAGGTTGGCCGTCGTAACGGAAAGAACGCGGTCGGTGTTCGAGATGTGTATCTCGACGAAGTCCTGGCGTGTCTCGAGAATGTCCCCGAACTCACGTATAACGGTCGTGTCGGGAGCGATGACGATATTCTCGTAGTTATTCACCGTCGTCGACGTGTACCCTTCCGGATCGATCTCCTTGACGGAATAGGTATTCGGCTCCAGGTTGAACCGGTAGTACCCGCTCGCATTCGTCATGGTCGTATCGCCGTTGGAAACCTTGATGGTGACGTTGGGCAGTCCCTCTTCACCGATGTTGCGGCTGCCGTCCTCGTTGACATCGAGAAATACGTATCCCTCGAGAATCCCGGAGACGGCTCCGGCATAATCGCCGAAATTGATCTTCACCGAATCGCCCGTTTCCACGATATGCGCCGTGGCCGAGTTGGGGGTCGTGGAGGCGAAACCGGCCGGATCCGTCTCGACGACCGTGTAGGTGCCCTCCTCGGCGACAAACGAGTAATATCCGTCATTGCCCGTGAATGTCTGTGCTCCGGTATCCAGCGAGATCAGGACGCTGGGGAGACCGCGCTCGTCCTGGCCCTTGACCCCGTTCTGGTCGAGATCCTCGAAGACGGTTCCCTCGATAATGCCGATATTCGACGTCGAGAGATCCCCGAAATTGACGACCTGCGTCTGACCCGCAACGACGGTGACGGAGACGAGGTTCGCCGTGGTCGATGTGTAGCCCGGCGGATCGACCTCCTGAATCGAATAATCACCGGCGGGAAGCGGGAAATAGAAGAGCCCGAAGTTGTCGGTGGCCACGTTGCGGTTCTGCCCGGCCAGGCGGATCTCGACGCCCGGCATTCCCGTTTCGCCGGGATCGATCGTCCCGTCCGAGTCAATATCGTGAAACACCCGTCCGTAGACCATGGCGCTCGTGCGCGTTGCATTCCGCACATAGATCTCGGAGGTCATCGTCACGTCGAGAAATCCACCGTTGGTTTCGTACCGCTTGTCGTACGTGTTCGATTCGGCGACCGTTGTGATTTTCACCTTTCTGATCGCGCTGAGCAGGTTGTTCGGCATCGGTCCGATACCGGTGATCTCTCCGACATCGAGCATGTTGTCGCCGTTACCATCACCCCAGAGCCGATCCGGTGTCGATGGATTTTCGTCGTGATCGTAGAAGTACTGGAACAGCGGCTGTGGGGTGATCCACGCGGGCGCGAGGTTCGGCCCGCGAATGACGGCGAGATCCGATTCCCTGACCTCGTTGCTGCCCGCGCCGTTGTATCCGTACACGACCTTCTTGAGAACGAACAGGTTCGTATTGCGTCCGTTCTCGATGGGATCGTCGCCGCGGTCGGTGCCTGACACCGCACCGTCGTCGCTGGAATCGAGCGTGAAGACGACCGTCTCGGCCGTCGACTGGTAATCCGAGGTCGGCGTGTAGATGGCCGTTCCAGACGGCGGCACCCTGTTCGGCGAGGCCGCCCGGTTGATCGAGGTAAGCGGCGCCTGCGTGTCGATCGTCTGCCCGTTGTCGATATCCGCGTTGATCGCTATCTGGTAGGGCCCCGCATGTACGATGGGACGCTGCCCGCGGAAATAATCGGTCTGCGATCCCGCCTGCCGGAGATGCTCGGTGATATAATCGAGCGCGATCCGCGCGTTCTGCTGGGCTTCGACATATTCGGTCGTCTGGGCGGACCCTCTCTGGTAGAGCATGAATATCCCCGTTACCGAAATCAGAACGAATCCCAGGACCAGAATGCTGAGCAGTATTTCAACCAGTGTGAATCCCGCTGCCGGGTTTGTGCTTCTCAGTGTACTCATAGGGAATTACCGCCTCGAGGTTAGATACGTTGTGAGCGTCACCGAATTGTCGTTGCTGCCCGATGTATAACTCGCCGTTACCGTGACCTGCTTCATATCGGTCAGGGGCACATTGTCCGTAACGCTCCACGTACGGGTGAAAATTCGCTCCAACGGATTGAGGGGATCTGTGTGATTCCCCGCGGAGAGCTGGGCGTCATTGATCGGCGTCCCCATCAGCTCCTCGATCTTTTCCTGCGCCAGGTTCGTCGCAACGGTGAGATTCCTGGAGCGCGTCGTCGCCGCATTGCTCTCCGGCAGGGTTCGCATCGCCGCCGTTATACCGATACTAAAGATCAGAATTGCGATGATGATCTCGACAAGGCCGATTCCTTTTTGCGATTGCAACATGAGTATCGCTCCCTTTTCAATCTACCGAAATATTACCCGTTCCCCCGAAAATCCTGATCGTGCGTACGTTGTTATTGGCGTTCTGCAGCGTGATCGAGCCGCTCTCCCTCGTGTTTCCCATGCGGCCGAATGTCAGTGTCCTCGTAGACAGCGTATGCGCTGCTATCACGATACCGTTGTACAGCCCGAACATATCGCTCCGGTACTCACCATGGTCACGGACACCGTTTCTGTTGTCGTCCTCGAAATAGAAATAGGTATTGGTATCCATATCGAATGTGAACACGGCATCGATGTTCTTCATCACCGCCGATGACCGTGCCGTTCTGAGGGCGCTGGCGAACTGGTCCGCCTCACCGGTCAACTTCCAGTCCTGCATGAACCGGCCGTACGTCGGCATTGCCAGGGCGGCCACGAGCCCCAGTATCAGAATGGTGATCATCAACTCGATCAACGTGAAACCCGCGCCCGTTCGTTTCCTGCATTTCATACTATGTATAAACATGATTCCTGCCATTCTGTGATGATCACGATACATGAGAATCCTTGACTGTTTCCGAGCATAGCGCTTATCGGCCTCGGGCCGGTTGTCTTTCCATTCGTTGCATGCTCCACCCGCATTCACGCAAAAACCGTGCCTTGGAGCGGCCGCGGTAAAAATGCGCGGCTCCGGTCGAATCGTCGGTGCGTCCCGAATTGCGGTGGGTGCGGCGCTATCTATTTGTGTACCATTACGATCAGTACATCATCGGGCGTCCGAAACCGGAGGCGACGGGTTTAAGATTTATTTAAATAAATCAGGTTTATTGAAAGGAACGTCAGGTAATGACGGGCAACGGCGCGCCGCTGGACCGGCAAGACGGGTATGGGGATTTTTGCACGCCACCTTTGCACAATGTGAATGGGATTCTGCAAACGGTGGATGCAGTATTGCGTACGGGGCCGCTCATGCAGCGTGAGAGGGGCATGATGCGATACGACCGGCCGCCCTGCTACGACTCCAGGCCGGGGAGATTCGCCAGCATCTTCTCCTTGGCGAGGAGCCGCTGCCAGGTGGCCTCGTTCTCCGCCTCGAGCCCGGCGATCTCGTCGTCCTTCAGATGGCGGAAGCGTCCCTGCATCGCTATGTAATCGCGGAACGGCGTCGGCTCGAAATCCTTCCATACGCTGAGCCTGCGGCCGTTTTCGGTGATTTCCAGTATCGGGAAGACCCGCGATGTCACCGCCTGGCGCGCGCTCGCAACGGAGAGCTCCGGGGCGAGCTTCCATCCCGTCGGGCAGGGGGCCAGTATCTGAATGAAGCGCGTTCCCTTGATCCCACGAGCCTTGCGGAACTTCTCGACGATATCCTGCGGATAGGCGACCGAGGCGGTGGCGATGTACGGGATCGCATGCGCCGCCATGATGTCGATCATGTTCTTCTTGGGGCGCTTCTTGTAATTGCTCACCGGGGTCGTGGTGGTCCATGCCCCGGGCGGCGTCGCGGAGCTCCGCTGGATGCCGGTATTCATGTAGGCTTCATTGTCGTAGCAGCAGTAGATAATGTCGTCGTTCCGCTCGGCGGCGCCGGAGAGCGACTGGATGCCGATATCGAACGTCCCGCCGTCGCCGGCCCATGCCAGGACGACCGTCTCGGTGTCACCGCGCATCTCGAGTCCCGCCTTGAGCCCCGCCGCAGTGACGGCGCCCGTCTCGAATGCGGTATGGAAGATCGGCAATTTTACGGCGGAATGCGGGTAGGGACCGTCGATCACCGACCAGCAGCACGCCGGTATGACGAGTGCTGTTTTGGGTCCCAATCCCTTCAGGGCGTAGCGCATCGCCTGCGTGGCCCCGCACCCCTGACAGGCCAGGTGCCCCGATGTCATGAACTCGTCGGTCGGAATAACGGCCGGTCTCATAGCTTCACTCCTATCCAGTTTATGTTCCGCTCGGGACTCTTGTCGTGCATGGCCTTGTCGGCGATCTCCCGGATCACGGCGGGTGTCACATCGCGTCCCCCGAGCCCCGTTATATACCCGGCGATGGGAACATCGGTTCTCCCGTAGAGGGCGCTCTTTATCTCCTGGAAGAAGATCCCGTGGTGCCCGAACGAGATGTTTCGATCGATCACCGCCACCTTTTTGGCGCGGGAGAGCACCTCGAAAATCTCTTCGAACGGGAAGGGACGGAGAACCCGCACCTTCAGCGAGCCGATCTTCACCCCCTCGTCACGCATCTCATCGATGACGGCCCGCGCGGTCGAGGCGACCGTCCCGGAAGTGACGAGGATCACCTCCGCATCATCGCACCGGTACGGCTGAATGAGGCCGTAGCTACGGCCGAAGTGCTTCTCGAAATCCTTGTCGACACGCTGTATCACCTCGCGTGATTCCTCCATCGCCTTCTGGATCATGTAGCGGAACTCCATGTAGCTGTCGGGCCCGGCGAGGTTGCCGAAGGAGTGCGATGTGCCCGACTCGATCCTGATCTTCGCCTCGTAGGGCGGCAGGAACTCCCGCACCTTCTCCTTCTCGATGATATCCACGATCTCAAAGGTATGCGAAAGGAAGAATGCGTCGAAGACGAGCATCACGGGGAGCATCACGGTCTCGGCGATCTTGAACGCCTGCACGACGGTATCCTGCGTCTCCTGATTACTCTCGCAGTAGATCTGCAGCCAGCCGACATCGCGCTGCGAGAGGCTGTCGTTCTGGTCGGTCCAGATGCTCCACGGAGGACCGACCGCGCGATTGATATTCGCGAGCACGATCGGCAGACGCGCCCCGACCGCCCAGTGCAGCATCTCGTGCATCAGGAGCAGTCCCTGCGACGACGTGGCCGTGAATGCGCGTGAACCGGCCGCCGAGGCGCCCACGACGGCCGCCATTGCGCTGTGCTCCGATTCCACCTTGATGAACTTCGCATCTATCTCGCCGCTGGCGCACATCTCGGAGAGGAGTTCGACAACCTGCGTCTGGGGAGTGATCGGGTAGGCGGAGATGACCTTCACCTCGGCCGCCCGAACACCGTAACTGATCGCATGATTCCCCATGATGACCTTTTTCATTTTCCCTCCTCCTGGGTCGAAATGCAGCTGCGCGGACACTCGGTGACGCAGACGAGGCATCCCTTGCAGTAGTCGTAATTGATCTCGTACTCGTTCTCCTTGCGCAGGATCGCAACGTCCGGGCAGAACACCCAGCAATTATCGCAGAAATTGCAGACGCCGCACGAGAAGCACCGGTCCGCCTCGCGATGCAGGAGCTCGCCGTCGAATCCCGCGTATATTTCCTGGAATCCCTTCACCGCCTCATCGGCCGGCACCCGCGGCGGGAGTGTCCGGTTCGTGCGGTTGAAATAGACGGTATTGATATTTTCGATGCCGATGACCACCGGCTCCTGCTCGGCCGGCTCGGGTGCGCCGGTAAAAACGCGAGCGATGCGTTCCGCCGACTTCCTCCCCGCCGCGATCGCTTCGACGACACTCGCCGCACCGGTCGTGACATCCCCGCCCGCGAATATCTTCGGATGGTTCGTCTCCCCCGAGTAACCGTTCGTCCTCACGAGGTTCCATTCGCAGTCGACAACGCCCTCGAACGGATCGATATGCGCCTTCTCGCCGATCGCGGTGAACAGGGTATCGACTTCCATCGTGAAGGTCTTTCCCTCGACGGGAACGGGGCGGCGCCTGCCGGATTCATCCGGCTCGCCGAGTTCCATTTCCTGGAACACCACCTTTGAAAGCTTCGAGCCGTCACGAATGATCTCTCGGGGAGCTGCGAGATAGCGGAATTGCACGCCTTCTCGCTCCGCCTCCTCGACCTCGTCGGCGATCGCCGGCATCTCGTTCATCGTACGGCGGTAGACCACGGTGACCTTGCTCCCGGCGCGGCGCGCGCATCGCGCGACATCCATCGCCGTGTTGCCGCCGCCGACGACCACCACCCGCTTTCCGGGATCGGTCCGCTCACCGCTATTGACCCGGTGCAAGAATTCGAGCCCCGGTTCCACACCGTCACCCTCCTCCCCCTCGATACCGAGGACGCGGCTCCGTGAGAGTCCGATACCGAGAAATATCGCATCGTACCCTTCCAGCAGCTCCTCGGGATCGATGTCCCGTCCGACGGCCGTATTGGCCTTGACCGTGATCGGTCCCGACTCGAGAATCGCGCGCACCACCTTGTCGAGGATCTCGTTGGGGAGCCGGTACTCGGGTATACCCCAGCGCAGGACGCCGCCGAGCGCCCTGTCGGCATCGAACAGGGTCACGGGGTATCCCTTCCGCGCGAGATAGAATGCGCACGAGAGGCCGGCGGGACCTCCCCCGACAACGGCGACCTTCTCCTTACGCGACGCGGCGGCCCGT
>Ga0307378_10007709_pt1 | contig 14427 bp, 17 predicted proteins | sample UN1MG_FD_202238 | JGI IMG/M metagenome (GOLD analysis project Ga0307378, IMG submission 202238) | Soil microbial communities from Risofladan, Vaasa, Finland - UN-1 | ecosystem: Environmental > Terrestrial > Soil > Coastal area > Acid sulfate soil | place: Finland: Risofladan, Vaasa | collected...
ATACAGAACAGTCCTTAAAACAGCTGGCCCACACCATTCCCTTTTCTTCTGCTTATGGAATTTAATCCCATTAAGAATAATACCTTTTTTGGTGGTTTTCACTTTGACTTTCTGCGCTGAGATTCCCCCAACAAAGGGTGAAGCCAATAGAGCCAAAACAAGAATTGCGATTATCCTTTTCTTTTTCATCCCTTTCTCATTTGAAAAAGTTCATCAAGAAAGCATTCTCTACTCTTTTTATCCACTTGCAATTCTTAAAACCGATATCCAAAGCTTTCTTTAATCCCCGGACTAAGCATCCGATGCAATAAGGATAATAAATACATCCGGTACATGTTTCTTGATTTGGAGATGTCAATCTAGCAAAATGAACTAAATTTTCATTGTAATTAAAAAAAAGCTCAAGGTAAGAATCAGTATATTTTCCGAATGAAAGACGCTCATCTAAAATTAGGGGGCAGGGTCTTATCTTTCTATCAAAATCAATGACTATAGTTCGATGACCAGCACCGCAGTTGTTAAAAGATGATATAGAGATATCTAGGTTCCTACCCTCTACATTGAAAAAATCCTTGTAATCTGAGGATAGTCTTAAGAGTTCCTCCTGAAATTTTTGGTTATCGTCCAAAGAAAAATTCCAAAAAACATCCTCTCCTCGTCCAAAGTTAAAAACTGGGTTAACTATAAAAGAATTAGCACCAAGACTTTTGGCCAGAAGCAGAGTCTTTTCCACCTCCATTTTGATGAATATGCAAATTTCGTGCCATATTTATGACTGTAAGATAAATTATACAAATAAAAAAAGTTACGAGCAAAATTGTGGGAATTGATAGTGTCAAAAATCTCCTAAAAGAGGATTAGAAAATCATTATAAGAAGAATATATTAAATTTAACTCATTGGCAATAAAGAAGTTAAGTATATTCCCTTATAATGAGAAATTATTTCCAAAGAGGGCGATTTATAATTATAAAAGTTTGTGTGTATTAATTACTTTCATGAATCTTTTGTAATCTTTTTCATCCTGGCCTATATGGAAAAGTGGCAGGAGCTTCTTATAAGAGCCGGATGTCTGTTTTAACCCTAAGGAAATAACAGCATTAACCTCCCTTCGATTAAGTTCTCTCTTGAGAAAAGCCCTGTGGATAACCTCCCAGAAGCTCTTTCCTTTGACTGCCATCTCCTGATAGAGCATATTGGTTCGATCTTCTTCTTCTTCTTCTTCTTCTTCTTCTTCTTCAAAAAAAATATCCTTGGCTCCAATTTCTTTTTCTTTCTCCAGGGCATAAGCTTTTCGAAGAATATTCTCGAGCTCGCGTATATTCCCGGGAAAGGAGTATTCAAGAAGCTTCGCAAAGACCCGAGCGCTCAACCGTTTGTTCTCACCATATTCATTATTTGCATCTTGGATGATATATTCTGCAAATAAAGGAATATCTTCTTTCCTTTCTCGAAGAGGAGGGATTTCGAGCTTGAGGATATTGATACGGTAATAAAGATCCCTGCGAAATTTCCCTTTTTTGACTTCTTTCTTGAGATTTTTGTTGGTGGCGAAGATGAAGCGTGTATTGACCGGTCTACCAACGTTATCCCCAAGCCTTCGAACTTCCTTCTCCTCTAAGACTCTCAGAAGTTTTGCCTGAGTATGGAATGGCAACTCGGCAACTTCATCAAGAAAGATTGTTCCTCCACTTGCTTTCTCGAACAGACCTACTCTTTTCACGAAAGCGTTAGTGAAAGCACCTTTAGCGTGGCCAAAAAGCTCTGATTCCGCCAGGGACTCAGGGATGTTAGCACAGTTGATAGCTATGAATGGACCGTACCTCCTTGGGCTCAATTGATGGATTATCCTGGCTGTAATTTCCTTGCCAACTCCAGTCTCCCCGATCAGGAGAATAGACCAGTTGTATGGGGAAGCTTTTTGGATAAATTTTCGGATCGCCTCTGAAATCCTCGATTTGCCAATGATTTTCTGTTTCATTGATACTTCCCCATATTACCCAGAATTAGGCATTTTCTCCTCAACTTTGTCATTAGAGCCTTCTACAAGATAAGTTTTAAACGTCCAACATGGAATTAGGAAGCTTTTTGGCTTCTTAATAATAATAGGGAAACATAGGAATTTAATTATTACTAAATTTCAACCCTATCGCCTGCTACATTAGCAATATTACAGTAAAGAAACATATCCAGTCAATAAAAGATTGATATGAAAGAGGCAATATCGGTGAGAATCCAGGAATATTGCGCAAGAGTAATAGACTTTGCCCTTAATTACTGATCAAGAAATCCCGATTTTCATATATATTCCACTCTATCCTCAGCTGCCACAGCCAGTTGAGGAGGTGCTTGAGAGGGAGGGGGGAGGTTTTGCGATAAAGGAGACAATGCGCATTGGCCCGCCGCATTTTGGACAGAGGAGAGGATCTGCTTCATAGACCTTCTTTATCATCTCACCCCATTCCTCACGGCGTTTGGCATGACAGGAGGGGCAAAATCCGCGGGTCTTGCAGTAAAACATAAGAAGCCTTTCCGTACCGCAATCATGACATTTTATCCGCGCAAATCCACACTTTGGATTACCGCAGTCTAAATATTTTTCTACGACTTCCTGAACAATAGGCCGCAAGTAACCATAGTGTCTCTCAAACCGGTTCTCATATTCATGGAGGAAGCGCTCAAAATAATGGAACAGCACTCGGTAAAACAAAGTACGTTCCGGATGACGCTGGTGATAAACCCCTGCTATGGCAGCAGGGATGATTCAAGAAACGGGCCAGAATAGAGCCACACAGATATCCTCCCCTGTAAATGACCATCTCTGATTCACACGCTCTTTGCAAAAATGTCAACAGAAGTAAACGTTGGAAGGATTGTCCAGTCAACAAATGTTGCTTTGTTGAATAAATCCGTTTACATGGTAATACAAGGATTGGCTGTATCTTATAGAGCTTAGGAAGACTTCGATTCTAAAAAATCACACCTCGATTAAAAAACCACTTACGTTCATTTAAAAGCGTTATCTCATCCAGCGCTACCATTATCTGGGTTATAGACGGTTGGTGGGTCGCCATTTAAAATACTTTGTCCATAGCGGTGATAAACTGGTTGCCCTTATGGGCTTCAGCGACGGGATCTACCACTTCCGGCTCAGAGACCGCTGGCTAGGGATGGGATGAGAAGGGAAGGCTCTATGTTATGATTGCTATCTCGAAAAAATCCACAGAACTTTCAAGGCAGTTTAAATAACCTCCTGCACCATTTTTCCTTCCTGTTAGCCAGAATTTTTCTGTCTTTTTGCTTTTTATAACCTGAAGTTATAAAAATCGCGATCATTTGAAATCTTATAACCTGCAGTTATAAAAATAAATGATTCATAACTCTATTTTTTTTGAGTTTGCTTTAAAAAGGGGCCAGGTCGATCTCACCATATCTGCTGCGTTACAGCGAATTCTTATTGTAAGCTTGGTCGGGATTAGGCTGGACCGGGACTAGGATGGTTGGCTCGCGAATAATCCAGCTTAATTAAAATTGAACAAAATTTTGTGCTGTGTTATACACAATAGTGTAAAATCTGCAGGGATTCCAAGAAAGGAGAAGAGAGTTGACTGCAAAACTGATCAAAGGGAATGAGATCCGGCAGGAGATACTGGCCGAGATCGAGGCTGAGGTCAAAAAGATTAAGGAAGAATATGGAGTAGTTCCCGGGTTGGTGACCATTCTTGTCGGTGAAGATCCTGCTTCTGTATCTTACGTAACAGGAAAGATTAAAACAGCCAAGAGGCTTGGCTTCAAAGAGGTCCAAGTCAACATGCCAGAAAGCATTTCAGAACAAGAGTTGTTGGCCCTGGTTGACCAGTATAACAGGGACGATACGATCCATGGTGTTCTGGTCCAACTGCCACTTCCCAGACACATTGATGAGAACAGGGTTATCGATGCGATTGACCCTGACAAGGACGTCGACGGCTTTCACCCGGTGAATTTGGGGCGGCTGATGATCGGTGGTTCTGTGGTCAAGTTTCCGCCGTGTACTCCTTCAGGCATTCAGGAAATGATTCGACGGGCAGGCGTTGAAACAGAAGGAGCAGAAGTTGTTGTGGTGGGAAGGTCTAACATTGTCGGCAAACCGGTTGCCAATATGCTGCTGCAGAAAGAACCGGGGGCAAACTCCACGGTTACAGTTGTTCATACAAGAACCAAAGACCTGGCCTCCCATTGTAAGCGCGCTGACATCCTCATCGTTGCCGCCGGTGTTCCCGGTCTGGTCAAGCCTGAATGGATCAAACCCGGTGCCTGTGTCATCGATGTGGGCGTCAACAGAGTCGGCGAAAAGATAAGCGAAAAGACAGGAAGAAAAGTAGCCATCCTGAAAGGTGATGTGGATTTTGAGGCGGCCAAGGAAATCGCCGGCTGGATCACACCCGTACCGGGCGGGGTTGGTCCTATGACCATCACCATGCTCATGAAAAATACACTCAATTCCTTGAAATTCAGGCTCGGAATCTCTTGATTCAAGAAAAGCTTGACGCTTAAAGTCAGGGCTTTTCATTAATTATGTATTGTGTCCCTGGAACTTTTATTTGTTTTAGAAGCGTCATATCTTCTGATAACTTCATCTGTAATATTAAAAGTTGTGTCGAAATAAACCACTGCACCTGACGATAGATCTAAAACTAAACTAAATTCTTTTTCTTTTGCTAACGAATCAATAATTGGAAGAACTTCGTTCCTGAATTTACTGTATAAGCTAAATTCAAGCTGCTGAAATTCTTTGGCAGAATCTTCCTCAAATCTTTTCCGCTTTGTCTTCAAGCTGTCCAAGTCTATTGTCAACTGCTGTGAGGCCTCATAAGTTAAAGTGAGTCTTTGTGTTTTAAGTTTAGTTTCCAAGGATAGAATTTGATTATCTAAACCAGAGATTTCATTCTTTATTTTTTGACGTTTTTCCTGCAGTTGAGACAAAGCTTTTTTGCCTTCATTTGAATTTTGAAAGACTTTTTCAGGGTTAACAACGGCAACCGCAGATGTTTTTTGAGCAAAACCTTGAAAAGCAAAGACCACTAAAAATAGAATGAAAATAAAAATGTTTCTTATTTTTTTGTTCATCATGTACCTCCCCCAAAAATTATTTTAGGTTGTGTTTTAACCAATATATATTTAACTTCCGAGAATTAAAAAAAGTTGCGATGAAAGTGGAATTTGAGTAAAAACTAAATAAAAAAACTATTTAACTCCCCCCTTCTTTCGTTCCTGTTAGCCGGAATTCTTCTTGAATCCTGCGCAGGCTTTTACGCATACTCCACAGATATACTGGCTGACAATTCTATTTTTTCTGAATTCTTTCAGCTTTTCAAAACACGCCATGTGATCAAAATCCTCACGCTTCTCCTTTATAGCCTGAGCCGGGCAAACCGATATACATTCCCTGCAATCTCCACAGCCAAACTCCACGGGCTCATCCGGTTTAAGAGGCATATCTGTCAGCACAGTGACAATCCTGAACCTCGCACCAAACTTCTGATTTACAAGGAGGTTGTTCCGTCCTATCCATCCCAGTCCGGCTAAATTCCCTACTTTCTTGTGCGACACATGGCTGTTCTGTTTCTCCCAGTCGATGATCTGTGAAGCAGGGATTGGAAGTGCTCTGAATCCCAGCTCCTGGATGAGTGAAGCGACCAGTAAGGCCTTCCTGTCAAGAAAAAAATTAAGCTGCCTGTAGTGGTGGAAATAAAGCGCTGTAGGCTTGTCCTTGATATCCTCTATTATTGTATCCAGAAGCCTTTTCCCGAGAGATATCCCCCTGTCAAGCCCGGCAAGCGATTCTTTTATAATGTTAAATTCGTCTTTTATTCCGGTGATGTCTGCCACACCAAAAAGAGAAAAACCGTGATCCAGGACAAAACTTTTGATGCTGACATAGCCTTCTTCTTCCTTTGTCATAGCATCTCATTTTACCTCAAAAAAAACTTAGAGGCTACTTTTTTGCATGCATCCCCAAACAATCGGATAAATCTTACCAAGTAGGCGGATTATTTAAATAAAGACCTCTACTATCCCATAAGAACTGGTATAATAGAGGCATGAAAAAAAATCAAAAGTTTCACCTAGTAGGTGAAACCAAAAAGGTTAATAAAATGATACGACAAAAGGTAAAAAACTTCAATCTTGGGTCATTAAAAAGAACAAAAGTCACAGCATCCAGCGGTTTGATACTGATCATGAGTTTTGCCAAAGAGATTGGTTTAATCGATGAGCTAGAGAAGAGGTTTTCTCATCTCAAGAAGCGAAAGCGAGGTTATTCGGTATCTGAGAAGATATTATCATTTGTAGAGAGGCTGATAAAAGGTGGCTGTTGTTTGAATGATATAGACATCTTATCTTCTGATCCAGGGTTATTGGATATATTGAGGATGGATAAATTTCCCAGAGCTAACACTATAGGAGCGTTGGCTAGAGGATTCAGCCGAAGGGATATTCATAAGTTGGCTGATATAGTAATGAAGCTTTCCTCAAATACTATCCGTCAGAAGAGGTTAAAAGAGATTGTAATAGATATAGATTCAAGTCTAATTCCCAGTGAGGTGGAGATTACTGAGAAGAGTTATGAAGGCTTTCGAGGTTTTAATCCTCTGCTGGGGATTATAAAGGGCAGAGAGTTGAGTCTGGCTGGATTTTCTCTATTTCCCTTATTTACAGCATATTTTGTCTCCAACTTAACAGATTTTATCTAAAAATGATGCCGCTATGAAAAAAGATGTAGATCTCTGCAGGATGAGAAGTAAAATTAGTGAAAATTAATCAGTAATTTGATGAAAAATCTTCTTATCCGATTATTTGGGAGATAGCGGAGTTCCCCCACATTTAATAAACGTTCACAAAAAGAATTATGAAGGCTCTATCCTAAAAATATACTTATAAATTTAATTATATAATAGCAATATGAAAATATATTCATTAATCAAAAAAATGCAGAACAGTTAGAAAAAAAACATACACTTTTGAGTTGACTTAATATTTGGTGATCCGCGTATAATAATACTATATAAATTAGGGGGGAACTAGTAATTGGATAGAAGTAAAAAAATAGTACTTTTAAAATCCATTTTATTAACAGTTATTTTCTGTTTCCTCTATTCTTATGTTTCATGTAAAAAGGATAATATATCTTTCAAAATCAAGATTAAGAGTGAATTTAATAATATTGGATTAAAAAAACCTGTTGGCATTGATGAATATAAAGAGAAATATTATATCTTGGATGCTGATCTCAATTCTATATTTATAGTTGATAAAAAAACACATAAAGTTCAAAAGAAATTTGGAAATATAGGACAAGGGCCTGGAGAATTTTTCAGCCCTGGCTATCTTAGTATTGCTAAAGGGATAATATCAGTTTTCGAGCATAGAAATAAAAGAATACAGATTTTAAAGACAAATGGTGAATATTTAAGTGAAATTCCAGATTCTCCCTTTCCTTGGAAAGCATTTTGCATGAATTCACAGGGCGAAATCATACTAGGCCAGCCTCAAAAAGGTTTTCTAATTTCAGTATATGACACTAAGGGAAATTTAAGACGAACATTTGGCAACTTAAAGAAGATATCAGAAATATATGGATTGAATAATCCATCATTTGAGGAAACTTATAAAATTGCACTAAATAGAATTCTTTTATGTACAGACAATGAGGACAACATTTATGCCGTCTTTATTTTTGCTCCTCTCATCCAAAAATATAACGCTAACGGAGATCTTATCGCTGAGAAAAAGATAAAAGGGAAAGAAATCAATGAATTTATTAAATATTTTCCTAAGACATCAAAACCAACTGGTCTCATGAAGACATCACTTGATGGAGTAACTATTTATCATTTCTTTCTAAGTGCAACAATAGATCCAATTTTAAATAATCTTATAATTTTAACAGGGCTAGGAAATCTTTATATTTATGATAAAGATTTATTAAAGAAAAAAGGGGAAGTTCAAATAGACTCATCACTTCATAAGGGAGTAATCTATAAATTACAGTCAGGAGATAAAGAATTATTTTTTATAACTGTATTTCAATCAGGAATTTTTGAAATAGAATATTAAATGAAAGGAGGTGATTTCTTTGAAAAAATTGATAACAATTGTTTCAGCTTTTCTGGTAGTTATTCTATTTGTATTTGCTATTTCCCCTATTGTGTTTGCTTGTAAATGTGGAGACGCACAAGGTGGTTGCACTGGTAATTGCTGCTTTATTGTGAATGGTGTATGTAATTGCTTGGATTGGGGCGCTGCTGGATGCCAAAAGGAAATTTAATACCATAAAGAGGTTGCTCATAGGGGAAAAAGGAATTTTAATTAATAGGAGGTAAAATGAAGAAAAAACTGATTACTTTCTTTTTAGGATTCGCACTTATTGTGCTAACTTTTGTACCTATTGTCAATTCATGTACATGCACAGCTGGGGGCCATACCTGTACAGGAAATTGTTGTTGGTATGACAATGGTACTTGTATCTGCAAAGATTTTGGTAGTACAGGATGCCATAAAGAAGTTTAACTTCAAAGAAAAAGTAGCAGAACCTAGAGAGAAAAAAGAAGTATAAGGAGAGGGGAGTAGATTTTCTGCTTCCCTCTTCTTAAAAGTAGTCAAGGAATAGTAGAGATGGGAGAAAAAAGGTAAAATAACTGAAAAATTGATTAATAACCGTTTCAGCTACATGATCCAAAGGGATTAAATCAATGAAAAATCAAAAAATATTTTTATTTGTTTTATTATTAACTGTCAGTTTTATTATCTCCCCCCAAAAAACGAAATGCAATTCACAGGAAAAATTGCATTATGGAGATCCGTCTCCCGTCTTATCCGCTGAAGATATTTTATCAAATCAGATTATACATTTAGAAAAAGGCTATTGGACATTAATCCAATATTTTGGACCCTCAATTAAAAACAGCATTAATATTGTTAAATATTTGGAAATTATAAAAAATAAATTCAGGAATCTTAAGATAATTTCCATAGCTGATGAAAATCCGCTAAGTTTTATAGCAAGGGATGAAATATCTTATCCAATAATCCTTGATAAAAAATCTGTAATAAAGAATAAATTGAGAATTTCCGATTCAAGTTCAGCAACATTTATTATAGATCCAAATCTTATTATCAAATTTGTATATTATGACAAAACATCAACAGAAGATATAAGACAATTAATTGAACGCTTTTTAAATCAAGAAACTTCTTTTCTTGATAAAAATGAAGATGTAAAAGCGAAGATAGGGGAAAAATTTTCATATATATTACTTAAAAAAGTCGGAAAAGAAAATATTCTGAACTTATCTGATGAAATGATGAATCGTGGTTTGTTAATAATTTGGAGTGCTAGTTGCACACATTGCATATTAGAACAATACAAAGATCAAGTATCTTCTTTAGAACAGAGGGCTGGGAAAGATAAAAAGTATTTTCATATATTTAGCTCGAAATTTTGGGAGCGAGAAATAATAGAATACTTAGGTATTGATATGATAAAAGAAGATAAATATTATATTGCTATGCAGGAAATCCCAGGAATTGAAAATCTTTATTACTCAGAATCCTATTTTGATTTTTCCATTGTAGCGGTTCATCTAGATAATGAGGGATTTATCATTAAAATAGAGAGTTTTTTAGATTTTCTTAATGAATATGGTATTAAGTAATAGGGAAGTAACCAATTTAAAAAATTTTAATTAATATCCTCAAACAGTTTTGGACACTTTAGCTAAAAGTACATAGGCAGCAGGTTCTATTTTTCATTTAGTGCATTACTGACCGGCTTGGGCTGGGCAATAAAGCTCTATTATGAAATTTTTAGCGAATTTTGCGGAAAATTGGCTTGCTATAAAATTGTTGGATACTCAGCACTGAAAAAATCTTCACAAATTTTTTGTATAGATAATCTGGCTTTTTGTCCCGAGTATAACCCAAATTTTAAGATTTCAAATCAATCGCAAATTTCACCAAACAATACTGATCTTTTTTGTTAATAATAACCGCAAAAAAATGTGACTTGTATGCTGTCAATTGATATCTTTCACGTATTATCTGGGGAAAACATTCGTCAAATTTAATAATGAAACTATCAATATATTCACCTTTCAAATTAAAGACATCAACCAATATACCAGTTTTTTCAAATTTAGTTGATGTCAGCACCCATAAATCATCACCTGAAACTGTCATTCCTAAGATATCGTCCTCATAACCTTTAACAGGCTTTGTATATGTTTTTCCTCCTATGGAAATTCTTGGCTGTTTTTCAATATCAGGTTTAGGCGCTTTTGCTCGGCGATAATTCCTGCGTAATGAATGAAACACCTCGCCTCTTTCTGCATCGAATATTTTAATTAAATATTTTGGAGTATGAGATACTGCAAGGAACCTCTCTAACCAATGTGTGGTAATAAATCTGTCCACCTGAATGATAGCTCTTTCTCCCGCTAGCTGAGCTATAAAATACCTATTGGGAAAATCTGCAAGAGTTGAAAGGTTATTTCCGTTCTCGACGTAGCAGAGTAGTTTTTTAGGAATGTTTATTATCTTTTCATGGCCAGCAAGCTTAGTCCAATCTGTTTTAATGAAATAATATTTACCTTTATAATAAAACTCGAAACTGGACAGCCTTTCATTCGAACGTATGGGGATCTCCTCAATAAGATTACCCCTATAATTTAATTTCATGACCTTTGGAGGATTGGCATGGATGATGATATAATCTGGCGTTAACTGGTAATTGGTCATGCTTAACATTTCTCCGGGGCCTTGCCCTTCCTTAAATAGATTGCAAATGAATCTTCCATTCTTATCAAACAGGAGTAATTGTTTATTATCTTGCACTAAGATTTCTCCGCGCTGCCCGATTTTTATGTTATGAGGCATTCTAAAAAAATATTCTCCCATTTTATCCTCTATTCGTAAAACTTCTTGTGCCTCTATAACTCGGCCTGAATTTGTTTTTAATGGTTTTTTGGGATTCTCAATAATATTTTGTGCTGGAAAAACAATGAGTGAAAACAAGGGTAACAGAAAACTAATTTTACGCATCTCTAACCTCCCAATTTAAAATTAACTGATCTATATTGCTCCTAATGAAGGAAGGAGTTACATTAAATATTGCTTGAAAGATTCTTGCAATTGACATAGGCTGATAGCCCATTTCATATGCAATTGTTTTTATCAATTTTTGAGAACATACTAACTCCTTTAAAGCATGACAACACTGAACTTTTCTAAAATAATTGTTTAAATACATACCAGAAACATTTTTAAAATTTGTAGATAACCATGATAATGATACGTTTAATCTATTTGATAGATCTGAAAGACATGAGATTGTAAAAGGATTGTCAATGATTTCCTTCTGTATACTTAGTATCTTTAAAACAGTATTTAAATAGATAGACGAGTTAATATAAGATAAACGGAATAGTTTTGAGCAATTTAACTTCTGTAAAATTGATATATGCGAGCTAGAAAGCTTATTGGTTTTTAAAGAATCAATAAAAAAGCCATTTATTTGATATTTTTTTTTAATTACATAAGGTCTTAGTATAATTGAAGGGATTGTATAATATTTTCCCATAAGAATAAATTTCTTTGCACACTTCAAATAATTGCAGATAAAATCGCATTCGTATATAATAAAAAGCGTATTTGAAACCTGATACTTTTCTGAAATCAATCCATGTTTTATGGATATTGAATTCCCTAATATATTTTTTAAAAAACCAAAAAGATTTTCATCATCAGATTGAATAATAATGTTGGATTCCAATTCAATCCCCTGAACGTAATTGCCAATTTATATAAAATATCAATTTTAAAAAAGAATGTCAAGCCAAATAATGCTCGTTCAGTACGTTAGTGACACATTGTCTCTGTGATTTAATAACCATTGTTGATAATATTCATAGGGAGTTAAATAATCAAGTGATTGATGTGGTATGATGTGATTATAAACATATTCCCATTTCTCCAACTGCTTATTGTGATCTTCTAATTTAAGCTCTATTTCTTCAACCTCATAAAATTCTTCCCTATGTGTTCGATTAGCTCTCTCTACATGACCATTCAGTTTCGGTGAACTGGGAGGAAGAAGAAAAAGAAGTATTCCTCTCTCTTGACAGGCTCTCGAAGAACTCCTCTCGCCTTCAGCCGATTGATTACTCTCCCTACAGTCGATGAAGAGATCTCTATGCTTTCTCTGTGAAGAAGTACTGCCAGCTTATCCCTTCCCCAACGCGGATATTGCTCTCTTAACTCTCTAATCCTCTCTACAACATGGGAAGATATCTGAGGCCTCCTTACCCGATGAGGCCTGCATGAGAGCTCCTCCAATGTCGTTAAATCATATTTGTCAAAACGTCTCTTCCATCGATAGAAAGTTTGGGCAGAAATGCCAAAATAGCGACAGGTAAGTCTTGCATTGCCAGTTTTTTGGTAATAATCAAACCACCGTAATCGCTTCTTCGCATCTCTCGATATCTTACTTTGTCTCGAAAGTGAGGTTATAAAATTAGACCCGGGAATAATTGATCCGTATCTACTCATAGTAACTCCTATTCTACCACGCATCGTACCTCCACAGTGTCACTAATGTATCTGAACGAGTACAGGGAGAGATCTCATTTACAGAGGGAGAGCGCATCCAGTCCTGGAGTTGGCTCTCACCTGTCCTTTGCCATATGCAGAACGGATTGTTAAACAAGAGAAAGGAAAAGAAACGATCTATGATCTGCAATTTGGTGCTCGTTTTGTCAAACTTCCTGGGAGATTAGAACCTCTTACTATAGTCGTTGTCCGAGGTTTTGGGCAGGAACCGATGATGCTTTTAACCAACCTTCGAGTCACCAAGAGCCGCAAGAGTTTATGGCGCATCGAAGAAACGATCCGATTCATGAAACAGAACTATCAGGTGGAAGATATTCGTCTTCTGACTTATCAGCGCCTTCAGAATATGATGGCGATTCTCACTGCTGTGTCCTACTTTGCGATGGTCTACCTGGGATTGAGGACAAAGTTGAGGGTTTTAGCCCGACATGTGATGGGGGCTGCAAGGCGATTGTTCGGGATACCGGATTTTCACTTCTATGCCCTAGCCGATGGTATTCGTGAGTACCTTTTCGGCAGTCAGAAGGGCTTACAAGGCTTTCATCACCAGTGGATTGAAGAAAATAATCAGCTCAATCTCTCCGATCCATAAATTTTTGGGGGAACTCCTGTTTTAGAGAGCTTGCCACACTTCCCACAAAGGTATAAAATAAACCAAAGTCCAGCATAGGGAGACATAGATGAACATCTTTGATAACTATTTACAGCTTATCACTGAAGGAGTGATAGGCTTTCTCGTTCTGTATCTCATCTATAGGATAAATACAAGAAAGCCACAGCTCGCATACTATATAACCAATATGGCGCAATTCACAATGGCTGGATCACCACCTACTACAATTGGCACTCACACTATAATGATACAAAATTCAAGTGGAGTGAAAGCAGAAGAGATTGAGATATGTCATACTAGCGCACCAACATATTTCAATGTTTATCCTGACATACCATGGACTTCTGAAGATACAGGGCAAGGGGGACAAATAATTAAATTCAGAGATTTGCCAGCCAAAAACAGGATAATCATTTCGTATTTGTACTTCATTACCCCAAACTTCCCAAGCTACTTACCTCAGTACGTTAGATCAAAAGTTGGATATGTAACACAAATGCAATCAATACCAACACCTGTGTACGCAATGTGGATAAAGGTTGTCTCATATATTCTTGGGTTTTTGGGTTTTGTCTTTGTGCTTAATTTGCTCTATGAGCTAATAAAGATGATTTTTAAGTTTTGATTTTATAGTCAACAACAGGAGGTCAGCATGGGCGACGAGAAAGGTATCTATTGTATCAAGCATTATGGCAACATTGTATTTGTTCAAGGAAAAAACGGTGCCTACTGTCCCATAAGCGGTAGTAGTGCTTGCGTGGACTGCGACGTGATTCCCAAAGAAGAGGCAACAGAATTAAAACAAGTCAAAACAGAATCAGAAAAGAAATAAATCGGAACAGCGGAACAGGGTCAGACCTATGTATCTTACTGATATAGTTTAAATTAATTCTGATTCCCCCCCTTTTTTAGCCCTTAATCCGGTAATTTTGGGGCCAAAACAGCCCTTAAAACCAGACCTTAAATCCATTTTCAGCTTAATCCCCCTCTTCTTTCGTTCCTGTTAGCCGGAATTCTTCTTGAATCCTGCGCAGGCTTTTACACATACTCCACAGATATACTGGCTGACAATTCTATTTTTCCTGAACTCTTTCAGCTTTTCAAAACACGCCATGTGATCAAAATCCTCACGCTTCTCCTTTATAGCCTGAGCCGGGCAAACCGATATAC
>Ga0307378_10007711_pt1 | contig 14427 bp, 6 predicted proteins | sample UN1MG_FD_202238 | JGI IMG/M metagenome (GOLD analysis project Ga0307378, IMG submission 202238) | Soil microbial communities from Risofladan, Vaasa, Finland - UN-1 | ecosystem: Environmental > Terrestrial > Soil > Coastal area > Acid sulfate soil | place: Finland: Risofladan, Vaasa | collected...
TTCCGGTGATACAGTTGTCTCCACGGCTTGAATCACGGATGGAATCCAATCCCCCAGAGTTAACGCAATTGCATGACTTGTCTCATCGGACCAGCTAATGAATATTTTCATCTTTCCCCACCAATTCAGATAAGCGGTTCAACACTCCGGTTAGGCGGAGGCATTTTCATTTGCGGGGCTGCGAGGCCACCTTCACAGAATTTCTCCCGCTTTCCTTCGACTCGTAGAGCACCTTGTCCGCACTCTGGACCAGGGCGGTGGGATCGGTTCCGTCGTCGGGATAGGAAGCCAAACCGACGCTGACGGTGACCTTTCCCCCCGGCTGGACCTCCCGTCCGTAAAAGGGGTGGGATTCGATCGCTTTCCGGATCCTTTCGGCAACGACCTTTCCCGCCTCCTTGTCCGTCTCGGGCAGCAGCACAATGAACTCGTCCCCCCCGTAGCGTGCCGCAATGTCCCCCTTCCGGAGAAGATCCCTGAGGATATCCCCTATGGTGCGGAGGAGGACGTCCCCCTTCAGATGGCCGTGCGTATCGTTGTAGGTCTTGAAGACATCGATGTCCATAAAGACCAGGGAAAAGGAGTGGCCGTGCCGGTCGGATCGGGAGACCTCGGTCGCCAGAGCTTCCTGGAAAAACCTGTGGTTGTGCAATTCGGTGAGACCGTCGAAGGCCGCCTGCGCTGCCAGAATCCTGTTTTTCGACTCGAGCTCATCGTTCTTTTCTTTCAACGTATCGATCAGCGACTCGATCTCCCTGCTCAACCGGAACTTCTCGGCGGCTCGGTATATCGTCGCCGTGACCAGGTCGAGGTCTTCGAAGGGCTTGACCATGTAGTCGTACGCACCGGCGCGGAGCGCCTCGATGGCGGTTTCCAGGGAGGCGAAACTGGTCATGATGAGCACCTGGGTCTCGGAATTGATGCCTCGTATCTCCGTGAGAAGCTCCATGCCGCTCATCCCCCCCATCCGGATATCCGTAAGCACCAAGGGGTGGGGGTCTTTCCCGAAGATCTTGAGCGCTTCCTCCCCGCTCTCCGCGACAGTTACCTGGTATCCTTCCTGACCGAGGACCCGGGACAGAATATCCCGTATGGTTTCCTCGTCATCCACCACCAAGATTCGCAGGGTGTCCTCCATCGTTGCCGATCCTCCTGTCTGCGATATCATGTGATGGCTGCTTCCAAGACCGAGGCATCAACGGTTTCCTCCACGGGAAAGCATATGATGAAAACCGCTCCTTCACCGGGTTCGCTTTCCACCCGGATCTCTCCCTTGTGGTCCCTGATGATTCCGTAGGTGACCGACAGCCCGAGACCGGTCCCCTTTCCGGCGGGTTTCGTGGTGAAAAACGGCTCGAAGAGCTTCGGCTGGATTTCCTCCGGGATGCCGGGCCCCGTGTCGCTTACCCGGATCTCGACCTGGTCCGGCGAGGACAGGGAGGTGACCATCCTGACCGTCCCCCGCTGGCCGTCCAGTGCCTGCTGCGCGTTGATGACCAGGTTCATGAGCACCTGCTGAAGCTGGTTGGCATTGCCCGTGATGGGGGGCAGATCGGGGCTGAGCTCCGTCTCCAGCCGGACCTGGTGAATGCCCAGCTGATGATCCAGGAGAACCTTCGTATCCTCCACCACCCTGTTGATCATGACCGTTTCCTGGGCAACCTTCTCCTGCCGCGCGAACTTCATGAGGTTCTCGATGATCGTCTTGCACCGTCTCGCCTCCTTCTCGATGATCGCCAGGTCTTTCTGCAAGGGGGAATCCTTGTCGGCGCCTCGTCTTGCAAGCTGGGCGATCCCGAGGATCCCCGCCAGCGGGTTTTTCACTTCGTGCGCGATCCCGGCCCCAAGCTGGCCGAAAGCGGCCATCTTTTCCGACTGGATGAGCTGCGCCTGCGCATTCTGCAGCGCCTCCTCGCGACTATACAGCTCATTTGCCATCTGGTTGAAGGAGAAAGCCAGGTCCCCGATCTCGTCGTGGGATGAAGGTGCGATCTGGACGTCGAACTTCCCCTTCCCCACCTCTTTGGTGGCGCTGTAGAGCCGCATGATCGGCTTTGTGAGGTGGCGGGACCAGAAGAGGCTTAAAAAAGTGGATGCCAGGAGAAGCCCCAGGGAGACGTAGGTCAGGGTGGTCAGGAGGTTCCGGGAAGCGATGAATGCCGCGGCTTTCGGAATCTGGGCGCCGGCCAGCAACCCGCCGAACTCCACGCTTGCAAATCCCCCGATCATCTCCTTCTTTTCACGGACATACTCCAGGGTGGTCACTTCGCTCTTCCCGCTCTGGATCATCCAGGACTTCGGAAGCCAGCTTGCCTCGGTTGTTTGCACAAGTTTTCCCGGATCGGTGTGGGCGAGGAGGACTCCCTTCTCGGTCACGAGAAAGGTCTCGAACAGCCTGGAGCGTCCCGTGACGTGGAGGAGGCCGTCCAGCCGGAAGAGCGCCGCAAGCACTCCCTTCCTGCCGCCGTTTCTCGCCGGATAGGCGACCGCCATGGTAAACGCCTGCATCTTGTCCGACACCGGGGAACTTTCGATCGTTACCCCCTTTTCGCCTACGATGTCGAAGGAAGGAGGATTTTTCTTCCGGTACGCGATGATCTCCTTTTTCGTCAGGCCGATAGCCTTTACCGCCTCGATGTCGTAGAGGGAGGTCTTCTCCTTCCCGTCCTCGTAAATCGTCACGGCGAGGAAATCCCGGAAGTTTCCGAAAAGCTCCTTGAACATCCCGCGTTTCTGTTCGGAAGACAAGTTTCTGTCGTTCAGTATCCTGGCATACCCCTGAAGGCGTTCCTGATACCCGGAAAGAATCGAGTTCGACTCTTCCGCCGTGTTGAGGGCGACGACCGAGGCCAGGTCATGGATGTAGGTCATCTTGTCGGCGTGGAACCGGCTCGTCATGATGTAGGTGATGATGCCCATGACTGCCGTGATGACCACAAGCATGGTCAGCAGGATCTTGAAACGCACCGGAAAACGGAATGGCATGCCCATCGCTTTTTCCTTCTCTCCTAGAATATGCGGTTGTTGCGCATGCTTCGGAAGGCCACGTTGCCCGCCGAATCCACGGCTTCGACGACGATGACGTTGATTCCCCGTGCCAGCTTCACGTCGTATTCGAATTCACCCGCTTCGTTAAGCGGGACCTTGTTCCCGGATACAAAGACGGACGCCCCCGGCTCCGTAACGCCCTTGAGTCGACACCTTCCTCTGCTCTCCCCTTCGCTTGCGGTTTCCAGGCGGAGGTCGGGCGGCACGAGGTCCTTCACGATCCGAAAATTGGCGGCCTTGCTTGCCACCCCTTCGGCCCATTTTTTCTTTCCGCTCACCTTCCAGTAGTAGACCCCCGCTTTCAGGTTCCCGTGAACGAAAGAGGGATGGGAGACCCCCCTCTTGATCAGGACGTCGCGGAATTCCGGATCCCGGGCCACGACGATCCGGTAGCCGTCCGCCTCCTCCAGGGCGTTCCATGCCAGGGACACCTTCGGAGGAAGGGACCGGTAATAGAAAACGGCGTCCTCCGCCGGGGAGGAAAGGACTGGGGAGGCGGGCAGCATCTCGGACGGGGAAGGCGTGCCGGATTCGGACACCGTGGTGGATCTGTTCGTATCCACGCGGACCGTTACCCCCTTGGCCACGACCTCCGCTGTGCCCTTGAACATGGCAAGCGTCGTCGACTTGTCCGGGTTCACCGTGACCTGGAACTCGGCGGGCCCCTTTTTGTCCCCTCCGGACACGATGCGTGCCCTGGCGCCGGACTTGCCCAGTTCGATGTCGAACGTTTTCTCCTCCGCCCCCCCCAGGACTCCATGGAATTCCCCGTCGATCACGAGCAGGGAGGACCGTTTCGCGTGGCGGACCGGGTCCTGTTCGAGTTTCCGGATGATGATGAGGGAGTTTTCGCTCATTTCGAGCCAATCTTTAGGGGAAAACTGGATCGAGGCGCCGGACCGGCCTGCGGTCTGGACCGCGTCGCGGGAAACCAGCCGCAAGCCCGCCTGTGCATGCTGCCAGGAGATCGCCCCCGCCCCCCTGCTCTTCACCACGTTGCGGGTCTCCGCAAGGACGGCGACAGTCGGACGCATTCCATCGGAGGCATCCCTTCCGGGTGGAACCGGAACCCACGGAAACGGACCCGGGTCCCGACGGGCAAGAGAAAGGTCTTTCCCCTTCATGAGGTCCTGCAACCCCAACCCCGACGGGAGGAAGATTCCCAGGATCCCCAGAACACCCAGGTAGAAGAGCAGGACCAGGAAGAGCACCACGGCGTATTCCGCGATCCACTCTCCCGCAGACTTCAAGCGTTTGTTGAGCTCTAATGTTATAACTTCCTTTTTCATTTAGAAATCTCCCGTTTTGCCAGTGGACTGGACGTGCGGGCATGCATGGATTCCCGTTCCATGGACACTGACACTTTCATGTGGGCGATGCGCGTGCCGCCCTCCTGATTCCGGACGAACAGTCCGATGACGTTTTCCCCGTCCCGAAGATCAAGGAGTGCCATAAACGTTCCGTCGGGGCCTACTTCGATCGGTTTCCCGTAGAGTTCGACGGTATTTCCCGGTTCCGTGCGCCCCGCAAGCCTGTACGACATCACCTTCTCGTCTTCCTTCCACTCCCCGTCCGCAGGAAGGGGACGGACCGAATAGATTTCCCCGTTCGATCCGCAGGCAAACCGGGCGACTCCCGAAGGCTCAAGGACCGTAAGGGTTGGCAACGGGACACTGGTGCGAACCGAACGGCCCTCTGCGGTCCGCATTTCGACATCGATCCTTTCCATCCCGCCCGCCATGCTCGTCATGAAGCGCCCTGACGAATCCAGTTCGACGGCCGACCGGTTGATCATGACGGAAGGGTTGACGCGGTACTGGTCGAGCACATAGGCTCTCGTGGTTTCGCGGAACTCTCCCTTCACCTCCACGCGCCGGTTGAGCTCGCGCCCCTCCGGGGTCTCGTTGCTGGCGATCGGGGTGCTCTTTCCGTACCACTTCACGAGGAAACGATCCACCGGCATGTGCTCCTCCTCGACGAGGCAGGCGACCGCCGCTTCGGCGCGCTGCCTGGAAAGGTCAAGGTTGTACGCAACCGTTCCGATGCCGTCCGTGTGGCCTTCGATCACGACCTTCTCCTCCGGGTATTTCCGAAGCGTCTCGGCAACCTGCCTCAGGGCCTTCCTTGCGCGGTCACTGAGGACGGCCGAGTTGAACTCGAACGCGCTGCCGGTGAGGCTTAAGGAAATCGCGGAGGTCCGGTTTACGCCGAAGATGCGCCTGGCGCTGCGGGAACTGCTGCCGTCCGCGTACGCCACCACCAACTGATACTGGTAGAGTTCCCCGCCGCCCACCAGCCGATCGTCTTCCGTCCGCCCGTTCCACAGGATTTCACCGGGGGGATTCCCTTCCCCGGAGAGGGTGCGGACCACCTGTCCTTGCGCGTCCATGATGGCAAGCTTCCATTCCTTCGGGTCGCCTTCGGGTGCGACTTCGACCAGGAACCGCACCGGTTCGCCGAGACGGTCTCCCATGATCTCCAGGACATCGTCAAGCGCCTGGTTCTTCACCGAAACGTCGCTCGTCGGAAGCGGCACTTTCACCCCGTTGATCAGGAGGGTAAGCATCTCGACGCTTCCCCGGATCTCGACGGGAGTGTCGATGTTCTCGCTGTGCAGGACGACGTTGTCCGCAGGCGGCGGGGGCGGCGGAAGGAGCGAAGCCACTTTCACGGGCTCTGCGGTTCTTTTCAGCGTATCTTCGTCGAACTTGAACTTCAGTTCCAGGAAGGGCCCGTGGGACTGGTAGTCCTTGCCGGAGAGATCTTTGTCGTCCATCCGGGAGAGGTTGTACCCTACCCCCGCGACCAGGTTCCGGTAGACCCGGTAGCCCGTTTTCACCACGGCCCCCACCGAGTGCATCCCGGTGTCGTACTGGTTCATGATCTTCCCCAGGACTCCGACATCCCAGCGGTCCGTCAGATCGTAGTTGACCCCGGCGAGGAGGAGGTCGGTGTACGACGTGAAGTCGCTGTCTTCCAGAGATTCCCAGGCGTACTTCCCGGCGTATTTACCGAGGAGAGTCCACTTCGGGGAGAGCCGGTAGGAAGCTTCCGTCGAGGAGATCAGATTTCTCCTCTCGGTTTCCGTCCCGATGACGCTTGTCTGTTCAAACATGAAGCGGAGAGAATTCAGAAGATAAAGGGACGGTTTCCCCTTTGGCCGGTACGCGATCCCCACCAGTCCGTCGTAGAGGGAACTGGTGCCCTGGTCCCGGTCGCTGTGCCACAGGGTCACCTTGGGAAGGAGGGAGAGCCCGTCGGCCACCTTGATCGCCGCGCCGAGGCCGACGAGGTTCGTGGTCTCCAGATCCCCCAGCCGCAGTTCGTAGCGTCCCGTGGCTTTTACGTTCTCGCTCCGCAGGTACTCGGTGGAAACCGCGAGCGCCGTCCCTTCCGCGCCGGCGGCGTCACCGTCGAGAAACTCGATCCTCTCGGCCTTCGTGTTCACCGTGAGACCTTCTCTCGGTTCCCACTTGTTGTTCAGCCCGATGACGGCCTGCGCCCGCTCTCCGGAGATCGTGTTTTCCATCTGGTAGCGCGACGACAGGGTCGTACTCTCCGTGACCCTGCTTTCCAGGCCCAGCGACGTCAGGCTCCGCCGGTTGTCCCCTTCCTGGAATTCCTGGGCGAGATGCGCGGAAAGCGTGTCCGAGATCCGATAGTTCAGCTCCCCCGTGGTCTTCGACGGATAGTCCGTGACCTCGTCGGAAGTGAGGACCAGCTCCTGTCGCAGGGCGCCGTCGAGTTTTTCCGTGATGCTCCCGCTTACCCCCGCAAAGGCCATCTGGGAGTCCCGGTCTTCCTGCCCGGGTACGGACCGATCCTCGGTCAGGTACCGGTACCCGGCCTCCACCTTCGCCCGGGAAAAGCTCTGCGTCACCCCGACGGAGCTTACGAACTGCTCCGAATCGCTGACCTTGTTTTCCTGGACGAAGCTCTCCGCGGTGACGGTCGTCTTCTCCAGGGGCTTAAAGGTCGCGGCCGCTCCGTATTTCGTGGTGCCCGACTCGCTTCCCGTCATGGAGAGATTCTGGAAGGTCTCCTCGACATCCCGGTAATAGGCCTCGAACTTGAGCTTTCTGCTCACGTCCGAGGCGAGCTCCACCTTCCAGGCGGTTCCCGTCCCCATCACCAGGGTGTCGCTCGTGGCAATTTCTCCTTTAAGCCGGAACCGTTCGGACAGCGCGAGCGCGGCGTCCGCTCCGAACAGGGTGTCGTCCTGGATCCCGTTGTCCTCGACGATGGCGGTCGCACCGACCTCCAGTTTTTCCCCGAACCTGAGACCCGCCCTGCCCCCGTAGGTGTACCGGTCCTCGCCCGCGCCGCTTGCCTCGTAGAGGACGACGATGCGGACCGGGTTGAACTCGCCGTCCAGGGTGGGAACCGGCTCCTTGAACAGAAGGGTCCCGCCGGTGTAATCGATGTCGTAATCGGTAAAGGGGGCCTTTTCGACGGAGGAGAGGATCCGTTCGGGGTGGAACCGGTCACGGACCTCGATGCGGACCTCTTCGGTGTTCTCCAGAACGGGGGTCCTGCTCAAGAAGTAGTACCCCGAGGTGCCGTTCCCCGAAATCTCGTCCTTTACCTGCACCTGGTCCGTCTCGGCCGCGAATCCCCGGAACGAAAAACCCCCCGTGTCGATGTCGGCCTTGAGCCCGTTGAAAGCCCTGTCGTACCGGGAGAACTCGTTTTCGGACAGGCCGGTGTTGTAGTCGCCGAACATGACGGAGCTTCGTCCCCGTTCGACCTTCAGGTACAGTTTCTGCCGCGATTCGGCGTCGTAACCGATCGTGCTGGAGTCACCGTATATGGGGTAGAACCGCTCTGGGGCGGACCGCTGGAACAGGCCGTCCTCTTCCGGCTTGCCGGTGTCGTACGCGCCCGTGACCAGGTACTGGTCGAGGACTTTCCCCTTGGCGAACACCGCGAGCCTCTCATCGTGGAAGAAGCCATCCTGGTATTCGTCCTCGTCCTCGATCTTCGCCGTATCCCCGCTCACGCTGTTCGCCCCGACCGTAACCGCCCCGATGCCCGCCACGACCCAGTCCCGAAGGTCCGGCGTGAAATACACCTCCCCTTCCGCTTCCATCACGTTCCCCACGAGAACCCGGATCTTTCCTTGTCCCGTCTCGATCGTGGAGCGCAGGGAGAAGTTTGCCCGGCCTCCCTGGAGCGGGATCTGGTGGCCGGCGGACGACGTGTCGATGTCCTTCTCGACGATCGTGCCCCTGGTGGCGACAACCGTGATGACCGCTTTTTCCATCGAAGGCCGGTTTTGCTCGTCGAGGAGGGTGACCGTGAAGATGAGCGTGGATTTCCCGTCCGCGACCGCGGTGGCCTTCGTGGGGTCAAGGACGATCTTTACCGGCGGACCCGGGGCGGTCACCGAGATCTCTTTTGCCACCCCCACTTCGCCGGGAACGATCGATTCGAGGACGATCTTGTTGGCCCCGGGCGAAAGCTTCACGCCGATGTACTCGTAGACGAAAAGCTTTCTTGCCGACTCGTGGATCTTCTTTCCGATCCGCTTCTGCGGGATGACGGCACCGTTGACCTTGAGGAAGTGGTGCGCCCCCTCGGGGACCCGCACGGCGATGTGGGTCCACGGTTTGGCAAGGGTTACCCCACTCGCAGGCGAAAGGATCTCCGGCGTCGGATCCATATGCTGGACCTGCACTTCCAGAGGAGGAGGGGGAGCCGTTTTCGTCGTGCCGAACGTGTACACCCGTTCGGCCCCCTTCTCCTTGCTTTCCGCGGGAGGGGGTTCCTCCCCGTTCACCGGAACCAGTCCAAAGTCTCCCCTTGCAGGGCCACCGAAGGGGACGGAGATGAAACGGGAGCCCCCGTCGCCCGCAAAGGTGTTGTTCAACGGCACCGGAACGGTTCCCGGAGGGAGGCTGTTCCGGTCGAGTTTCAGGACATGCTCTCCCGCCCGGATGTTGTAGATGGAAAACTTCCCTTCCGGGTCGGTGATCACAAAGGTACCGTCCTCGAGATAAAGCCGGACGTTTTCCGCTCCGGGCTCGTCCTCGTCGGGCATCCTGTCCCCGTTACGGTCGAAAAATACGCGCCCCAGGATGATCGCCTTGCTGTTTAAGGCCCCTTCCTCCACCTTGACGCGAGCCCTTGCCGGACCTGCCTGGAGGAGGTTTCCGCCGGGGCTGGTACCGGTAACGCGCGCGGTGTTCGTCCCGTCCCCGAGCATTGCGTCTATGGACACGATGGCCCGGTAGAAAAGGACCCGGCTCTCCCCGGGGGCAAGCGCCCCGATCGGCCATTGCGGCCGGGTTCCGCCGGTCGGGTCCGATATGTCCGTCCCGTCGAGCTTGCTGGTTCCCCCCACGTACCGGAACCCCTGCGGGAGGTCGTCCGAAACGATCACGTTGTCTGCCGCAAGGCTTGTGCTTGTGTTCTCCACCCGGACGGCGTAGACGACGTAATCGCCGATCTCCGCCACATCCCGGTCGGCGGTTTTCGTGATGCGCAGCGGCTGCGCCACCACCACACTGGTGACGATGTTGGAAATCTGGGGAGCGGGTGACTGGTCGCTCACGATGGAGATCCGGTTGTTCACCGTGGAATCCGACAATGCGTTCGCGTCGATGATGGCCTGGAAACTTACCTGGCCGGTGGTTCCCGCAGGCACCGTCGGAATTGTCCAGGTGAGGGTCCTTGTCGCGGAATCGTAGGTGATCACGGTCCCCGCGATGCCCGGCGGGGACGTCGCGCTCCCGTCGATGTAGACCAGGTTCGCGTCCAGTACGTCGGAGATCACCACGTTGGTGGCGGGGGCGCCACTCGAGTTGCCGAAAGTGTTCGTGTATGTGACGGTAATCCCGGGAGACACCTGACCGCTGGGGTCGACACTCTTCTCCAGGGGGTCCCAGAAATTGGGGATCGTGGCAAGGTCGGTCACGCTTCCCTGGATCGTCGGCGTGGTGGCCGAGGTGGCCAGGATGGTCGTGTTGTCGACCTGCCCGGTGGAAATGCCCATGGGAACCGTGATCCGAATCACGATGCCGATGGTGCCCCCGGGCGGAATCGGTCCCACGTCCGGTATCCCGTTGCCGTTGCTGTCCGCAAGCGGAGTCTGACCGTCGGAAGCCAGGATCTGGAGGGGAAGTCCGAGCGAACTTGTCCCCTCCAGATCGAACGTGTCGGTCATGTTTCCACCGTTGGTCACCGTGTGCGGGATGTCCACAGCCGTGCCGGGGTAAGCGGGTCCCGACCACGGAGGATCGATGGAGACGGCGTTGAACCCGTCCACGGTGACATCCGTCTGGTTGGATTGAATTGTGGCTGTGCCCGGATTGGATCGGAATTCAAGGGAAGCGATGTTGGTGATATGTGTTCCGAACGGCGTAGCAGCTATGGAGATTCCCGGAAACAGGACGAGGAGGGTCCCTGCGAGCAGTCCGATCAGGACCGCAAGGACCCTCCGCCCTTGGCGTCGGCATGGAAACCTCCTGCCGTTCATGTCAAGTTCCGAAACACGTTATTACTTCAAATAGTTACCCCTTATTACTTCACGCGTACGGTGAAGAGTACGTTGAAGGTCGTTCCACCTCCAGTCATGCTCCCGGTCATCGTCCAGCGCACGCTGGTCACGCAGTAGTCGTACCCTGCGGGAGCCGAGCAGCCCTGATCGACGGGGGTGTAGCCGTATGCGTAGGGAGCGGAAGCAGTGGTGGAAAACGCCGCCGTGGCGCCGGTGAGGCCGGAGGTAAGTGCATTAAACGTCGCCGATGCCATCTTGTAGCCGGTGTTCGCGTCGAGCGGGTCGGAAAGGACCAGTGTCGACGCATTGGAGGAGCCGCTGTTGGTCACCGTGATCCGGTACTCGAGCTCCTGGTTGGGGGCTGCAGTGGCGGTGTTGTCGAACCCACCGCCGGTGGTTACGTTGCGGACGTTTTTCAGGACGCCAAGCACCGGAGACAGGCATGTGGTTGTGACAACGTCCGAGTCGTCGTCGCCATCCGGGAAAGCGGCAACGATTCCTTCACCCGTCACGGTCAGCGTGGTGTCGGCGGTGGTGCCGTCCGACGTTCCTGCCGGGATGGTCACCACAACGACGATGTACGCGTTGTCCCCCGCAACGATCTGAATGGGGGAGCTGACCGCGGGTTCCCCGCCCTGGTGAATGCCGTCCTGGTTGGAGTCCACGTACATGGTTGCCGTCCACCCCACCGGCGCGGACGCGGCCGCAAGCGCGTAGTTGTCCGTGGCGTTCCCCGTGTTCTGGATCGTGTACCCGTAGGAGACGTTGTCGAGCGGAACCCCCGAATCGTCCGCGGGGCTATTAAGCAGGACCCCGTAGACGGAGATCACCGTGACCGTGGTCGTGTTGGAGAGCTGTGTGTAAGGGTTGTTGTTGGTGTCTGTCCAGGTTGCAGTCGCCTGGTTGGTAATGTTTGTCCCGGCCGGCGTAGCAGCCAGGGCAATGCCCGGAACGGCGAGGGCAGCGGCAAGAATGACAGCTACCACCCAAAGGACCGCCCGGCTCCTTCCTTTTTCGGTTCCCATTTCCCTTTTCTCCTTTCTCTTGCTCGTTTTGGCACGCATGGTTCGCCTTCCTCCTTTCTCTTTTTCGGTTTCGTTTCCGGCTCTGGTATGCATGATTTTTCGTTCCTTTCCCGTCCGTTATCGGTCTACCGAACCATGACCTGGAAACTTACGCTGCCCGAGCCTTCCGGCGGCACGGGCTTTGTCAACAGCCACTGGATGTGGGAATACATTTCGGGATTGGCGACATACTCGACCTCGGTGCCGTCAGCCTGCTTGACCCGGTACGTGAGCATGGGGGGAGGACGGAAGGTCTTCCCGTCGAGGCTGAAGGAGATTGCGGAGCCTTCTCCTATTGCACTGCCGCTGATGTAGGAGGTGTTCTGCGGGATGGGGTCGACGACCTTTGCGCCCCTTGCCTCCGACTTCCCTTTGTTCTCGTAGCGAATCGTGTACTTCAGAACATCACCCGGTCCTGTGCTCTTTACTTCCTGCCAATCGGTCTTCGGCTTGCCGTCCTCATCCATCACGATCACTTCCTTCTGGACGGAGAGCTTCAGCACCAGCTCCGGTTTTTCCCCGATCTGGGCCAGTGCAGCCGAGGCAGTAAAGGCAAGGACCACCAACACCAGTAAAAACCGATTTCGCTTCATCTCCTTTTTCCTCCTCTTGTTTTTCCGGCGGTCCGGAAATTTTCCTGTTTCCTGTTGTTGTGGGCAAAAGAACACCCTTTGCGAATCCTATAGTTCGTATCGGAATATTCATCTGATTTATTTAGAGATTTTTCCCTTATTCCCATTTCGTACCTACCCGGATTTCCTCTCATTAACAACCGCATATCACGTATCTCGCGTGGCGGATTTAGTTTTCCGGTTCAACATACTGCAACGAACAAGCCAACCCGGAATGTTAATGTAAATATCTAAAATTAAAGGATTTTCGCTAAAATGATGTTTCGATGGATTCCTTGGGGGGAAAATTTTAATGGACCCTCAAGGGGGATGTGACAGTTTTTGTCAGGAGAGGTGGATCGGGACGGCGCAACTACGAAGAAATGCAATTTTTTCAGTACGGATCGCCGCGGCGCTTACTTCACCCTCACGACCAGCCCCACGCTGAAACCGGTCCCGGTGGGCATGCTGCCCGTGGTCGTCCATCGAACATCGGTCACGCAGTCGTCGTACCCTACGGGCGCGCCGCATCCGCCGCTTGCGGGTATGTACGTCCAGGTGGACCTGTTGTCGTTCGAATAGACCACGGTAAAGGACAGGGTCGAGTCCCCCGCGTTGAACGTGGCGCCTCCCACCTTGAACCCGGTGTTCGTGTCGAGCGGATCCGTTATGGCGACGTTGCCGGCGGCAGTAAGCCCTAAGCCGTTGGAGGCGTTGACGGTGTAGGTGATGTCCTCGCCGGGAGCGGCGGCCCCCTTGTCGGCGCTTTTGAGCAGGGTGAGGCTTGCCGATGTAGAGGTTGTGACCGCCTTGACCTGGTCGATCTTCGTGTTGTCGGTCCCCGAGACGGTGGTCACGAAGACGTCGTACGAGGTCCCGCCCACCACGGTTCCGGCAGGGGTCACGTTAAGCGTCCAGACCTTGCTCAATCCGGGTGCCAACCCGCCGATCGTGTACCCCGCTCCCGTGACGTCGGCGGTGCGGTCCGTCGCCGTGTTGTCCAGGTACTGGACCGTGAACCCGGGGCCGCTGCCCGTGCCCGTAATTACAACGTTATCCGCGACGTTGCCGTCATTCTGGAACAGGACGTTGTAGGTGGCTGTCGAACCGCTCACCACCCCTGAAGGCTTGGATTGCGCCGAGGCGATGGCCTCGTAGAGGTCGTCGGTCAGGTACCCTCCCGCAGCCTCGGAAGCGAGTTTGATCATCGAGTCGACCTGTTGCAATGCCGATCCGGCGATCGTCACCATCCCGCTGAACTCCGAGGTGGACCCGCCAAGCGTCGCCGTGGCGGTGAGTTGTGCTCCTATACCAGCCCCCGGGGGGAGGGGGATGTCGAACCGGAACCGGTTCGTCGTGTCGGCTCCCTGATTCAGGCCGTTCACGGGATTCGTGTAGGATCCGGTCGTGGCGTTATTGTCGACGGGATTCACAACCGACCCCTCGGTCAACGTCACGAGGTAGGTCCTCCCCTCCCCGAACCCGGTCGGGTCGGGGTCGGCGATAAACAGCTCGATCGCCGATCCGGGGCGGGCGAACCCGGTCAGCGTCAGGGTCGTCCCGGAAACGGTGGCGTTTTGGAGGATCGGGAAGTTGAGCCGCCCGTTGCCGCCCGAGTCCAAGTCGTTCAGATCGTTCAGCGTCACCCCGTCGCCGGTGTCGTTGTCGCCTGAGTCCAGGTCGATCCCGATCGAGGTGTTCCCGAAGATCGAGTTCTTCGTGATCGTGTCGGTCGCGGCGGCCTTGTTGACGATGACCCCGGCCCCGGTGTTCCCGTAGATCACGTTCCGGTCGACGCGCCCGCCCACCGTCTTCTTCAGGCGCACCCCCGCCGTCACCGTCCCGCCGGTCCCGTTGCCGGTAAGCGTGTTGTTCTCCAGCACATGGGCGGCCACCCCATCGATGGCGTCCACTCCTGCTCCCCGGTTCCCGGCGAGCAGGTTCCCCCTGATAGTGACCAACCCGGTGGTGTTTTCCAGGAAGACGCCCGCCCAATCCGGGTTGTCGAGCCCGTTCCCCCGGATCTCGTTCCCCTCGAGGAGCCAGCCGGCCCCCACTCCCTTCATCCCGATCCCGTTGCCGCCGGCAAACCCGATCAGGTTGCTGCGCACCGTCCCGCTTAACGCCCCTGTCACCACCCGGATGCCGTCCCCCTTCGCCCCGCTGGCAGGGTTGGTAAAACTACCCGCACTCGTACCGATCACGT
>Ga0307378_10007712_pt1 | contig 14427 bp, 19 predicted proteins | sample UN1MG_FD_202238 | JGI IMG/M metagenome (GOLD analysis project Ga0307378, IMG submission 202238) | Soil microbial communities from Risofladan, Vaasa, Finland - UN-1 | ecosystem: Environmental > Terrestrial > Soil > Coastal area > Acid sulfate soil | place: Finland: Risofladan, Vaasa | collected...
TCTGGGCCGTCTACCATTGCAATTTCCAATCGATCATCCTCAACGTCCTTTGACGACACAGACACGCCGATTGGAAATTGCCATACGGCATAGGGATCATCCACCTGACGCACCAATTGTGCTGCGAGTGCGTCGAGGAACTTCTGGCCCGAATGAGTGAGTAAATTATTGTTGCGCGCTTCAATCCATTCATCCCAAGAAAAGAAATCGGCCAACTCCACCGCTGCCTTGATATATTCATTGTCATCGCCGCATCTGGTCATGAGGAGCGCCGCTCATCAGGCGTCAAACCGTTCCGCCGTTCCAGATCGCATTCGGCAATGGCAATACGCACCAGTCGATTTACCATTTCCGTTCTGCCGCCAGAGTCCCACAAGTCGCAGATTTGACACAGTGACTTGCCTTCTTTTATTACGGCCATACAGCTTACACAATTATTCATTGTGACCTCCTATTTATAATGCCGATTCAAGTGCCATTCGTGCGATGCCAAGATCGAAGCATAGCACAACGCTAAAAAATAAAAACAGGTAACATATTAAGGCTTTCTCCCAGAATGGGAGGATCGCTCAACAATGGCGAGGCCACATGACTCAGAAGTACCTCGCTTCACAATGCCGGAACCAAGTCCGGAGCCAATGCCGATATCGCGGGTGGCACTGTTTGCCCACATAATCCAGGCGTTTGCGAATTTACCCTTGTTGTATTCCCATACGTTATGAGTGCCGTGTCCTCTCGTTTCGTGATATAGCGCATCCTTGTATGCACCAAATACTTCAGGTTCCATTCTTCGCATAGCCTTGAGAATTATCAGATCGTCGTCGGCAGTAGCCCACGGATCGAACATCGTTTCAGATATGCCGAGAAATTTTGCTATTCTGGACCTCTCTAATTCATGTATCACAGCCATTCTCCAACTCAGCCTGCCATGCTGCTTCTGCGTAGTCGCCTACTTGATACATACCAACGGAAATACCCTGTTCGTCATCAACCAGATCGCCGCCACACCTTTCGTTATAAATCTCAAAAAGGCAAGCGCAAAATAAAACGAATTTCCGGTGCGACAATAGGCGCGTCAACTCCAGCACATGGTAATCCTGGTCTGCATATTTCCACGGATCGAAACAAGGCTCCGTGTAGTTCGGCGCGAAAGATCCTTCGTTGCGACCGAAAATCTGACAAACCTTTAATCGTTTTGTTTCTTTTGGGCTATCTGCCTTGCGAAGATGACGATTCATGCACCTCTCCTCGTTTTCAACCAGTTGACAAACGTGGCAACGCTTGTAAGGATTATATATATAAGCTCGACCTCACATATTCTCATAACACATACCACCCTTTGTTCAATCCATGCCGCAAACATCGCATCATCCTGTCTGTGTCATACAACGCTCCATGAGCAAGCGCCGGATTGTAGTCCACCCCACAGGCAAAACATAATTCGCCGAGATTGGGCCATTTGCCGGTGCCAGTTGCCCACCTTGCGTTTTGCATTGTGCAGAACAACTTAAATTCACCCTCAATGTCTTTGCCGACTCGCTCCAACTCACTCGCAAAAAATGGACCGTCGAATTCCATGTTGTGCGCCACCAAAACATCAGTGCCTTCACAGGCTTTCAGGACATCATCCACTATATCCTCAAAGAACGGCGAACTCGCGACATCAACATCAGTTATGCCGTGGACGGCGGTCGCGCCAGCCTGTATTGGTTTGCGCGGGTTGCACCTCCACTCAAATGTTTTCCACTGTTTACTCCAATCCTCAGAGTCAGCCGTGATGATGCTGATTTCGACAATGCGTTCGCCTTTAGAATGGTCGATGCCCGTGGTTTCCAGGTCAATGCCGCTGATCTTCATTTTGTACCCCCTACAAAGACAGATATCCTCTTCATAATGTCTTCGGAAATTTCCTCGTTTATTCGGATTTTTGTGTCGGCTAACTCCTTCAGCACATCAACAAACAACATATTCATCACCCTGCTTCGCGCTCGAACTATGCCTACAACTGCTATACTTTGCAGGTAAAAGGCTAGCAATATCATCAGCACGATAACCTCTAATGACCACGGCTCTGCGCCGTCAATAACGTAGCTGACGCCGGAAAACACGACCGCCAAAACTGCTATGATGGAGGCGACTATTTCCAGTCGACTTAGGTTCATGATCGACAGCCTAAGCAGACTCACAGAAGTTCCACCGACTCAATATGTGCGAGTGCCGCATCCTCTTCTTCATCGAGGAATCCCACTCCATCATCTACAAGATTCGGCGCACGCCTTGGCTCGGTGCCGTCTATTTTTACCACTCTCGGTCCTGGTTTCATGTTTTCGACCCTCTTTGATTGTGTTTCAGTTATTTTGGCCGACTCACAAGGCTGTAGTATGTCGGGAATATTTTTTGACCTAGACCATATGTTTATGACTATCCTGCGATCTTCCTCAGTAAGCTCGTCAAGGTCTATGGTGACTTTCGCCATGCTGCCACCTGCCAGAACAATCTCGCTGATATCAAGACCGTAATGTTTTTGTATAGCCGCAATGAAGTCAAGCGTTATAGTGCCCAGGCCATTTTCGATGTTGTGAAGCTGACTAGGCGATACTCCAATCTTCTTTGCCATAGTTGAGGCTGCATTCTCGTCAAAGTCGATCCGAAGTTTAGCCAGCGCCCGACCTAATTGCGTTCTCTTCCGCACTTTCATTATTTCACCTGCACCATGCTTTCCATCTCCGGCATCGATGCCGAGATTAACTCGAAAATGTCCTGACTTACCAGGCCGCTAACTACCATGAATAAAGTGCATTCACCCGTATAGAGTTGATCGTCAGATATTGCACCAGCCTCATGCTGCTCAACAAGCCAGATCATTGTTGCCAGTGCCTTGCGATCAATCTCCTCTTTTATGGTTGGGAAACCTTCAGGCGTCGGCATCTGGAAAGTCCTTCAGTTTGATTAAGGTTTTATGATTGGTCGCCTTGTCTCGTTTGAAAATTGACTGAATCTTGTGATACCGTTTCATATTTTGCCCTCTGATTGCTTTCGTTCATCGTGGCAATTATAGCAAAGAAAATAGCGGCTAATGTATCATTGTTGAAGAAATTTGATAGGGAGATTTCTTCTCCCAATGACCGTAAATAAGCTGTTTAAGTGTGCCAAGGCGAATGTTCAAGTCCACAACATGCCTCGGCAAAAGAAACATTTTCGTTGTAGATAGGTTTACCATACGACTGTGAATCATGCCCACCGTCAGGTAGTTGAGTTGTTCCGCTTTAGACATTGGTGCCGGATCATGGGAAGGCTGCAAGTGCATGAGAACAGACAGGTGATTATTCATAATTTTAACGGCAGACTTCCACGCAATCTCCATCTCCTGTTCACACTCGCTCGACGGCTCTGCACACCACTGTACGGCGTTATACATATTTGCCAGCACATCAATAGGCGTCATAGTGGTCACAAACATAGTGGTAGGCACTGAACTATAAACAAGGTCCAGCACCTCCAATACTATTTGAAACTGTCTAATTTGCCCGGCCATAGAGCTTTCACGTTCGGTCGCAAGATACAGGTCGTCCCTACTGAGGTTAAGCAAAAACGCTCCGTTTTCTTCCGAATATTTTATCGCTAACTCTTTCTTGCTCTCCTCGTTTGGGCCACTCAGTCCTATCATATCGGACAAGCGCCGCTTGCACATTGCAGCGTATTCATATCAACGTCCTCCGTCACAAATTCCTTCTCGTTCAGACCCTCAAGAATTCTTTCGTAATCAGCCTTAGTTATGGGTGACTCCGGAAGATATTCGTAGACCTGTTCCATATCTGGATTGCTAGGCATAATGGTGCAGCATTTTATGTGAGGCTGATAACGAACCAGGGTCTCAACGTACTGCTCGAAGGACACCTTGCTGGTATCCAATTTAAGAGTATAGGAAATCTGATTGCCAGTATTACCGGCCAACCAATACTTTTCTAGCAGCCTGATCCATTCATATTGATCTGCCGGAGTTGCATCCGACGCCGTAACTATTGGCCTTTTATGCTGGTCGATCTTACATATCTCCGGCTTTGTTGGAAAGCCTACGATAGTCGTGCCGCCATATGTTCTTAGCTTCTTAATCGGATATCCGATTTGCTGGTACTTGCCGACTAGCGGGTCCTCGTCTATAAACTGCACCCACCTCATATATTCAAGCATCGGCGGTAGGTGAGCGCCTTCAGTAAGGCCAAACAACTTGCTGGTAGTTCCAGCAGGTTTGATGGTGGTATTGGTGTGTGGAACCTCAACCCCAAGGATCATCGCGTAATCAAATGCTTCCTTGTCGACCGCTCTCTTAAACCTTGAAATCATCTGCCAGAATTCTTGCGACTTTTCCTCATCAACTAATTCCGCCCAACCAAGGCCAAACCGACTCAATGCGTACTCGTGTATGCCGGTCATTGATACGCCGATCCTATTGGTGCGATCTACCTCGCGCTTGTACATACTATCCATCAGGTTTACCCGCATAAGAAACCTGGTGGCCACGCGAAATGCCTCTTCCGCTTCGTCGTCGGTGGTCGCATGATAAGGTACAACATCAGCCAACACACAATAGCCTCCCCACATCAACAAAGGAATTTCCCCACACGGGTTGACAATCATCTGATATTTTTTTCGCATCGCCTGTCTGACAATGCTCGACATTAGGTTCTTCGTCCGTTCATCCACGACATACTTTGTGCCTTGAAGAATGTCACCGTCAAGATATATGCTCGTGTCGCCTTTGAATTCCAGCTTGTCTTGGTTTATCAAGCCTGGCTCGCCCGTACCGTCATGGTATGCTGACTCTGTAGCTAACTTGAGAACACTGAAGGCATGGGGATACACTGTCTCAGCTTCGATGTGAGACGACCTCGTCCAAAATTGATGGTCTACAGTCACAGAGTTATTTGACGACCACAGATGCCCGCCTCGTTTCAACTCAATGAATTCCAGAACACCTCTGTCGCCCCACCATTTTGTTGACATTCGAGCGGCGCGTCTGGCTCCGCCGACCAACACACATTCAGACAGGTAGTGGTCAATGAACATGGTCGCTCGCCAGGGCCTCATACCACTGCCTCGAATAGCGCTCATTTTGTTAATCGCGCCCATCAACGGACCTGGGCCGGATGCTGGTCTATCTTGCATTCCGTTGATTGGTTCGCCGCGAGGTCTAACCTTGCTGAAATCTAAAATAAGAACTTCATCTTGACGCCGTTCCCAGGCCATGTACTCAATCTGTTCGATAGCATTGGCCCAACCCTCACGAGTATCCGGCACTTCAAAGACTGTGCGCACGGCAAACTTGTAAAGATGTTCCGCCTCGCCTTTGGTTAGCGCTCTTATCTCTCCACTAACGGCATCACCGTGGTCATGGCTAATCACCGGCACAACGATAGGCATTTTTGACCAGTCTACCACCATCATATCGTCGTCATAGGCTCGACCAACACCACTTCCGTTCAGCAGCAGGTAGAAAGATACAAAGCTGGCCGCAGAAGTTGAACAATTTGTAAAAACCTCCATGTTGCGGTCTTTCTGAGTCTCGTCGCCATGTTGCAGGTGACGACCGCTTGTCAGTAGCGTAGCGTTGGAGATGTGCCGCTCAAGGATAGATAGTTCCGCCGCCTGATTATCAGCGCTCTTGTACTTAGGGAATTTGTCCAAAATGCCGACGTTTCCAACAGCGACTCGTCTGGCCACCTCTGCCCAGGTTTCTTTTCTGATTTTCGCCGTACATTTGATGGTAACATTCACACGATCCTTTCCAATAGAGCCGTCCACGATGAACGACTCATAAATATATCCGTTTGATTTGCACCATGCGTCTACCGCATCCTCCATATCGTGGTCACTATCCCAATGTATAGTGGCCTTGATCGTTTGCTTCCTCTTATAAGTGTGGACGATGTTCCTGTTGACTGTCCTGTTTGCAACTGCTTCGCCTATTCCTGGTGCGTACTCTCTTGCTTGATTCACGAAAATTCCTTATAGTTTTTTTTATGCAAAAAGGTCTAACAGTATCTCACAGGTTGACTATCCAAATGAACCCCAACCGTCATAAATATCTCTATTACTAGGCCAAACATCTGCTTGCACAGGTTCTTGCTTTTTTATATCCGCGATGGTCGGCATTATCATACGCACATTAGGGTTGCGCACTCTATCTTCCGCTGGTACGACCCTAAATGGCCTGACAAATTTCTTTGGCAGATGTTTTGCCATGAAGCCAGTAGGCTCTATATGCGTGGCGAAGGGTCCTGCATGAATAATGGCCGCCCAATGGTCGCGGTATCCTTCTCGCGCATTGGCCCAATGGTCGAACGATTCGCCCTCCCACATGACAGGCATTTCCATCTCGTCTGGATTAACAGACTCTAAGGTGCCGAACCAATAGTCTGCCTCCGCGTATCTCGACAAGGCGATGTCATGAAACGTGTTTTTTGCAACCCTCACAAGATCGCTTGACCTCATTAAATCTAAAAACTCCAAACACCTCAATTCTAGTTCTTGAACTTTATGGGCGGATATACTTGTCACCTGCTGCATCTGCTGGTCAGCTATTTTTCGCCTCATGCCCATATCTTTCGCTTGTAATCTGTTCGGCTCTGAGCCATCCGGACATAGAGTATCACCGATGTTGGCATTCATGAGGCCACAGCGAGCTGTGATTTTTAGGTCGTAACTATCGGTCACGATATTCTTGTCTGCACTAATAAAAATGGATATCCTTGGACAGCCTATGCAACTTGTTGGCAGGCCACGGGTAATACCCATCACCTGGCTTTCCACGATTTCGGATAACCAATTTACTGCCGATATTGAAGTGATTGTCGCCATAAAGTTATTATAGCAAGCTGCGAATAACCTCCCACTGAGGGGTTACGAGTCCTGCGTGAATGACCGCTATTGCGTCTGCTAGGTGTTCGTTGGTATTGAGAAACTTTCCAACCTTCATGTGCCATTCGGCATTTGGATACTTCTTCGCCGCCCACTCGATCATTTCACCCTTCGTTGCAGTCAAGATGCCGCAGCTTTGTAGCTTAACCTGTTGCGGAGTGACCTCAATTGGCTTTGGGTTCAACGAAGCCATAATGCCTATCGATATACCAGCGCTCATTGTGCCTCGTGACGATTGAGACCCTGATGGTATTTCCGCAAACACAACCCGCGCTTTACTTTCTTCTATAGCCTTTTTTAGTTGCGACTGAATCACCAACGCCGCTTCATAGTCCGCACTGGACTTTCTCTGATTCTTTGGACCTGTTTTTGTGCGACAAAGAATCAGCCTGTCAATCATCACAATTCTATTTTCTTCCGTATCGACACAACAGATTGCGATGCCTGTGTTTCTTAAAGACGGGTCAATACCCGCAACGGTTACTACGCCCATGTTCCGAATGTCTCCCCATATGCCTCTGTCTTGCGTAAAATTTCCGCGACGACCTCCAATCTGGCCGCCTCTTTTGACGCTGTAGCCGCCTCTTTTGCCGCCTGCACAACATCAGTCTTGCCGAATTGGATCAATAGGTCGTTGAGAAATGATTCACGATTCGCCGGATTGCCTTTGGCGTTTGCGGGCACAAGCATATCCCCAAAGCCTTTTATGGTCGTATCCACCAGAATGTTGCCTTTGGCACTGGTCCCTACAATGTTATTGCAATTCCACCTAACGCATACACCATCTCGTTTGCCGATACCCACATGCGCAAATTCAAGTATTTCGCCGCCCAATGCAGATGCCGTTTTCCATTCATCAAGGTTGTCTGGATTGACGGTCGCCAGTTTTCCAGGACCAGTCAGTTCCCACTTTGACCCTCGCGTCTCAAAGAACCTATGAAAAATAGGCGACAGCAAATCGACCAGCACCTCATCACCAAGCGACTCCTGGAGTTCGGTGTTGTTTACGATTGACTCGGTATTGGACAACAAAATATATCCGAATTGTTTTGCCAAATACCGCAATTTTCTAGCATCGGCTTTCCCCCCTTCGCCTCGCTTTCTGTGTTCTGTCTTTTTTGTCCTGTTTGCCATTACAATGTCCTCCAGCCGTCGTGCGGTATTGTCGAAATCTCGTCAAAAATAACGAAACTAACCTCTCTACCTCTTATATCGCTAGACACTCAAGGCTCCTGAAATTGTCGCCACACCACCTTCCTTTGTTACGACCGCTACATCACGAATCCAGTCGCCCAGGCTATTGTGGCTGATTACTAAAACAGTACCTCGCTCTCGCGCCTTCTCCTCAAGTATCGACATAAGCCGCTCCAAACCACTTGGGTCTAAGGCGTCGTCAATTTCGTCAGCCATAAATAGTTCGATAGGCTTTGTGGTACGACCAGACACAACATCCTGCAATGCCATAGCACACGACAGTCGCACCTTGCGCTTTTCTCCGCCAGACAGCAATCCAAACTTTTTGCCGCCAGTCATATTACTAACCTCGATACAGAACTTCTCGCGAAGCTCCTTCTTTTTGGTCATGGAAATTGTTGACCATTCTGCCGACAAATTTCCATCGGACAAAGCCGACAGATAGTGCGCGGTTCTCGCATTTAGGAATGGTGTAACGTGATCCAATATATGTGCGCGGACGCCTGCTGGCGAATACACCTCTGCTGCGCTCGTTAGCATCTCGAACCTACTCTTGTCCGCCTTGTGCAGTTTCGATATTTCTTTAACCTTTTCCTCGTATGACTTTACATCCAGCAGACGTTTATTTAACCTGGCATCGTGCGGGTTTTCCTCCGCATCTATTTCACCTCTTGCATCTCTCATGGACACAAACGCCGCCTCATATCCCCTGGCCTCCACCCTTAGCGTTTCTATTTTTGCGAGGATGATATTGCACTTCGACATTTGTTCGGCAGTCTCAGTATAATCCGGCATCTCGTCGGAATATTTACAGGCTCTACTTTTTGACGCCTCTAACAAACTGGTTGCGTCTTTAACGTCCTCCACACAACGCTTCAACTCCTCACTCTTTTTGTCAATTTGCATTCCGATGCCAGCCATAACGCTTTTCAGATCTGCCTCAAATATCTCCTTGCCGCATTCGCTGCAATCAGATCCTATACGGCTGCTAACGACGCCTAATTTATTCTGCAAATTTTCCAACGCCGATTTCGTCCTGCTCAATTCGTTTTGTGCGAGGCGCAGAGCGGTCGAATGCTCGTGTTCCACAGCAACAAGGCTCGCAAGATAGCGGTCGCACTCTGCTTTTTCTGATAAAATTGCCTTGTGTTTTTCTATGTTGGCCTTAACTACTATCACGTTCTTTTTTTGCCGCTCCACTTTGTCAAGCCACTCGTCTTTAACCGCTTCAGCCTCATCCACCAGCTTATCCGCTTCTATCTGCTTGATTGAATGTCGCGCCTGCCATTCATCGGAGCAAGCCTCCAACTCCAAAATATCCGCCCTGATATTATCAAGATTTGCAACGGAGAGATTTAACTCGCTATTTCGACGGCTCATGGTTTTTTCGGCATCATTCTTTTTGACCAAGGCAATCTTGTAGCAGCCTTCAAGCACTTCTATTCCAGCGGCACGCTCAATCAGATTCTTAATCTGTTTGTCGGACATATTTGGCATGTCCGGAATACACTCCTGGCCCTGATAGATTGCGGCATTGAATACGTCAACGTCACACCCTATGACCTGATTTATTCTCAACTGCGTTTCCTTGTCGGTGCCAAGCGTAAGGTCTACCGGCAAAGTTATCGCTTTCAAATCCTTAAACAGATATACGCGGTTTTTGTCAATCTTGTCCTTGCGAAAGCGAGTTATGCGATACGTGGCACCGTCGTCGTCCAGAATTAAGACGCTAACCTTGGCACTCTTGCAGGTTGTGTTGACAATATCATCACCAGATTCGCCTCTCGCCGTTACACCATATAGGCACCATGAAATGGCATCCGGTAGCGTTGATTTGCCGGAGCCGTTCGACGACGCAGAATTATCATCCTTGTTTTCTCCCTGTATAAGAACGAGTCCGCGATCTGCTAGTCCCAGGACCGCAGAACCAATTGCCATGAATCCGTCTATATGTACCTCACTGATTTTCATTCTTTGATTGCCTCCTCATATATTACAGCGCATTCTTCCGCTACGGCATCGCTATGGTGCTTCATAGCGTACTTCCCTATCGAAGCCGTCAAACTATCAATAGACGCAACCGTTTCATCGCCCTCTCTGGTTGACGACTTCTTGCTGATTACCGCTCGAACGGTTACTCCTGCCGCTCTATGTGTCACCGACATATGTTCTCGCAAACGTAGGATCGTCTCTGGCGTTGGATCAAGAATGTCCGCTCGTACAAAATTACCATCCACTTCTGCACACTCTTCCTCAGATGCTTCCAGCGGAATTGTGATGAATTTTGGTGCCCTGGTTGAGATGAATTTCACCTCTTCATCGTACACCATGCAGAATCCAGCCTGCGTCCCAACGTCACCCCAGGTCTGGTGTGTCGTTGCTCCTACTGAATATACATTATCGGCCAGTCGTTTGTGATTGTGATAATGGCCGACAAAAACTCGCTTGAAATTCATGCCTTCAAACTCAGACGCATTCAGGCCAGAGTTTGGTATGTTCATCAGCACCTCATTCATTGGCGCATGTATCACTAGGTCCCACGGATTGTCAGGATCGCTGGTGTCACTAAGCGCTCTTATTTCCTCACGCAAGGCTCTCAGATCAGAGCGCCACGGAATCATATAGATCATAGGGGTGGTTGACACTTGACAGGATTCGCTGATTGCAACGGTGCCGATGCCTTGTATGGTTGTAACGGCGCTGGTCATTTCGTCAGCGTCGTTGCCTTCCAAGTCATGGTTGCCAGAGAGTATGACCGTCTCCACTCCTGTCTCTTCTTGGGCGCGATAAAATTCATCGACCGGATTGGTGACGCTAGGCGCTAGCTTGCCGCGCACATGAAACAAGTCGCCAGCACAGACCGCAAGACGCCCGCCTTCTTCTCGCAGCATATCGTAGGCCCTGCCAAGCTCATTCAGTTGGATACGAAGCCGTGAATTTATTTTATCCTCGTTCATCGTGGCGAACGCCGACCAGTTGTGAAAGTGAACGTCCGAGTACAGAAGATAGGGTGGTTTACGCGACGACATATGATGGGTCTCCCTTGTTGCGATTAGAGAACTCAGCGCCCTCTACTCCTGGACAGGCGTACTTCATGTAAATAGCGTGGTTGCTCGGTGAGTTTTTCGCCGCCAGCATATGGTGTTTATGCAGGAAACACAGGTCCACCTCAGTGTTGTTGCCCGCTGGCACGAAAGGGTTTATGCTATGCTTGAGCGGCTTGAAAATGGCAAATCCCATGCCACCTATTTCCAATTCATCAATGCACTTGTTTATGTTCTCCTGTGTCGTTCCATAGAAACGCATGAAATACGAATGTTCCTTTGCCATATGTTTCCCCTAACAGTTGCGTGGCGATAATTATAACAGAAGCACAGAAAGATATATTAGGTGGGTTTTATGCGATCCAGATATACTACCGTGCAGGTTTGATCTGAGCGCTTTTCCATAATGTGACCGTATGCCGCTTGCATTGCGCCGATCATTCGATTGGAGGCAGTCTCTTGGTCATCATCAAGAAACAAATGGTTTTTATAGGCGTGATCGTAACACATCTCCTCCATATCGCCGTGATGCGTTTCGTTGACGACCGCCTTGCCGAACATTTTCTTTCCAATGGAATCGTACAGGGCGCATATTGTGCCGACGGAAAGACGATTGTACCAGGTAGAGCCTAATCGAAACGTATTGAAGGCTGTATCGAAGCCTGCAAGATGACTTTTCTTAAGCCTAAAAGTCAGCACCGGCTGATATATTTCGCATGTTCTAACCAGCAGTCCTATGCCCGTCTTTGCGTGGCTTTTCAGAACCTTATGCTTGGAACACTTTGGCAGGTTGTTGTGGCTATCTCTAAACCCGCAAAAATTACAAAGCAGATTGTCCTTTTTCTGCTCTGTCGCCGTCTCCAAGGTAAACGTCAGTCCATCGTCGCTAGGAACTCGCTTCAATCGGCGCATACTTAATTCAATATCACTCACGCCTCAAGAGCAACAAGTTGCGCGGTAAGGTCAACCGTGTTTAACTCCTTGAGCCACTGAGACTTATACTTTTTGACGCCGTCGATTTCTATGTAAGCCCCTGCCTTCTGATACAGACCGCAAAGCACCATTTCGTCTATCAGGCAGCCCAATACGTCGAATCTTCCAGTGCCATCCGGCATCAATCTAAATTCGTAATTAGCCTCTTGAAATGGCGCGGTCAACTTTGTCTTCAACACTTGCGCCGTTACGTGCGACCCTAAATCTGGTCTGCTCTTGTCACCCTCTTTGATTGGCTTCGACCTCAGACTGATGCGAACGTCCGAATAGAATTCAGGTGCTTTGCCGCCAGGCGTTCTGAACTTTGGCGCATAAGGATCGCCTGGATTTTCGCGAAGCTGATTAAGCATGATAATCAAAATGTTATCCTTCTCTGCTCGCTGCGATGCGATAGGAAGAATTTGACTGGTAGCATTGGCAAGAGCCAACTTGTCGGACATCTTAATGTTATCGAGTTCCTTAGCCAGTTTTGACTGTGGGATCATTGCAGCAAGGCTGTCGTACACCAGAATGATAGGCGCATCATCTGGTATCAATTTCTTTTCGCGAATCTCACGAGCGGCATTCAGGCTTCGACTGAAAGACTCTTCAAATGTATCTGGCCTCAAATGTACAAAACGACCTGAATCAACGTCCAGCCCAATGCCGTCTTTGGCGAGGCCAATATCAAAACTGCGCTCGTGATCCATGAAGGCTGCGAAGCCGCCCATATCCACGGCAGATTTCATCGCCAATGTTGCCAGCGCCGTCTTGCCACACATGGACGGCCCAAACATCTCGACGAGCCTGCCTTGCGGCCAGCCGCCACCATAAAAACCGGAGATGCGACGATTCAGCGGTGCGCAGCCTGTATCCACATACCGATCTACCTCAAATGAAGTAGAGGCGGTAGCCCCTAGTGCGCCTGAGAGTTCCTCTAAAATGCTTTTCTTGGTCATAAAATTTCCTGATAGATAAGTGGATATTGTAGCGAGAAATTTGAAGCCTAATGTTTGTCGAAAGGCACGAGCCACTGATCTATGTTCGCGGTGACAGAGAACATCGAAAAATCGTGACACATCCTTTCAAAACCGCCTGGATTCCACTCGCCCTTTGAAATAATCCGATCACGAATCGACTTGTGTTTGCCGTCGAGTGTCATTAGCGATAGGTTAGTCCAGAAGGGTTCCGGATTATCCAACAGTCGCTTCCAAGCAGCCTTCATCTTGATTGTCGGGTCTGCATTCTTGAAAAATCCGAATACATCTCCGTACTCGTCGATCAACTCTTTTGCGCCCTTAGCGCCGATGCCACCTACACCTTTGATGTTGTCAGATGTGTCGCCCTGTAAACACTTGGCATGAAGAAACGCCTGAGTGTTTGGGTAGTTCGTAAAATCCTCAAAGGACATAATGTCAACTTTGCGGTCGCGAATTGGATCACTCCAGGTCACATTTGGCGTGACCAGTTGCAACCAATCCTGGTCGCCCGTTACCAATTCAACCAGATAACCTTGTTTGTCGAGCAACTTGGAGAAGGCACCGGCAAGATCATCTGCCTCACACGTTGGCGACACAATTTGATCGATGCCTAACATACGAATACCGGCACGAATGAATGGCACCTGACTACTGTACTCATCCTTTATTGCAATCTTCTTTTCGTCGTCGCGTCTGTTTGCTTTATAGTTGCTGTCTATTTCCTTGCGCCATGACGCATTACCATCCCACAGAACGACAGGAATGCGATCATTGGTGGTTGGCATAGCTAACTTGCGAAGTGCCAGTAGAAAGCCATACAGAGCGTGTGTGGCTTGGTCGCCGCACGACAACCTATTCATGCCAAGTTGCTGTGCGTAACCTATAGCGTTACCGTCAATCAGCACGTATTGTTTCATTCCCCTTCTCCATTGCAGGTTTCGCCTTTAGATGCCATAAAGGAACTGAGATTCATAAGCCGGATAGTATCCGTAGCTAATTCAGTGTCGTTTTCGGCAACGTCTACGGCGCGTTCCATGTTTGGAGTTTTGCCAAGGCGTTGTTGCAGTTTCAGTTCGCGAAACATAAAGCCTACGAACAGTTTTTCCTTCAGACTATCGGTTATTTTCATAATACCTGATTCTCCAGCTTCGCCGCAAGAATATTGGCCTTGGCAAGTGACTCCTTGCATACGACCAACTCGTTTTCAAGACGCCTGATTTTGTTTTCATACGCCGACCATCGTGCGCGGAGCGACTTCAGTTGACCGCTGGCTGGTTCGTAGCCATAACACCTGTCATCTATTGTTGGCATTGACATAG
>Ga0307378_10007714_pt1 | contig 14425 bp, 16 predicted proteins | sample UN1MG_FD_202238 | JGI IMG/M metagenome (GOLD analysis project Ga0307378, IMG submission 202238) | Soil microbial communities from Risofladan, Vaasa, Finland - UN-1 | ecosystem: Environmental > Terrestrial > Soil > Coastal area > Acid sulfate soil | place: Finland: Risofladan, Vaasa | collected...
CGGATCGGTTGTTTCATGTGCCCGTCAAGCGATATGGCATTGATACATCTGATAGAGGCAGAGTACCCCGATTTATGGGAGAGCTGGCGCCTGCGGCTCGAACAGTGGCAACAGGCCCGGGGGCTATCTGCAGACTGGGTCACCAGGGGGAAATGGCGACTTAGAGAAGGTTGCACGGATGACGAAGATAGCCATTATTGATTATGGGCTGGGAAACCTGCGGAGCGTGATCCGCGGGCTTGAAAAAGCCGGTGCGAATGCGGTTATCACCTCAGAAGAAGAGGAGATTGCTGCTGCTGACGGTCTTGTGCTACCGGGAGTCGGGGCATTTCGCGAGGGTATGGACCAGCTTGGACCCCTTAAAGAGATTGTCATTGAGGCAACCCGTGATGTCCCTCTCCTTGGGATCTGTCTTGGGATGCAGATGCTGATGGACACCAGCGAAGAGCATGGGATTCACCAGGGTCTCGGGCTTATCCCGGGGAGCGTGAAGCGATTCCCCCAAGGTTCCGGGCAGAAAGTTCCGCATATGGGCTGGAACTCACTGGTGATTGAACAGGCGGATAACCCGCTTTTTGCCGGGTTTGGCCCGGATGAATATGTCTATTTTGTTCATTCTTTTTATGCAGACACCCCTCCGGAATATACGCTCACGTCAACCGAATACATCTGTTCCTTTTCGTCATCAGTGGGATGCAGGAACACCTATGGTGTCCAGTTCCACCCGGAGAAGAGTGGCGCGATCGGTCTTTGTCTGCTGAACAATTTTATCGGTATGATTTGATACTATCCCTGCAGATCAATGTTTTTACTCTTCACTCTCCAATAAAAACGGGAAACCTTTTAATTGCGGCCATTCGATTCTGTAAATATGAAAAGGATCATACTCATCGCATTATGCCTGATGTGTGTTGCCGGGACTGCATCTGCATACCAGCTCTATCTGAGTTGTCCGGATTCGGTGCAGGTAGGACTGCCGTTACAATGTTCCATTGACAGCAACTTACCTGCCGGTACAACAGTTGACATTGCGTTTTACCAGTCCGGATATACGGCAACCGCTATCAGCCGCCAGTCTGTTACTATCCAGGATAGTCATGCCACCCAGTACAAATTATTCGATACCAAGGGATTGCCGGGTGGACAATACAAAGTGGAGCTCCAGTTTGCCGGTTCTGATGAGTCAAGACTGTCATCTGATTCGAGAACCTGGCAACTGCCTAATCTCATCGATCGTTCCAGCGAAATAACGATCACCTCCCCCATGATGCAAACCCTCAATGAGGCACTCCGGATCGAGGGGTCTGTTACAAAAGTGGGAAATGAGGGTGTTGAAATTGAGGTCAGGGGACCGGATGGCGTTATCTTCGGGCCCCAGTGGGTAGGGACCAAAATTATTATACAATCCGGTGCGGGAGTATTTACCAAACTGGTTCCGGTGACCGGTCCCGGTAAGTATGATGTGACTTTTAAGGACGTAAAGGGGTATATTGGTGTAGTGACATTCACCGTGCCTGCTCCGGTAACAACGGCCCCGACAACCATTCCCACAACAACTCCCGTGATCACGACACTCCCGCCGACAACGGTTCCTACTCCCCTGCCTACCCCGACACCGTCCCCGTTGTCCCCGGTCTCACTTATCGCAGCGCTTGGTATTGTGGGTGTACTGTCAGTAGTCCTGATTAAAAAACGCTGAACAATCCCCTCCATTTTTTTTAAATCTGATTCCCGTGCGTTTTTTATACAATAACCCGCGGTAATGGTTATTACGATTTGGCTGAGAGGAATCTTTACCGACCGTTACGGTTCCCTTGCAACAATGGTGCAGCGGTAAAAAAGGACGGATAACGTCCGGCAGGTCAGATTTTCCTTATTTTCCGGACATAGATCTCGTAACACACTAGTACGAAGATGACCATTAGGCCACCGAAAAAAAATGCAAGTGCCATGTCCGGCATCGCTGCAGTAGCGGAGGCACCGGTATCCGTAAGGATCGGTACGGGAGTGACCGGGGGGGTTGAAGCCAGGGTAGCCAGGGGCGATGGTACAGGAGTAAGGTTTGCGGCAGCCATATCCACAACCCCTTTTGATCCGGTAACCATCATGTCCGGAGTCGGGGTGGCGTTAAGCAAAACCCCCTCGTATGCCGCTTTTGCCGATGTGACTCCATAGTCCTGTGCTGCCATACGCGATGCTCCATTCAGGCCGCTGCCCGCCGTGGGACCCTGCCCAAGAATCGGGGAAAGGACTGCAATAACGAGTGAACCGAAGACGACAATTCCAAAGAGCGATGCATACTTCAGCAACAGGGAGCGCACGTTGGACTGGCGGGGAGCAACGATAAGGAGCTGGTTTGTGAGGGAATAGATCTTTATCTCACGTCCTTTCACGCTGTATTTCGTGTCGGCAATCAGAATCAGGCCGGCATCGAGAAGATTTTCGGTATGATATTTTGCCGTTGTGAGGGGGATGGCAAGACCGTCAGTGATCCCGGTTAGGCTTTTTGGGGATTCTGCAAGGAGCTGGAGTATATCGCTTGCAGTCTGGCTTGACATCGCTTTTGCTATCTTTTGAGCCCGCTCATCGCCAGGTTCCAAAAGAACAACATTATCTGCCATACAGTGCTGCGATTATCCGTTCGCGTCCTACTTTTAAGGCAAGGTCAAGCTGGTCTGCATCCGGCCCGCCACCCTGGGCAAGGGTTGGTTTGCCGCCTCCCTTTCCGCCAAGAAGGGTGCAGACCTGGCTGATGATCTCGCCGGCGTTCACCCGCGGGTCACCGGAAGTGAGGACAACCCGCACAGTATCTCCGACCCCGGCAATGAGCGCAATCCCGCCGTTTTCTGCAATGGATGTTGCCAGTGCGGACAGCTCTTTTGCAGGGAGATCAATACGCCTGATGACCACCGCAACACCGCTGATGGATTCGGGAACAAGAGTCTGTATCTCGAGCTCGACCAGGCGTGCGCTCATGCGGTCGATATCTTTTTTCTGCTCCTTCCATTCATTGAAGAACCGGTTGACTGCCGGTGGGAGGTTATCCGGCTGCACCGAAAGGGTGTCTGATGAGGATGCAACAAGATGTTCAAGGTGCTGCATATAGAAGATTGCAGCCATACCGGCGGAAAATTCGATACGCTCAATACCGTCCTGGATATGTTCGACCCTGATTATCTTGATGACCCCGACTTCACCGGTATTCCGGCAGTGGGTTCCTGCACAGGCCTGGACATCTCCTGCGACTTTTACGATACGGATGTCCCTGCCCGGAGGAACTCCCCCCTGGTACAGGGAAAAACCATATTTTTGTTCCGCTTTTGTCCGGTCTTCGATCGAGATCTCGAGTGGCTGGCTTGCCATGATCAGGCGGTTTGCTGCAATTTCGATTTTATGAAGTTCGTCTGGTGTGATGTGCTTGAAGTGCCGGAGATCAATGCGGGAACTTTCGCTTCCTTTCTGTGCTCCTGCCTGGTGAATATGCGCCCCAAGGATATCTTTTGTAGCGTGGAGGAGAATATGAGTCGCCGTATGGTGGCGCATCAGGGACAATCGCCGTTCCTCATCTACCATCCCTTTTACCCGTTCACCGCGGCGGACTATGCCTCCGGTTATGTGGTGCAGTATCACTTCCCCGATCTTTATCACACCATCGACCCTGACCATGCTGTCGGAACTGACGAGAGTACCGGTATCTGCCGGCTGGCCGCCACCCTCCGGGTAAAAGAGCGTCTGGTCGGTTACTGCGTAGCCATCAAAGAAGTCAAGCACCACCGCTTCAAATTCGATGTCGGATGGCTGCTCGTAATAGAGTTTCTTTGTTATAGGGAGGCCATTGACACGCGGGATATATTTTGAGGTCTTGTCCTCGACAACTTCTTTTTTCGATTCGGAATGCATGTCGGCAACCATAGAATAGAAATTGTCCGGCAGGTCGACAACTGCGCCTTCTTTTGTGGCAATATCCTTAACCATTTCAGGCTGGATGCCGTGCGAATCATAGAGCGTTATGATCTCTGCGAGCGGGACACGCTGGCTCTTTGCCTTGTATGACTTTGCAAGCTTCTGTACAATCCGCGTGCCGCGTTCAAGTGTGGACGCGTACTTCCCGGTTTCCCGGTCAACAATCTCTCGGACTACGGAGATATCCTGCTCAAATTTCTTCATGCCGATGATCTGCATCTGCTTTTCGACCAGATCAGCAAGGGGCTCATTAATCTTCAGCTCGTTCATCATCCGCAGCGTTCTCCGGATGACGAGGCGGGCAAGGTATCCCTCGCGGACATTGGAGGGCACAATGCAGTCGCCCAGCATATATGCGAGGCAGCGGGTGTGATCGACAACCGCGTATACCTTCTCGATCGGCGTGATCATCTTGTCGAGTTTTTCAGGTGAAACGTCAATCGCGGCTGCTACCTTCTTTCGCAGCTGGAAGAGGTTGGTGCCGGAGATGTCCATGAGCCCGGCGAATTTTGCATTTAAGGAAAGGATCTTGGTGTAATCCTTGTTGTCCAGCATGTGCAAAAGCCCGGCAGCACTCATAACCCTGCTGACCATCTCGGGGAAGACCGCGTCATAGATGGTGGGCGAGCCTTTGGAAGCCCAGACGAGTCGTTCAAGCCCGTAACCGGTATCGACAATCCGGAGCTTCATCGGGTAGTACATCTCGCCATTCAGATCGTATCCCGCGCCTGATGTCTTTTCCCGCCCGAGACTCATGAAGACGAGCGTTGCAATTTCAAGCCCACCGATAAGCACTTCAACGCTCGGTCCTGCATTACCTCCACCAATCCACGGGTGCTCCTTGTACGTGACTTTTTTGATATCTCCGCCAATAGACGCGATGAACTGGTCGCAGAGCTCAACTGTCCGGTCTTTCCAGTAGATCTCTTCTGCGGGAGTGTTGAAGGCATGGTGTGCCATCATCTCAAAGTTTGTCAGGTGCCTCCCTGACCTGCCCACGGAGTCAAGATCATTAAGCCGGATGCACGGCTGGGATATGGTAAGCGGGTTTGCCGGCGGCGGTACGATACCTCCGGTGACAAACGGCTGGAAATCGGCAATTGAGGCTATGGTAAGGTAGATGTCGTCCCGCCAGCGTGCGACGACCGGGTATCGCTCTAACCTTGTATGACCCTGCTTTTCAAAAAAAGAGAGGTAGGCCTCACGCATGCTGTCAAGGGTATGGGTTTTAAAAACCGGGTTACCGATGAAATTATAGGGTTCGCAGGGAGCGTCCCCGCAGAGTTCACGCGTGTTGTCACGTGTCCAGAACGCTGAACCGCAACTTTTACAGACCTTGCGTGTCAGCCCCTGCGTCTTAAAATATTCCAGCTGGTATTCTTCTTCGAGCATGAAAAATCACGTAGTCGTCTGTACAGTTGATTACAAACGGTAATTAGTGTATTGTTGCCAGCTTATTTTTCCCATTGGTCCTGGTACCAGGAGTCAATGTGCCGGAATGTTTTTGTCTCCTGTGCAATCCTGACTGCCAGCAGGTGCCAGCAGGTCCTGCCCCGGAACATGAAATCACTGCAGGTGCAGAAATCATCATCCACTATGTATTCGGCAGTCCTGCCCTGCACAACAAAAAAATCCAGGTATTTTTTGATCCTGCCGGAATCAAGTGCAATAAGGGCTTTTTTCCCCCTGGTGCCGAATGACTCTTCGATCTCGAAACGAAGGGATGCATCAAGAACTTTTTTTTCAGCCAGACGCTGCCAGAGATCACTCATGGGATTATCTTCTGGTGCGGGGGATCATCGATATACTGCCAGCCCATCCGGGTGGCGAGGCGCTGCATTGCCGGAGCTTCAAGTGCGTAATGAGTTGCTTCAAAGCAGGGAAGCGGGGATGAGCGTGCAACGGAATGTTTCATCTCGGCGGAGAGGAAGGCATCGGCGCCCAGTAGTTTTGCCTCTTCAATGAATGCAGGGTCAAAGCCACTCCCGGCAACAAGGGCAAGCCGCCGGATTTTTTTAATTTTTCCCCAGAGACGGATATTGCCCCCGAGACGCTTTGAGATTTCGGCAGGTGAGATGGTGCAGGTACCAATACAGCCCAGCGACATGGGCGTAATGTCGGTGAGCGAAAGGAGTTCTGCAAGGGCATCGTTGACCCCGTCTTTTGCCCGGTCGAAATTTGTATGCATGACATAGAGGTTCATATCTGCAGAGAGCAGGGCGCGCATCAACCCGGCAATCCTCCCCCTCATGGCAGTGAGCGGTGTCCACAAGGGTGTGTGGTGGACTACCAGCATATCTGCTGACGCGTCCACCGCCTGTTTTATTACAAAGGGGGTCGCATCCAGTGCGCAGCATACCCGCAGAATCTCGTCCCTGCCTTCGACTACGAGCCCGATCTTTTCTGCATCATAATCCTCGGCAAGGTCAGGGGGAGCAAGCCGCTCCATCTCTTCAATGAAGGCACGCACATGCATAGACAAGTATCGTCGCCGCGGGTTAAAATAGCATATATTACCTAAAGTAATAACAATTAATTTAAATATGCATAAAAGCGTATTTCTGGGCATGCACAAGTCCATTGATCAGATCAATGAGCGGATACGTGATGGCACAGCACGTGTCGTCACTGCTGAGGAAATGCCCGCGATCGTTGCCGAGCTGGGTGAGGAGGGGGCGCTCAAAGAAGTTGACGTGGTTACCACCGGAACATTCGGGGCCATGTGCTCAACAGGAGTGTTTCTCAATTTCGGGCATGCAGAGCCTCCCATCCGGATGGAACGGATCTGGTTAAACAATGTCGAGGCATACGGGGGACTTGCGGCAGTAGATACCTACATCGGCGCGACCCAGCAGTCCGATACCCGGGAAGAGCAATACGGCGGAGCGCACGTGATCGAGGATCTTGTTGCAGGAAAATCTGTCGAACTCCGTGCAAGTTCCCGGGGGACTGACTGCTACCCGCGCCGTACGATCACTACGGATCTTCTGCTGGAAAATCTCAACCAGGCAATCATGTGCAATCCGCGCAATGCGTACCAACGGTATAATGCCGCAACTAATTCTACGGAGCACATTTTGCATACCTACATGGGAGTGCTGCTGCCCAATTGCGGCAACGTGTCCTTCTCCGGTGCGGGAGTATTGAACCCGCTCTCCAATGATCCAAAACTCCGCCTGATCGGGAGCGGTGTTCCGATCTTTTTGTGCGGGGCTCAGGGAATGGTTATCGGCGAGGGAACCCAGCACTCTCCTGCCGGAGGATTTGGCACGCTGATGGTCACCGGGGACTTAAAAGAGATGTCACAGGATTATCTCCGCGCAGCAACCATGACCGGGTACGGGGTCACGATGTATGTCGGGCTTGGCATACCGCTGCCGGTGCTCGATATTGATGTGGTGCGTGCTACTGCGGTTCGTGACCAGGATATTTTTGTAGATCTCCTCGACTATGGCGTGCCGAGCAGGAGTCGTCCTGCGTTGAGGAAAGTGTCATATGCTGAGTTGCGGAGCGGGGTAATCGAGATGAATGGTGAAGAGATCCACACTTCATCGCTCTCCAGTTTCCGCAAGGCCCGGGAAGTTGCCGGGGAGCTGAAACGCCGTGTTGAGAGCGGGGCCATGCAGCTTGCACTTCCCACACGCCCGATCAATTCGAAAAGGCCGGTGAAATTCATGCACGAGAGCACAAAAGGTCCGCGGGTGCTGGATATCATGGACCGGCATGTTGTCAGCATCGGGGAAGATGTAGAGATCAGGACAGCGGCAAAGAAACTCTTAAAAGGCGATACCAACCACTTGCCGGTCATCAACAGTGACAACGTCCTGGTTGGCATTGTCACAACCTTTGACATATCAAAAGCTGTGGCAAACCCCGGTAAAGCCCACCTTGTCAAAGATATCATGAGAAAAAAAGTCATCACGACTACACCGGATGAAGCAGTGGATATTGCTGTGCAGAAACTCGAGAAAAATAATATCAGCGCACTGCCGGTAGTGGATAGCGGGTACCATGTGATTGCCCTGCTCACGGCAATGCATCTTGGGAAACTGTTCGGGGGGCGGTGGCTGAAATGAAACTGCTGGTGACATTCTCCCGGAAAAAAGGGAGCAAACCGATCATCGCACAGGTCGTGCGTGACACGGGTGTCCTGATCAATGTTGAACGGGCGATCATTGATTCATCGGAGGGCGAGGCGCTTGTCGATGTGCCGGACGACCAGTGCCAGCTCGTCAGGAATACAATGATCAGCCTCGGGGCAGATGTGCGCACCCTTGACCATGGGATCAGTGTAAACGAGAGCGAATGCGTGGATTGCGGTGCATGCATCAGCATCTGTCCCCGTGAAGTCTTCTCGCTGGATAGTCACTGGAAACTGCAGCTGGCAGAAGAAAAATGTGTGATCTGCGGCAAATGTATTGAAGCGTGTCCGCAGCAGGCGCTTACGCTCCCGTTATGATTCGTGAACCCTTCAGGTTCCGGGAGACGATCGCAACAATCCTTGCCGATGAACCGGAGCATGTTGCCGCAGCAAAGCGCGGTATGCTTGAGGCACGGCAGGAGCTGGAGGCGTATATCGCCCGTGATCCTTTTTTCCTCTCAACTTTTGAACCCTATACGCCGGATTCCATTGAGCTGATTATTGTCAGGATGGCCAACGCAACGCGAGCAGCCGGTGTCGGCCCTATGGCGGCAGTGGCAGGTGCAATTGCATGGGCAGGTGTTGAGGCGATGGTGGATGCCGGTGCCGTGTTTGGCGTGATAGATAACGGCGGGGATATCGCCCTGACGAGTGACCGCTCAATCCGGGTGGGAGTTCATGCAGGTGAAGCTGAACTATCCAACCGGATTGCTTTTGTCGTCCCGCCGCAGGAAAAAATACTGGGTATCTGTACTTCATCGGCAACGGTCGGGCCATCCATCTCCCTTGGCTGTGCCGATGCTGTCACTGTCTTCTCGAACGATGTCGCGCTTGCCGATGCATGGGCAACTTCGGTCTGCAATCAGATCCGCCCGTTTGATCAATCCGTGCTCGAGCGGATTGACTTACATGAAGTGCGGGGAGTTTTTGCGATCATGGGAGAGACCGTCATGAAATGGGGGCATCTCCCGCCCCTGGTTTCTGCGGCAGTTGATGAACAGCTGATCAGTGCGGGGGACCGGATATAATCCAGATCTGCCGGGAATTACCGTTTCAATCCTTGTGCTCGTGGATGTTGCGCTCAAAGGACAAAAACGCGACATACAATAAACCCGAGTGCAAAAAAACAAAAAAATCCTGTTTTTCTGTTGTCCCTGGATCTTAACTCTTACATCGATGTGTATGATTGCCTGATGGGAAAAATGCTGAAACGTGTTGAATCAATGTCAGGCAGGAAAACCTGGTAAAGAGATTGATTCGCGAGACGGAAAAACCCTTAAGAATTATTGTGTCAGTACGGGGGATTTTCTATATACTTCAATCCTTCAGCGTACGCTTTTTTTCCCTTGAATGTCATGAGCGGATTTTCACCATCGGAAACGATAATCACCGGTTCCTGGTTTTTTACCGAAAAGATAAGGTCCACAAGATCGATCTCGTCAATCTTCACCCCCTTGATGAGGGATGAAGCAGGTTCCAGTTCGAGCCGTTCCTGCACCAGTTCATCGGGCATCATGCGGAAAAAATAAAAAAATACCTGAAAGGCGTTGAGCAGGTCGCTGGCCAGTAATTCATTGCGCGTACCGGAGTCAAGGGCATCGAGCATCGGGGATAAACATGTGACATCATCCTCGCATTGTTCAAAAAGATGATCCGCAAGGGCAACCAGCTTGCGATAAGGAACATGGGCATCGGCAGTATCCATTGCCATTCATTGGTTGCTGAGACATAAAATAATAGAGAGGTTAACAGTGCGATCGTTCGGCAGCAGGATAAAAACCCTTATTCACCCCCATGAGGAATGAATAAAGGTGAAAGAAGAGGATACCGACTGGATGATCTATCACCTCATCGTAAGGGAACCCGCAACAACGGTGGAAGATCTGGTCGTTTCGAGCGGAATTGATCCCGGCATGGTTGATGCATCACTCGAACGTCTCGAAAGATATTTCCTGATTAAGCGGGACGGAGGGAAACTGCGGGCGCTCAATATTGGCGAGTCCCTCATACGCTGCCAGGTAAAATATTCAGATGATCTCCCGTACACCATTGAAAATGGTGTGATCAAAGAACGGAAAAAGTAAAGGAAAACCTTGTATGGGTGGAACTGAAGTTATCATTCTCCGGATTGGTCACCGCCCCGAACGCGACCAGCGGGTGACAACTCATGTCGGACTGACGGCACGGGCGCTGGGGGCACAGGGAATGTATCTTGCTGCTGCCGACAAGGGGGTTGCCCAGAGCATTGATGACGTGGTCAGCCGCTGGGGGGGAGACTTCTTCTGCCAGGATAATGTGAAATGGCGTTCCTGTATCCGGGACTGGAAGGCACAGGGCGGGACGGTTGTTCACCTCACCATGTACGGCCTCAACCTTCCCGATGTGATCGGCGAGATAAAGACGCATAAAAAAATTCTCGTTATCGTTGGCGCAGAGAAAGTACCCGGTGAAATCTACGGGCTTGCGGATTATAACGTAGCCGTTACCGGCCAACCCCATTCTGAGATATCGAGTCTTGCCCTCTTTCTCGATCACTTTTATTCCGGGCAGGAATTCAGGCATGAATTTCCGGGTTCAAAGATACGTATCATCCCCTCAAAAGCAGGAAAACTGACGGAGGAACAGTGAAAGGGCGGGTGCTGGTGGCCGGATTTGCCACCCGGCATGTGGTGCAGTCGGCCGCACGGGCAGGCTATGAAGTGTGTGCTGTGGATCATTTCTGTGACCAGGATCTCACCTGGCACACAATCGACCGGGAAAAATATTCTGATCTTGCGGATCTTCCTGACGCAATCCATAGGATCTGCCAGCGTCATACGTTTGACCTCTTTGTTGTCACGTCCGGGGCAGAAGATCTGCCTACTGTGCTTCCCCTCTGCGGGACGCCCAAAGACAAAATCGCCCGGTTTTTGGACAAACTGGATATCCAGCATTTTTTTGAAGCCCTTAATGTACCCGTTCCCCGGCTCTTAACTGCGGGGGAATATCCTGCCATGGTCAAACCGCGACGGGGTGCCGGCGGGTGGCGGAATGCGATCGTGCGGGATGCCGCCGGGTTCTCTGCATGGGAGAACCTGTATCCTGGGATACCCTCTATCCGCCAGGAACCTGTTGATGGTGTTCCGGCAAGTGTCTGTTGTGTGGCGGATGGTTCACGGGCACGGGCGATTGCTGCAAACGAGCAGATCCTACGGGGCAACGGGGAATCCATGTTTGGATTCTGTGGTTCGGTGACACCGTTTGATCACCCGCTCTCCCGGCAGATGGCTTCCCGGGCAGAGCAGATCGCTGCTGCAAGCGGGTGCATTGGTACGATCGGGATTGATTTTGTTCTTGGCAGTGAGACTGCCTATGCGATTGAGGTAAATCCACGGTTCCAGGGAACGATTGATACCGTTGAAATGGCGTACGGGTGCAACCTGTTCCAGTCTCATGTCGATGCCTGTTCGGGAAAACTTCCTTTGGGGTCACTCCCCTCCCGCCAGGTTGCAGCCCGCAGCATCATCTTTGCCGAGCGGGATATCATGGTTACAGCAGATCTTAAACATCTCGTGCCGTATGTGGCTGATATTCCGTGGCCGGATACATTTTTTGAAGAGGGTCAGGCAGTGGTCAGTGTGTATGGGCAGGGGCAGACACGCGAATCTGCATTTTTGATGCTGGATAAGCATATTAGCACCGTCAGACAATACATACGGTGATGGATCCCGTGAACGACCTGCTAAAAGATCCGGCAATACGTGCATATCTTCACCGCCTGGTAAAAGATGAAGGGCTCAACCTTATCGAACGGTTCCCGCGCTCGGGTGAGCACAGCGATGAGGATCTTGCCGCAAAGACCGGTATAAACTTAAATTCGGTAAGGCACACGCTCTATACTCTGTATGAAAAACGGCTTGCCGAATATCACCGTATCAAAAACAACGAGACGGGTTGGCTGACCTATCTCTGGCAGCTGCGCACCGATAACATCTTTAACGCTATCCGGGAAGATATGGAGCTCGTCCTGGAAAAACTCGAACGCCGCGGGAAGTATGAAGAAGAGAATGATTTCTTCATCTGCAAGGACTGCCAGGTGCTGTTTACCTTCCCGCTGGCAATGAACTGTGATTTCAATTGTCCGAGGTGTGGAAAAGCCGTGACACATTTTGATAACGATATGCTCTTGAAATCGCTCAAAGAGCGGATTTACTCGATCAAAAAGTCACTGGGTCATGCCTTGCCGATCGGATAAAAACCCTGAAGATCTGCTGCGCGAAGCAGGGTGCAGCGAAAAAGTGATCACGCATTGCCGGGCTGTACGGGATGTTGCGCTTGAATATGCTGAGCGCAATGCCTGTGTTTCTGCCATGCTTGTAACAGAAGGTGCGATGCTTCATGATATCGGGAGAGGGGCGGGCCACACGATCCTGCATGCACAGCAGGGAGCAGATCACCTGCGGGAGATCGGGATCACCGAGGAGGTTGCCCGTATTGTTGAGTGCCATACCGGTGCAGGACTTACCGCTGATGAATGCACGATGCTTGGGCTGTCTCCCCGTGACTGCATGCCGCAAACGACCGAAGAGAAGATTGTGTGTCACGCAGACAACCTGGTTGATGGTAAAAAGCGGGTGAATATCGAGGATAGCCTTGCGTCTGCCATTCACCTGAAAAGAAAGGTGAGACGGCGGATATATCACCTTGCACAGGATGTCGAGATGCTCTGCGGCTAACAAAAATTATTTAAAAATCTGTTTTTTGTTTTTAGTTTCTTGTGTTTTTGTCTTCTTGTGTGTGCTGCCTGGTGCTTTCAGACAACAAAAATGGTAAACACCTTTTCATAAACAGATTTCAACGAATTATCGTGAGAAGCAATTGTCTTATGAGGTATCCCTTCCTGATGGGGTAGCGGCGACGCCTCGTCTTGGTCGCCGCTTTGCAGGAAGGTTTATACAGATTGCTTTTTATTTCATGGATGGATGAGACAAAGCTATTTGATCCATTAAATTGCCTCATTCTCTAAACCGACTGAACCGCCGCGGGGGTGCCCGTTTGAGGGGCGGCGACGTTTATCGTGCAAGGGGGTATGGAGGCATCAGTTCCCATCAATCAAAATCTGGATGGATCCTGATTACCCGCTAATTTTGATGAAAAGCCAAAAAAATGTGTAATTGGTCGCGGTTCTTACAAATTCAGGTATCTTACTCAACTAGATGATGACATGTTTTACCTGCGGCAATGCACGGATCTGTTCAACAACACCATCGGGCATGGATTCTTCAACAATGATGACGAGCCGGGGTTCTTCGGAAAGTTCCGGGTCGGTGACAAAGATCTGGCGGATGGAGACATCGTACCGGGTAAGGACCTGGACCACCGCACCGATAATACCCCGCTCACTGGCATTTTTCGGGAGTATGGTGATGACATAAAAACCTAAGGATTCTGCAACCTTGCTCAGGTCAGGGGTTGCCCGCATGTTAAGAAAGATGTCGCGGAGGAGCGGGCGCTCTAATATGCGGCGTGCGGTAGAGTCCACAACCCGTCGATCCGATTCGATTGCTTTTGCCACCGCGGTTGCCGGCATCTCTATACCATTGCAACTGATACGGGCATCTTCGGTCACCCCAAAACCGTTCTTTAGTAAGAACCGCGCGACACGGCTCTGGGAAGGTGAGTCGGCAAATTCATGAATGATGTCTGACCACATGATCACCACTGGATATGATGTATATAAATATACATCTATGCAGTTCCGGCGCCATCATGACCGTGGAATTGCTGTGCCCCCTCCTGGTGCAGAAGCAGACCAGTCTGCTTCAACGGGGCAAAGCAGATTCTGGTGGTGAGAGCAGGGTAAAAAAATCGCTTCAGGAAAAAAGAGCTTACATAAGATTTTATTAGATAGACAACCTTTTTGTAATGGCACAAAAGCGAGGGTAGCCAAGCCAGGTCAAAGGCGCTAGGTTGAGGGCCTAGTCTCGTAGGAGTTCTTGGGTTCGAATCCCATCCCTCGCATTTTTCCGTTTCTGGAACCTGCAGAGATATCTGTCATGTTCGCATAAAACAGATTAATGAGGTATAAATTACGATTTTATGATAAAATGTTTGAATATATCGAATGAGTTATCAGGCTCGAATCCGGCCCTACGCATTTGCCAGGTGGGTTATAGGGATCTTCACTTTTGGAACCCGTCAGATGTGATATCACTTAGAAAAATGGATTAAAATCTGTTATCTAAACGAGTTTCCTCGCTTCTTCCGCCGGGACGGCAACGAGGGTCTCCATATCCAGGAAGTCTGCCCGAGGTGTAGCCAATTGCATTGCTTCTTTTTCAT
>Ga0307378_10007715_pt1 | contig 14424 bp, 14 predicted proteins | sample UN1MG_FD_202238 | JGI IMG/M metagenome (GOLD analysis project Ga0307378, IMG submission 202238) | Soil microbial communities from Risofladan, Vaasa, Finland - UN-1 | ecosystem: Environmental > Terrestrial > Soil > Coastal area > Acid sulfate soil | place: Finland: Risofladan, Vaasa | collected...
ATCGCTTATAATCATTCTGACACAACGCAAATCCATTATAGCAATGTCTCTTAAAAGTCAGAAACGCGATGCCTCCCCAAAACGGAAACTCGAAAACAAAAGCAAAAAGCAGAAAATTTCCAACAATCCCCAATTGAGCAAAATCAAACTCGAGCCACAATCTCCGACGAAGCCCGGCAAGAACGGACTGAGTGCTGCGAAGACAGAACCAAAGCAAAACCCGCCCGGCATCAAAATCAAACAGGAAGCAGTCCGCAAACAGGTAAAGAAGAAGTCGCGCTCGCCAAGTCCCAGCGAGTCCCCAGAGACCCACAGCTACAAGATATTCTCCGATCGACGTGGTCGCTTTCTCGGAAGGCCCGCTTTTCGCAAGGACGGAACGGTTGTCTTCGATTTGAAGAAGCCACACTTCCCTCGCATGGACGGTGCCAACTACAGTGACTTCCAGAAGCGTGAGAAACTCTATCTCAAGCGCTTCAGCGATGCCGGAGAGGAGCGCACGGTGTCGAAGGTCGACCTCAGCATGTTCAACATCTTCGAGGACATCGTGTGGCAGCTGAACGAAGACGGCATGGACGATGAGATTAACCACTGGGCAAATCCCGAGGACGACGACGACTACGATCCCACACTCCATCAGTCCATTCCCACCATGATTTCGAAGCTGGTGAACATGGAAGGCCTCATGAAAGAGGGCTACTGGAGCTTCACCTTCGAGGCACTGCCGGAGCGAAACGAGATATCTCTCAAGCGTATCGAAATCACCATTCCATCTTCGAAGATAATTAACGAATAAACATCGCACATACATTGCAAGACTGAGTTTTTTTTACAAAAGCTAAATTTAAGTGGCCGTCAATTCGGCAAGACGCCGTTCAAGCGTGTCGGTTTCAACGTCAGGCTCCGCTGTATGCTGTTGCGGTGCTGGGGCTGTCTTTACTCCCAGCTCGCTCAGAATTTCATCTGTCACTCGCTGTAAGATCTCGTCTGCCTCCTGCTCCTCGTAGAAGTCGTCGTCGTCGAACGCGACAAAGCCCTCTATCTCTTCTACTTTGAAATGAAACTCGGCTGCATTCCGCTGGAAGGACACATACGTCTCCCGGAACTCATCGGTCTCGTTCATTAGGCTCATGCCTCGATTCAGCAGTGCTATAGTCTTTGTGATTTCCAGCGTTCCGCGTGATAGTGCCGTGTCATTGATTAGTGCCTGTAGACGTGTTTTCATCCAGATGCTTCGTTCGAAGTGTTTCTGAAGAAACACGATATTGCCTGTGTGTGCATCAATGGCATCCTGTCCAAACTCAGCATACTCCTTTTTGAGTGCACGTTTCTCCGTTTCTATTTGTTCCAGCGTTTTTGGAATTTCTCTCTCTATTCGCCGTAGCGCGATTAGAGTCTGTCGCATAGACTCGTTGAAGATCCTCCGATGTTTGTCGTCTTTGCTCTCGAAAGCCCACCGATACGCACGCGTTGTTACAGAGGGAGCGTTTGCTGACATAATGATTGTTACAATCTTTCGGATGCTAGATAGAATATCTCACAAGTGCAAATTAATATAGGTGCATCAGTGGAATCGGAATTATTTCTCCCTATGTTTTTGACTTTTTAATTTTGCGTTGTACTCATGACGAGAGGTGCACGGGCAGCAAACTCTAGCGCGCTGTTCGATGCCACGACGAGCTTTGTGCCGCTTCCGGACAGGCTTCCCATCGCGTCGGCCTGATGCTTCGACTGCCAGTACGGTATAGCGGCCGATGAAGCTGTGATTGACTCGGTCTCTCTTCGCAGACTCTCCAGTGCAAGCTCTTGCTTCTTGCTGAGGAAGCCAAGCTCGAGTTCTTGCTTTTCGCGTGTGAGCTTTAGGCTTTGCTCGGCTTTCAATCGCTCTACTTGAAGTGTATGTTCCTGCTTTCGCATAGCCATCTCGTTCTCTGTTGTTGCGCTAAGCTTTACCATGTCCAATCGGTGTGTTTCGTTTTCCCTCTCCAGCTCTTGATCCTTCCTCTGCTCTTCAAGCTTGGCCTCTGCCATTTTGATTCTTGTCTTCGCCTCGTTGTCCAGTTTCTCCAGCTGTGCTTGTTGTTTGCGACGCTCCGAGCTGATATTGACGGTGGCCTGTCTGATCTCTTTCGGAAAGATAATCTCCTGAATGCCAACGCGTACAATAGCACATCCGAAACTGGCCAGGGATTCAACGAACATGGCCGGTGGCAGTGCTGCTGACAGTTCGTTCGTCGATAACTCCAGTGAGGTTTTCGCACGAACGGCCTCGTAGAGCTCTGTCTGTACTACATCCTCGAGATCAGCAAAGAGATTTGATGTATTGTAGACGGCTTTTTCCGCGTCAGTGATTTTGAACTGTATCACCAGATCGACCTCGATCGGGATATTGTCAGAGGTTGTGCAGTTCAGAGGGATCGGGTCGTAGCGGAGATTACGCATAGGAACGCGAAATCCCTCCAGCTGATGCAGGGTGTTCTGTTCCGCTTCTCGGAATTTCCAGCTAAACCGTCTCGGAGATTCAATGATAGGAAGCAGTACGCTTAGTCCGGGCGCCAGTGTTCGAGAGAATTTGCCGAGTTTCTGTACGACTATACTCTCGTCCTGTTGTATGATAAATATTTTCGTAAAAACCAACGCTGCTATGGCTGTGCACGTGGCTATCGGTATAGCAAGTTCCGGAAACATTGTTGAAACTGCCCGTGGATGTTGTACACTTTGGCGTTTCAAACAACTGTGCTCTAAATTACCACACGTCAGTGCTTTTTTTTGAAAAGATGCACGTCAGTTACATATCCAGTTTCGGTACACTTTTCTTCCACGAACCCTCCAATTGGCATCGATTTGCAAGCATCCAAAACCTCACTCACACGCCCGCCAAAGTCCAAAAGAACTACTCACAAGAAATCAGACAACGAAAAGCACAAATGGATCATAGATCGGAAAACAAACTAAGACAGCCCAAAATTCCGGACTTGAAAGTATTGGAGGAAGCCAACGCAGTGTCGGACGAGATAGCCAGCAAAGTCGCAAACATCAACGCGTTGCGTAGCCACTACCAAGGCGAACTCTTCCGTGTAGAAGAGCCCGATGCCGGCTATGTAGCCAAATTGCTGCACACCAAGCTTCCACCGGGATTCAGTGCTGTGGCCACAAGGCATGTATGCTTAACCGCCGATCATCCTCGTGGGGTGCTGAACGTGAACACCGGCGTGCAAGTCTACCCCAACAGTGTATACAATCAATTTTGTGCGTGGATGGGCTGGTTCGATACAACGGTCATCAGCGGCAAAAAATAAGTCCCCTCGCAGTCATGCAGTGCAAGTTTATATTAAAAACGAAAGACGCTACTCCACGTCCATTGCATCGACGAGGTCTTCTGTGTCCTGTTTCTGGCGTTTCGTCCCCACCTCGACGGTCGGACGTTGTTCTCCCAGTTTGTACTGCTCGATTGTCATATGTCCTCCGTTGCTAACCAGGTGAAACCTGCTCGGACGTCTCTGAACCTGTCGATTTTCCAGGGTATTCACTGCCGCTTCCAAGGCTACGTACACTCTCGGAAAGACACTGTTGTGTGCGTAGGCGAGGAAACACTCGGCAGAGCACCACTTGTAGTTCCAGTGGTTCAGTTCGGGCGGCGGATGAAACTCCCCGTAGTTTGCGTAGAATTCTTCACCACAATTCCCACACTCTTTAGTCTCCACTATGCGCCGCTTTGTCTCCGTGTGTGGTACGTAGCGGTCATAATCCGCGGGTACTCCGTGCTCCATCTTATCTTCCATTCTGTGCTGTTTTGCGTTACGACAGATTGAAAATTGCACTTCTTCAAGATTCTGAAACCATCGCTCGGAATGTTGGCTTTCTATTCGCTGCTGAGATTGTGTTCCTATATACGCGACTAATTGTAATGGATTTTCAGCACGCAAAAGCGCTGCGCGCAACTCGTGTCCGCTCAAACGTCCATTGCTGTAAACCATGAAGGTCAGTGTCAGAAGAGAACGACGTCAAACTAGAATTAGAGATAGTACTCTAATGCATCGGGAACTTCCCCGCACCTCTACCGACAACACTCAACCAATTGGCATGGAGCTTACCACATCTCTCGGCAACACTCCCGGACCCAAGCTAGTGGAACTCATCGGCAATTTCAACTGCGGTATCTACAAGATCGGAACCTCCAAGGAAGAGCGCGCACCGCACACTCTGCACGCCCTAACCGAACTGCTCCGCACCGGCGGCGTGACGGCCGTGGCTCCGTGCTATTTAGACAAAGGCAGCTTTGCAACAATCTACAGACTATTCGTTGTCAACGCCGCCTACAGCCTCGTCCTGAAGTGTGCGACACAGTATGAGACTCTGGTGTTCAGCGGAGCACAGGTGGAGTCATTTCTGATGCGCTACTTCTTCCGTCAGTTCGTGCTCACCGGTATCACTCCGCATTTGCCCATTGTTCTCAGCAGCGTGCACAGCAGACGCCTCAGACAAGTCTACTCTATTACGGAATTCGCACACTACCGATCGCTCTACTTCTTTCTGCCCAAGGCCTGTACGAACAGCGACGCTATTGAGACGTACTTCCGTCAGTTTCTCTTCCAGATCGTTCACACCCTCGCGTGGATACAGAAGATGCATCCGAACTTTCGTCACAACGATTTAACAACTGCTAATGTCCTGCTCACCGCCAACAAGACCTCAGGCCCCATCGAGTATAGGGCACCGAACGACGAGGTGTTTGTGTTGCCGCACCACAAGTACAGAGTCATTATGTGGGATTTTGACTTGAGCTCCATACAAGGGCTTGCGGACAACACTCGGGTGTATCGATTCGAGAACGAGGACCCGGGCTTTGGCATCTCGAGCATGCAAGAGCCTGGTGTAGATCTGTTCGTTTTGGTGCGCTGGATGTGCTACGCCGTTAAGAACAAGCTCGTCTTGACCAACACCCGAGTCTTCGAGACAATGTGTCATCTGTGGCCGCGCGAGGAACTACTAAAGCCTTCGTACAAAAAGTCACCGCACGCACGCCCTCCTTCCGGCGGACTCTATCTGCCAAGCGCTCAGGAGGTTCTACAGAGCGCTCTCTTTGATGATTTTCGACCAGGCGATGGACCTAGAGAGGTGCCCGGTCGCGTCTACGGCTCGAAGCCGATGGACGCCGACTTCCTCTCTCAGACCGATCTCGATATAATGCTGTGCAGTAATGTGATGAACGCTATAGACGAGCATGAATACACAATACCGCTGGCGTTCGGAGCTCCGGAGGATGTGCAGCAACTCTTTCTCCAATATCCCTCGGCACGTGCCTACGTCGAGTTGCACAACAAGCACAGAACCGGCGTTGAACACGCGCTGACAGAGACTTTTACACCAAAAAACGTATTGTATCGTCTGGACAAAATCACGTGGTTTCTGCGGGACATCCTGACCGATAACGACTTCGAGACTCTGGAAATGAAAACAAAACTCATGCATACACAGAAGCGACTAATGGACACTGTACTGCTGCTGAGGAGCTTACAACGACGCTATTTGAAACTCGTTGCGCTGGTGATCCTGTTCAACACTGGAAAGCGGATCAACTCGCGGGACTACACCGAGCAGATCTATAACTATTCCGGCAGTGCCTACAACGACTCGGAAATCATTCTCGCGATGATGCAGTGCAAGTGGGCACAGATGCTCATTGCTGAGCGTTCCTAATGCGTGTGCGTTTTTTTGTCTCATGGTGGCGTAATTAAAGAATTGACAGAGTTTAATGCTCTGAAATGAAACTGTGGCTTTTTTTGCTCAGCGAGGTTTCTCTATACGCTCGCGAGTCTGCCTAGGGACTGTGTTATGCTGCGTGTTATGCGTAATAGCACGTCCCGGGGGTTGCTTTCGTTGAACTCGAGTAGAATGGCTCTAATACCGAGGGAGTGCATTTCATCCTGAATGTCATTGATCTGACCCAGGTTGTCGAGAATCGTAATCGGTTTTCTCAACTCGTTACTAATCGCCATTCCCATGGAGTCTGCCCACTGAGGGACACGACCGCCTGCGTACAGAAACACTATGGGATACGTGCCCCATTTGCTGCTCTGTGGATACGAGTGTACATCCAGCACAATGATCTCGTGTTTGCGGCTTCGTAGTCTCACTTCCATCCGAAGACTCTCTCTGAAGTCGGTCGTATATCGTGCAACTGCGCGGTTCAGATCAGTGGTTTCCCTGTTGATGTCCCCGGCGAGCACTATAGATTCAATACCAACACTGTCCAGTGCTTTCGACAGCTCGTTCGCTGCGGACAGCGCCGCAAAGTCACAGCTGTGATTGCTATGCGAAGTGGCGGTACACCTGGCATGCGGAGCAGTGAGAATGACAAAAGTCGAGACGTTTTCCATTGTTAGGAAACTCGAATGAGAGGCGAACACAGAGTCCGAAGCCACCTATTTTTTTTATGACTGGACAAAACCAGACTCGCAATATAAAAAAACAATACTCCCATAATTATTATAGTGAACACATATAGGAGTTCCCTTCTTACGGAACAGTCTCCCGTTTTCTCGGTTGTGCAGTGTAATCATCTGGCTGCAAACGTCATGTTCAAGCCGAAGAAGACATTCAGAAAAGCTCTGTACGGTTCTACTGGAATGAAACTCGACAAGTCTCTCGGCAGCGGTTCGTACTCGCAAGGCATATTCAGTTTGCGTCAGAAGTCAAAACCTAGAGATAAGTTGCTGCGCAGAGAAAACACGGAGGCAGAAGTACACCCCAAGTACACGCTAGCAGTCAAGATATGCGGAGCAAAAGATGTCGCACTACTCAAGCGGGAGTACAAGTTGCTTCTTTCGATAGAACATCCCAACATTATCCAGGTGTACTACGCACCGATAGTCACCAATTCGCACTGTGGCATGGTTATGGAACTCGTCCGTGGGCATGATTTGCTCGACATAATGAACATGTACTACAACAGTCACAACAGAACACCTCGCAGCAAGACTGTTCGTTTGATACTGAAGCCAATTCTGCTCGCACTCGACTATCTGCACAGAAACTCTATCGTACACCACGACATTAAGCCTGAGAATATTTTAGTTGGTGCGGATCGAATGGAGCATGTAGACGAATCCACCGTTGTCAAACTATGCGACTTTGGGCTGGCCTCCTGCTCGGATAATGAAAGAATATCCGCGGGATCTGTGGATTGGGCGAGCCCTGAGAAATTCTTTCGAGAGCTCGGACCGACCTCGCAATCCAGCGACATGTGTAGTTTTGGATTTTTGTCCTATGCTCTCGTCTCAGGGAGAATGCCCATCCATATACGTTCAGACCCAATGAAAGGGACAAAGTTTGACAGAGAAAGCTACGAGATTCTACATAGAAATCTCAGTCGTGAAATCCAATGTGCTACGAGAGGATTTTACTGGAAGAATCCCGAGTTCAAAGTCATAACCATGTCTACCATACCAATTAACCCGGGATCTCGCCTCTCCGCTCAGTTAGTTCTACAGTTTGACTTTTTCGAGCCCGACACCAGCATTCCAGCAGCGATTCTGAGAAATTCCAAATCTGAACCGCTCATACCGAACTCCAATTGTGATTGATTGGTCGATGTTTTTTTTCGCGCTCACAATTCTTCGGCGCGCCGGGCGACGCAGCCAGATTTTTCTTTGCAAAACATATAAATCATCATTCGATTGGTGTAGTAAGTTTTGCGTGTGTGTGATTTAGTTCGCTTTTGTATTTCTGCATCCGAAAAAAAACGAACGCAATTGGACCATATTGTGAAGCCGTATAGAATGATAGACAGAAACGCAATTCGTCGCTACATCGATAACACCATGCCGCTGCAGGAGGTCTGGCAGCTTCTCACTATGTGCTCCGATCTGCATCCAGACGATGCCTTCTGCATGAGGGAGTTCAACCTTGGCTTTCAGCGACACGATGGAGCGGACGGCTACAGCAGATTCCATCAGTTTGACTCTTTGGAGGCGTTCAAACGAGAGCTACTGCGACGTGCCCCCGCTCGAATAGACGTGGGAGCTATACTGAGCACTGAAACTGATTACATGCCGTTGGGCATCACCTGGCGCCAGGTGGAGGCGTACGAGAAGGAGCCTGTTATTGACATAGACGTCGACGATTACGCGGACGTACGCTCCTGCAACTGTAGCGGAAAGATGCTCTGCGCTCAGTGCTGGCACTTCCTTGCGACTGCTGCAAGCATAGTGAACTACCTGATGGAGGAGAAGTTTGGCTGTAACCGTATCATGTGGATCTACAGTGGCCGGCGAGGCGTGCATGGCTGGATTCTCGACCAGAGTGCCGCCCATTATCCCGAGAGTTTCCGACACGCTATAGCGGACTACTTGTCGACGTTCCAAGTCAATCGGGATCACCGGGTCTTTAGCGGAACGTGCAAAGTGGCGCTGAGCTCTTACGAGAGCATAGTGCTTCCGCAGTTTGAGGAGCTGGTGCGCAGAGAGGTTGTGCTCATGCGGAACACCAAGATCATGACGTACATTACGAAAATAGCCCTCGGCACGGAGACCAAGAACATGACGCTGCTGCGCGCGTTGATGAGTTCCGCCAAACCGGAGATGAACAATATGTCCCTGTGGAATCACTACAAACTAGTGCTACAGCAGCACCATCCGGCTGCGCAGCAGGTGATCCGGACTATCGTTTTCAGCCTGGTCTTCCCGCGCATCGACAGGAACGTCACCACTGCTATGAAACATCTCATCAAGTGCCCCTACTCGTGGCATCCTCGCACTGGCGCGATCTGTGTGCCGTTCGATGTCTACAGCGCTCACGAGTTTGACCCTACGTGTGCGCCGAATCTCCACGACCCCTCTTCACTCTCGGATTTTTGGAAATGGAGCCGGCCTATACAGCTACTGCTCAGGGAGAACTCAGAGCTAGCCAGGCGCATGGTCTGTATAGAGTGTTGCGACCTGCAGCAGCCTCTCTCGAAGCTCCCTCTGTACATTGTATTTAACGATCCCGAAGAATGGGAGGAGCATCAGCGGACGCACGATCACACGATGGCTTATACAGCGGACAACTCACGACTCCATAATCTAGTGGTGCTTATGTGCGGCAACAAGACAGGAAGTGAACGACAGGCTCTGAAGCGAATATTTTATGATCAGCTAAGTGAGAGGCTGCTCTAGCTCTCCTCTGTGGGTTGCGTTTTCTTCGCCTTAATAAACTTCCGCTCGGCCTTCACGGCACCCGTCAGCATAGTCTCTGCGAGTTCCTCTGGATACGCGCTCATGATGAAGGCCTTCACGTCTCGACTCTGCAGTGTGGTGATGTTTTTGTTCCTCCATCGCATGAGATCGGCACCGCCCTCGGTGAACTCGACAGCCTTCTCTTTCATCATAATGGCGATGAGTTTGGACGCGTCTCGGTTGAGCCTGAGCTTGGGGTGACGGGCAGACGCCACCATGCGGACAAAAGGCTCGAGGGAATCGAACTTGCGCTTGGCTGGAGCTTTCTTTGCAACAGTGGTGATCTCTTCGGAGGCTTTGGGCATGTTTCAGTGGCTGTCTTCACGAGCTGCTACGACACTCCGCCAAACGCACAAGTATATAGAAGCCAAGAAACAACCTTAGACGGGGCACTCTGTTAGCGGGAACTAAGACAATCTGGCGCGAGCGTAATGTTTATTGTACGATGAGATTCACAGGCCTTGCCAATCCACTGCGGTTTCACCTAATCCTCCGCGAGTTCTTTGTTGGACTTCTTGGTGGCGCGTTTGCGGCGCAGTGCTGGCATAATTGCAGGCGAGATGTAGGGCGTAGCATTGACTTCTGTGAAGCACGCGTTCCTGAACATCTCGCTGAGAGCTTCGTTATTCACGATTGCGTTTCTGACGTGGTCGCGCTGCACAGTCTTAACACCATCCCTCTCGCATTCCTCTGCCGCAGCGTCCAGCAGCACAGCTGCCAGAGCCTGAACCGAAGCTGCCACGGTGACATTGACGCCTTTGGACTTGCGTCGTGTCAGATGCTTGGCCTGGAGAATACTTCCGACTCTGCCTGGTGGTATGATGAGTCCGCTCTGCTCTGCACTTTTCGACGGCATTGCTATTACTTCTTTTTTTTAAGCTACTACCGCGCAGTTCGCTGTTCTGTATGACCAAAGCTGTCACGAGGTAGTAAATACAATAGTTCCGCCAGTACCGCTGATGGTCTTTGCGTATCAGCTCCGTTCCGCAAAGTGGTCAATCCACGTGCTTGGGTATTCAGATGGTCGTCGCTGCTCACAGATTTATTCAATATTCCAAGTTTGGATCGATACCGAGTTTCCGTTCAGGCTCCAGAAGTCACCGCCTCTGGAATTCCAGTCGAGCAGGTCATCATCGTTGAGAGCCATGACCTCCTCAGCAGAGGCCACCGCTTTCGAGTAGTCCAGAAATACTCCGGTTATATCCACCTCATCGTCTAGCTCTACTCGCACTGTGTAGGCTATTTTCGGCTTTGAAATGACGATCCGTGTTTCCTTCGGACCGATTGTCTTGCGGATGATAATGTTCCTCTCGGCTCCGGGGGCGCGCGATTGCTTTTCTGCCGAGACAGGCTCAGCAATGATATCGTGGTCTGATAGATCCTTCCTCGGTTTTGTTTTGTCAGACGGTATGTATCGATCTGCGTATGTATGATCGTCGAATGTGGATTGCTTCCGGGGGGCGCCGTAGCCCCGACCGTTTCCACGACCTCTGAAACCTCCGCGGCCTCTTTTCCCTCCGCGGTAGCCGTCTCGATCGTATGAGGGATGACCTCCTCGTCCTCTGTTACTCATTTTCGCTTCTGTGAAACTGTGGAAAAAATCACGCGTATCCAATTTCGATGCCAATTGGATTTCAGTTTGGATGAAGAAGTGACTGGTAATAGCCCGGTTGAACTCTTTGCATGCTTTCTTATAAATGTACATTCACTTGCGAGTAACACCAGAGGAAAAAGCATGTGGTTACTGCTGACGGGTTTAACAGGGTTTGTCCTGTTGCCTCTGCTTCTCTGGGCCCTGTTGCCATGGTACAGTGCGATCACTCTCTACATTATTTTGCTCAGCTGGAAACCATCACGCTCTGAGATGATACGCAAAAGCTTCCTCGGTCCAAAGCTACGCGACACCGTTCAGTACAAAACCATTTGCGTGCCAGAGTCCCAGGAGCTTGACGAGACCGAGCAATACATATTCGCCATGCACCCGCACGGACTCTTCGCCTTCTCTGAGATGCTGACATTCGTCTTCCACAATCCGTACACAGCTCTGAAAAGCCACGCTGTAACAGCGATCCCTCTGGTGGCCACTGAGCTATTGTGGTTGCCGCTCTTGGGCCACCTGGCCGCAGCACTCGGTTGCGAGTCCGTCGACCGCGAAAACTTTGAGCTGCTCCTCGGCCAGAAGCGTTCGGTAGCCATCACGCCTGGCGGAGTTCGGGAGGCTAAGCACGCCAGTGACTGCTCCGAACAGCACGTAACACTGCGAAAATGCGATGGATTCCTGAAGATAGCCTATACCAAATCGATTGCGGCTGTTCCTATGCTTGTCACCGGAGAGCACACGTGCTATAGATTTCTACCCTCCGTCAGCGCCGTGCAAAATCTGAGCATCAAGCTATTTGGATGGCCCTTCCCTGTGTTTGCGCTTGGGAGATGGTTCAGTTTCTGGCCGCGCCGCTCTGGACCGCTGACGATTTCGTTTGGCAGTCCTGTGCGCCGAGAGGAAGCCATGTCCGAGGAGGAGTTTATCTCTTGTTACTACTCAGAGCTGAACCGCATAGCCGTCAAGACGAATGTGGAGCTGTTGTATGTCGACGTAGAGGGACAAGTGATATCAAAGGCTGGCGCTACTATAAAAGAACGCTCAGAGAGCACTGATTAAAAAGAACCCAGACCAGTTTACAGCGAAGCGGTAGATCCTCTCTAAAGCGCAAACTCAGTGAGACAGATGATAAGCAACTCGCAGAAGGCAGGCATGTTACAGAGCTTCGGCTACATCCTAACAGAGATCGTTATGATTCTCTCGCTCCTGTACTGTCTTGATACACTGCACTACACAAAGTTGTTCTTGCCACTCATACCGCTTACACTAGTGCCCGTCCTCAATGTCCTGGCACTGCTTGACTCAGGACGTTGGTTCTCTTTCGCAATCGTCCTCAACGTGGTTACCGCTTTTGTGCTTTTCATCTACGGCATAATACTGATCATTTCCTTCTCCTCTCACACGAACGAAATGCACATAGCTGATCAGACCTTTGGGTTCTGGCTACTGCTCTTGGGTGTTCTCGCGGCCATCACGTTTCTGGTCTGGTCCGTTCAGTATATGCTCTCGCTATCAGCGGTACCTGTGTCGGAACGTCTGTCACTGAAGGGGACAAAATTGACCTACGCCCGGATTCGCATCTACATAGTCACAATCCTGGCCTACACGCTGGTGTTGCTACTCTCAACCCTTTTGCTCTACGTCGAGTCACTCGCATGGACGGCTTTCTATATCCTTCTGTTCTTGCCCTACGGTCTGCCCTACCTCATGACCATGATACTGTTCAAACGCGACACAAGCCTCAGTGTTGGGGTACTTATGATTGCATCAGTCACACTCATCGATTTCCTGTATGCTGTGTGGCTTCTACTGTGGTATGACAATCGCTACGTTGTCGCGGGACTGGCGCTCTCTGAGCATTTGGCATTTTGGACACTCGTCGCTGCGACATTGCTCCGTGTGCTACTCGCATCCGTGTACGCAACTCTCTGCGTGAACGATTTGCCTCGCAGTTTCAAAGAGCGATTTACTACGGAGATAAAGAGAAACTAATGCCGCGGCCTGGGGGTGTTGAACTACCCTCTACCAGTGTACCCGATTTGTCGTTTTGCAGCATTAATAAACGTGTATTTGTATTTAGCGTATACGAGCCGCATTTTCGAACTCAAGCATCCATCAGTGAAGGCAGCAGGATTTCCATGGATCTGACCGAGATCCTGAGGAGGGCCAGAGCAGCAACTTCCGCCCCGGCCGGACCGCAGTCAAACAACGAGATTGCCGCACTGGACTCACCGAGCAAACAACAATTTAGTGACAGCGAAGGACCTGTAGCAAAGCGACTGAGTGACTGCGCTGAAGTCGTCCCTGGAAAGCGTGTCCTAGAAGAGGAAGATACCACGCAGGCGAAGAGACAAAAACAGTTTGCGCCAGCAGAACCTAAACGTTCTCGTTCACCTCTGCAAAATCTAAATAGCGGGCTGCTAGACCTTATCAAATACAGCACTTGGCAGAGCGACCTCCAGCGCGCACATGAATACACCCCGCTTGTCACACAGCTCTACACGGATAGCATCTACCGGAAACATGAGGCCAGAGGAGACGAGAAACTCAAGGAGATCGAGGATACACTCAGCTACTTCTTTCCAAAGGGACGTTTCCACTTTCAGGTTGATTTGCACAATCAGATGCTCCGCGCCACACTTATGCAGACACTGGGCAATGATTACCGCATGCTCGTACATCAGGTTTGCAGAGAGCGTGGATGGAGCGGACCCAACAAAAATCTCTTCACCATTGCGTCTCGTCGCTCCGGAAAGACAACGGGGATCTCGAGTATGTGTGCCGCGTTGCTCATATGCGTTCCGAATATTCAGCTCGTTGTCTACTCTGTGGCAAAGCGCTCAGCAGAGGAGTTTGTTCGGCTTGTGGAGAAGTACATGCAGATGCACCCGACAGGTAGAGATATGATCAAGAATCCCGGTGGCGCTGAGATGCTGGTTGTCAATGGATTTGGGCCAGCCGATGAGCGTCGCATCCGGTCCTTTCCCAGCGGTGGTAATGCAGCAAACGTAAGTTATTGTCATTTTCACTTTCTCTTCCTCCGGGGTTGGCAGGCCCTCGTGTGGACTCCTACTTGCTCTCTCTCTCTCTCTCTCTCTCTCTCTAACCTAGGTATCGTCAGAAAATAGAAGTGGTTCCAGAAATGGATACTCGAAACCAGAGCTGTCAATTACGGAAACGGTAAAGCAGAGGTACATGCTTAGCTCACTCTCAGATTTAGTCAGCCAAAAACGGCATAGGTTGACTCTTCTGGTATGGAACCCGAACACACAGACACAGAAAAACGAGCCGCCCTCGATATTGGCCCTGATCTTTTTGATTGGGAGGAGTTCGACTCACCTGATGAGGACACTGCGAAAAGACGACACGAAGAAGTCCAATTCCTACGCTCCACCGTTGAGAAATTTACAAGCGAGCATCAGGAGTGGACCTTTGAAACGATCCCGCAGAAAGTTCAGGCGCTTGCACAGCAGATCAAAGAGTATGAGGATGCACACGGGGAGATCGAGTTTCTTGGCTACATGGCTGTGCGAGCTCTACCCGCTCTGTCGATTTTTGTTCTCGAAGAAGCTCAGAGTGTCCTACCCATCTCTCAGCAGCTCAGGA
>Ga0307378_10007717_pt1 | contig 14420 bp, 16 predicted proteins | sample UN1MG_FD_202238 | JGI IMG/M metagenome (GOLD analysis project Ga0307378, IMG submission 202238) | Soil microbial communities from Risofladan, Vaasa, Finland - UN-1 | ecosystem: Environmental > Terrestrial > Soil > Coastal area > Acid sulfate soil | place: Finland: Risofladan, Vaasa | collected...
TGCCATGAGGACATATTACACGCCTAACACCTACAAGATAACATTAAGAGATGGCAGCCTGATCTTTGTGGAGGCATTGAGTAACAGTTTGGCTGAGCAGAAGGCCAAGGATGCTGGGTACAATGTAATTCGGGTATCAAAGATGTTCAGTTGGCAGAAGCCTGAAGACTATTATCAGACAAAGCCAGCGGAAGCGGGAAGGAAGGGGGAAAATGGGCTGATTAAACTCGATACAGGGGAGTGGGTTAAGGAAGAGTTTTATACTGCCCTCCCTGAGAAATCAAGGTCCCAACTTAACGAATTAGGCATCGATAAATATAACCAATGGCTTCTGGGTGAGGCTGAAAGTCAAGTGAAGGCATCCGGTAACCAGTATCTTATAGATGCGTTTCAGAGTGAAGGTTTGGAGGGCTATAACAATGCCGTCGATGAATATAATAAAGCTGTATCCGATGCCCAGTGGTACAGTCTGTACAAAGCCCACAAGGCTATTTCTGAGAAGGAGTGGGGACAGGATGATTGGGAGTGGTTTCAGAATACTTACGTAGCCCTACTCGGCGACAAGGAATACATGAGCTATCTCGAAGGCTCTGAATTTCGGGACAAGTACACCTCGATTATTCAGCCATCGAGTATGTCCACTGAGGATTACAACCTAATCAGGCCATATATCACACCCGAGGGCTTTGACTCAAGGGCAGCTTACCAGGCAGGGGAGGATAACCCAAACCTTGCTGTGAACATTATTAGAGCCACAAATCAATTCACGCTGGCAACCTTGGGAGATGAAACAAAAGCCAAGATAGACAAAGGCGAATGGACACTTCTTCCCTACGGCCAAGTCATAGACACGAAGGCTTTAGAGAGTATGCCGCCGACTTACAGAAACATTGTGCAGTATTCGGGGCTGGTCGGCTATGAGGCATATCAGGAGAATGTGCTGGAGCAGAACAAGAACGAGCATTGGTTTAAGAATACAATAGACGCTATTGTGGCTCAGAGTGTCGGCTTGGGCCAAGACATCAAGAATTTTGCGATATTGCAATTTTCCGCTACACATCCTGAAATCAAGGAAGGAGACAACAAACCAATAATAGACCCGTTTATCCCTGGGGCAGCTAATGTGGGTGTCATTGGTTTTACAACCCCGGCTATAAACACCTACACGGCAGAGGAGGCGGCGGAAATCAATGCGTTAAGAGCCGACGCACAGAAGCATTATAAAGATATGTATGATGCGGCGGATATGGCAGCTCAAGAATGGATGGCTCAACGGCCACAACTCCAGTCAGTATATGCAGCGGGGTTTGTTGATAGCGTTAAGAATGACCCATCAGCATTAAAGGATCCCCTCTTGTGGACTGAAACTATGGCTAATACTCTGCCATATACAGTTGCTACTGGGCTTATCGCTGCCGGTTGGATGGGTGGCCCTGCTGGGTTAGCGCTAGGCGGTTCATTGGCATTTGGGATTACCTTGTCGGTCGAGGGGCATGACATATATAAGGATGCAATAGCGCATGGAGCCTCGCATGATAGAGCACTTAAATTGGCGAATACATACGGGGCAATATCGGCAGCGATAGAGACGCTGGGTGATACCATATTTGTAGGTGCATTCGGATTTGGGGCCGGTGCATTTGCGCGGTCTCTGGGGAAGAACACGGCCACTAATATAGTACAGGGCGCAGCTAAGAAATATGGGTGGAAGAACCTTACTGTTGGGATGATAACGGACTTTGTGAATCAGGGTGGACAAGAGTTCTTCCAAGAGGTAGTACATAACGCAGCTATCAAGACAGTGGACCAGAACCAAGCCTTACTAGAGAACACGGCAAACGCCTTTGTAAGTGGGGTTATTGGCACGGCACCTTTTGTGCTAATACCTGCGGGGGGTCAGGCAATAAGGAGGCTTGAGACTAAAATCGGCGATGTAAGAAAAGGGAAAACCGGGGTATTGACTCCAGTGGATATAACCCCGCAGATGCAAATTAAGATACTCAACAAGGTTTTCGCACCTATCTCGGGATTCACGGTCAAGACGACAGAAGCCGAAATTGAACACCTTAAACGGTTTGCACCGGAGATGCTCGAGGGCGGTCCCGTCGAGTATGCGGCAAGGCTATGGGATGACAAGGGGCGGAATGTGTACGAAGCAGGCAAGGGCATTACCGTAGGGTTAGTTGATAAGAAGACGGTCATTACCGGCAAAGCCAAGGTCGATGAGGTAGCGCTTGCCTACAACGAGATGTGCTCCAAAGTCAACGAGTATGCCTATACACAGTTGAAACTCAAACAGACACTAAAAGCCATCAGTGACTTTGGGCTGGCCAAATCCAAAAGCCAGTTGAAAACGCTTAATGAATACAAGAAGAGAGAGAAGGAGCTAGAAGCTAAACTGAAGGAACTTAAAGAACCCATGGTGCAGGCAGTCCAGGGGTTTAGTGATGTTTTCCTCAAGAACTCCATTGGGATGGAGGCCGAGCAAAAAGCAGAAGTCCGAGATATGCCAAAGACCATTGCCATGGACATTGATTCCGTCACCACTCAGTTATTTGGCGAGCGGAATGCCCTAGAGATAGCCAAAGACATCAAGGAACTTGGGGAACAAATCAAGGTTATAGAGGATGAAATGAGCAAAGGTATGACTCGTGGCCAACTAGAAGGCTATGGCAGGCTCATCGGCATACTAAAGGGGCAGGTTGGTGACTTGGTAAACGAGTTGAGGATGAGATACCTGGCAGAGGGCGAGAAAATCAAGCCTGACACCAAAAAGCTCACTATGGAAGTAATGTCGCTTCAGGCAAGGCTAGGCAAAGCCGTGGAGGGACTCAGTAACTTTATTGGCTCGTCATTGAATTATAATGTGTACCGCAAGGGTGAACTGGCTACTAAGGGTGAGGTCGTGAAGATGGAGCGCGACACCTTTGAGGCGATCCAGAAGACTACCGAGGCAATATATGGCAGGGAAAGCTATGCGAGTGTCTTGCAGAAATTAAACAATAGCCTTGAAGAGATAATCGCCCTAATGGAGAAGGCTAAGGTCCCCACCAAGAAAGCGGTCAAAGCAAGTTTTGAAATATACGATGCCATCAAGAAACAGGACGTCAAGCTACTCAAGGAAGGTGTAAAGATACTTCAATTAGAGGCTGGCAAAATCAAGGACAAGCCATTACAGCTAGAGGCGGGTCAACAGGTGAAGTTGCTAGAAACCCTCACCACTGAGAACGTTTGGGGGAGGATAAAGTCTAAAAAGGCCACTAGAGTAAAGGTTACTGATGATTTTTGGCACTTAGGAGACTCTGATTTCGAGGCTAAGCGGAGCGACGAAATTATGAGGGAAGCTGAGAGGATAGTTCAAAGAAGATACGAGGAGCTTATCAAATGGATTCCTGGCTATGTTCAGAGAAGTGGTTCTGAGGAAATAATGAAATACTTGAGTAGACACTATGATAAAGCCTATTTTGAGGATAGGTACCAGGGGGAGTTTGGGGATATTTATGATTTCTTGGATGTGCAGAGGGAGGCGGACAGGATTCATCAGGAGGTGGCAAGACAAGAGAATATCCAAAGAAGAGAGGCTGCCCTAGAGATACAGGAAAGGGAAAGGGATTTAGCTAGGGAACTGAGAGACAAAGTGACTAGCCCTGGAAGGAAGAAAATCCTGGATAATCATGCCGCGGAATTAGAGAGGTCAATTACGCAGCAAAAAAGGGGATTGAAGGTTGCCACTAAGACCAAGTTAGTTATTCCTGCTGAGAAGGTGATTGATACTACAAAAACCGCAGAGGAACGTGGCGTGGCTCTGGAATCTGCCAAAAAGGTGGAGGCAGAAGAGAAGGTAAGCCCAGGGGGAAAGGCAAAGGCTAAAGCGAAGGCAGCCCAGAGGATTCGCATTGCCAAACAGCAGATAATGGAAGAGGGCAAGAAGGTAGACAAGCGAGAGACGGACAACGAGAGTGCCTTCCCTGGTATAAGGCCTAAGACAGGCAAAGATAGGCAACAAGAGCATCAGGCTATTGGTACGAGGCTTGATGATTACTTAAGAACTATGACATTGGCACAGGCATTGAAACAAATTGAGGACGAGACAGGGGAGTCAGTATTTACAGGAACTGCGATTCAGGATGCCACTAAAGCAGGGATATATGCCTTTGCCAAGGCACAAACTAGGTCATTGACTAAGACACAAACTCAAACTCAGGCAGCCGTCCAGACTGCCGTCCAGACTGCCGTACAAACAGCCGTCAAGACAGCACTGAAGGAACAAATACAAACAGCCACGAAGGAAGAGATTAAAATTGTCACCAAGTTAATAACTGAGATAGTAACAAAAACTAAACCTCACCCAATGACCATCATACCGCCACGACGACCCAAGATGGAACCCATCAAGGGTAAGCAGAAAAAGCTACGTGAGGGGCCAGCCCTCGCTACCTGGAAGCAGGGTATGTACTGGGTCAGCATCTTTCCACCGTTCCGCACGACTGGCACGAAGCCTGATGTGGTATATTCCCGGCATAAGCCACCGTGGGGGAGTGTAATAGCAAAGGGGAGACACGCACCACGGAAGACGCTCAGGTCTATCGGTAGGGTGCCGCCATTGGTAGAGCTGCCGATGGGCGTTGTGACGGCACGGATAAAACATGGGCGCAAGTTGACGTTCTCACGCCGCAATAAAAAATCCTGAACACGGATATAGCTTAACCCCCCGTATCAATCTCTCTTGACAACACTTGCTTATATCGCTAACCTATTTATCATTCTACCAATGAAAAAGGCATTGGGCGTTATTTTAATCATAATTGGCTCAGCTATTGGTGTTTGGTGTTTTCTAGTGGTGGTGCGTATGTTGCTGAATTTTAGTAATGTGATATTATCGCTAAGATTGGGTGACGTTTCAGAACTTCTGGCATTTCTGTTCTATGTTCTTTGTGCCGGTGCTGGAATTGCTTTGATATTTCTCGGGAGAAGATTAGTTCACAGTGTTGAAAGGTGAAGCGCCGTCAATCATGGTATCGTTCTGTTTTGGGGTATAGTGGTATCGTGGTATCGTTCTTGTCATTTAATCATCCTCTGGCGGCCTAGGACGGCAGGTACAACACTGCCAGCCAGGCGTCCCCGGCCAGAATAAGTCGCTACCACACTTACAGGGCTCTGCAGGATAATCGGGGTAGCCTTGTTGTGCCGGCCTTGCCATTACAGCATCTTTTTGTGACAAAGTGACAAAACTTTCGGTCTTTTCAGGAAACTTTCCTTGTGAGGCTTCTACATGGGAAAGTTTATGGGTTGTGACAAAACTTTTGTCACAAGTATTAGTTTTGTCACTAGTTTTGTCGGGCGGCTGGCTATCTTCTGGTATGGTGTCCGTTAGCTCTCTAGTCCTAATACCCTTCCATATTCTATGTTTACCACCGCTACTGATCCCTTGTTCAAACCCCCTAGCCAACATGAAGCGCTTAACCTGGTGGGTATTCAGTGAATCAAGCCCACTACCGATACACCATGCCTTTACCCCTGCCCGAAGTCCCGTGTTGGTGATGGTGGCTCCATCTTCCACAATGCAGCACTCGTCAATGAAGATGCCTAGAATATCGTTTTCCTTGCGGTAGTCACTGGTCGCCTGGGTGACGGCCTGTGGGTCCCGCAAGCCGTCCTTTTGATAAGCAAGGCATCCGCGCACGGCCCAGGCCAATATGCCAGGTAGTTCATCCAGCAGCTTAAACTTCAAAGCCTCGTCTTTTTCTTCGTCTGGTATATGTACTGTGAAGGGTACAATCTTCAGCCTTCGCCATGCTGCTATAGAATCGTCTCGAATCTCTGGCCGGTAGTTACCACTAAGCCAAAGGTGGTGTGTTGGTTGCCATTCGATTTCGTGTTCATACTTGCGGTCTGCCGTGATAGTCTCAGCGCCGGTTAGTGACTTCACTAAAGACATATGCAGCCTTCGGCCTTCCTCTATCTCGCTCGCTGCTACGAATCGCTTGCCGCGAAGGTTGGCCAGACTTTCCTTCGGTCCACCACTACCCTTACCTTTCATTTGCATAAATATATCGGGGCTAACCCGGTGTGCGTAACACCCTAGCAATACCCGAATTGTGCTAATAAAGGTTGACTTGCCATTTTGCCCTTCGCCATAGACAAAGAACACGAGCTCGGTCCGGGTGTCACCAGTCAAGGAATAGCCTACACACTTTTGAATATAGGCCATAAGTTCCATGTCACCCCTGGTCACCCTGTCCATAAACCTGTCGAATATAGGACACGTAGCCTCGGGGTCGTACTTCGTAGCTATGATGTGGGTGATGTAGTGGTCCTTGTTGAAGGGTAATAGCTCCGCCGTCCGTAAATCTACCGTTCCGTTGGCACAATTCAATAGCCAATTATCCTGGTCTATTTCGTGTACCTCGATAGGGGTACCCGGCTGTGATTCAGCCCGGGCGATCATGGCGACTATCCTATGGTTGCTTTCAGATTGCATAGCGTGTTTGGCGAGTTCCTTTGCCGCCGCTGTGTCCGTTTCCTTCGACGCTTCGACATAGATACTTTTGGCTGTTTTTGTTGCATAGTGGCTAATCCGTGCGCCTAAGTCCCTTTGCCACACCTTACCCGTCCAGACATACCAGCAATTTTGCTCGTAGCAATAGCGAAGGCGCTCACCGAATAGCCTTACTAACCTAACAGCGTTGCCGGTGTCTGTGTTGGTGACTGTCATACCTTCGCCAGTTTCTACGTCCTCAGTTGGTTGGTATCGTGCTATGCTATGAGCTATACTGGCAACTTCGTCCGCTTCTAGCGGCGGCTTGCAACTAGCGATATTGATTGCCTGTAGTGCTGGCTCTATCGCATCTTCCGATAAGCCTTTGGTTCGTAGCGTTCCCGCTATTCTGGCTAGTGTGGCGTTTCGCTTCGTGGCGGGTATGATACCCCCTTCTACTGGTGGGGCCTGTGTTGTCTGCCTGACTAGAGCCTTTGCTATTTGGTCGGGTAGCGTATCCCATGCGTAAAGCGCATCCGGCGAAGGTGGAATTAAGGTTTTGTATTCGCCGTCCGTCCGTTTGCCTATTACATTGATAAACCCACCATCGCCGCGTATGTCAATGTCCTGTAGTATGCCAGCCATGGTCTTAACCGAGTGTCCGGGGTGTCTGAACCAATAATGAAACCCCCCGCGTGGCGTTTGAATATGGGGTGATAGGCCAACTTTGTCGAAGATTGCTCGTAGCTTCGGTTTATCTACATCTATAACAACTATGCCGGACACCCCCCCGGTGACTACTCCCCACAGTGGGGGATTAAAGTCTCGTTCCCAAATCCCTATGTCCTCTAGTGTGGGTGTTTCGTGTTGGTAGCGTGTCCACTCAACTAGCGGCGACTTACCACTTTTCCCCCCACCAGAGGGGACCACAGAGTAGTTACAGCTTACTAGCAGTTGATAAGGGGTGAGCCCATTATCCGCCTGGTCTTGTGTGGTTTTGTTGTTTTGGTGTATAGTTTTACCCATCGCGCGCCCCCTGGTGATTGCCATAGTTGGGGAATAGAGCGTTGGCACGCTCGATTGCTTCGTCATAACTCATTGGGGGGTGAAGCGTCTGTTTTCTACGTAACCTACACTCAGGACACCTTTTGACTTTTGCAAGTCCCTTCGATGCGAAGTAGGATTGTTCGCCGGTGCTAAAGGTAAACTTCTGGTGGCAATCCACGCACTCTAGAATTTCGTCTTGGAATGAGGTGTTAATCCTGCCGTTCCTTTCCATCTTTCCCTCTTTTATATTTTAATGGAACCGTTATTTCAGTACCGGCCACACCTCAACGTAGGCAAAGTCAGGCTCATAGGTGCTACTAAGCCCCCCGAATGTTATACCGACCAGCGTCTCGTTATTTGACACCATGGCAAAGATGCCGATGTTGAACGCCACTCCTGTAATTGTCCACATGGTTCCATTGTACGCAACGGTAGGTGTAACCCAATTCATAGCCGGGGAAAACCCTCCGAGTACCTCTTCAACTGTGCTATTGCCATCATCAAGCCATAGTGGCGGCGAGTATACCAAGTGCACGGTGGCGGTGAAGTTCCCTGCCTCGCTGCACTTGGCGTGGAGTATGTAGTTGCCAAAGGTGCCGGTCAGGTACCCCTCCGGAGGGCTGGCCATTATTCCCGCCACGTCAGCCTCCACTGTGGTGATTCTGTCATCGAGTGTGTTGAGGTCCCCGGTATGGCCTGTAACCTTGTTGCTGACGGTGTTGAGTTGTGCCTCGGTCGCCAGTGGCCACAATGCCAGTATAGTGTCGGTGTCCATGGAGAGGTTGGCTAAGTTTGAGCCTATGTGAGTAATGCCCGCTTCCATCCTTTCCATGTCTGCATTGTAGATACTCTTACTGGGGGCTATGCCGTGGATCATAGCTGCGCTGATACCGATTGCCACCACTACAGCTAGGGCGACGTGTATGGCACTCTCCCTGTTGAAATTGAGTGTTTCCTTGACGGAATTGAGTGGTCCCTTAACTCTGTCTGTCCATTTAATGTGTCTCATAAATAACCTCCTTTTTACTCTCTCAGCATTATGTGTTCGCTCTTTCTAGTTCGACCATCTCCAACTATCAGTTTGTAGCATCCCTCTTGCGCTTTCACTGGCTCACCTCTCTCCACCACTCGCTTGTAAAGTTCGTCAAGTTTCTTCTCCTCATAGTCTTTAAGCACATCAAGGAGAAGTTCTTTTACTACCTTGCTCTCGCCCTCGCCTATCATCTCAGCCATTACCTCTGCCAATTTGCGAGCCTTCTCACGAAATGGGGCTAGGTCCTTCTCCTGGAGCACGATAGTTCTCACGTCTTCTACTGTCTCGTCTTTGAGTATCGTGTACTCTTTGTCAATGTGAGGGGCATCGCCTTTTCCAGTGAGGGCTTGACCTTTCCTGTAGAGAGAGATGCTTTCATACGGTTCTGCCATTGATAACCTCCTTTATACTATCTATTTCTTGTAGCTCTTTGAGCCACTTAGTTACCCTTTTACTGTGGCACCCACGCTTGCGGTTGCATACCAGACCGCTGCCTTTGCCCTGGCCATGGGGGCACGTGGCACAGACTTGCACTATCTTCCGTATTAAGTCATTCCTTACCTCCATAGCGTGTCGTTCAGTAATCTCTAAGACCTCAGTCATGCCGGCATCTCCTGTCTATAAGAGCCCTCTTTGTTAAAGGCGAAGTCTGTCTCTGGTGACTGATAGTTCACCAATTCCAGTAAATTGTCTTTAAGGAACACCTTTACTCCCGCCTTGTCCGCAGCCTCGACAATCTCCCTGACCCACTCGATACGGGGCTGAGCTGTCCACTTCTTTTCCCATTGCACAGGTGTAAGATGTGGGTACTTATCAAATAGATGTGACATTTCCTTGACTGTGCCAGTGCAAGCACCGATGATGAGCCAGTTGATACTAGCCATGAGTTGTTCTGGAGTCATAGGGATTTCAGTCAGCAAAGGTTCAAAGCTAATATACCGAATGGGGGCTTTAACATGGACTAAGGTATAAATAGCATCAAGATATGCTTGTTGATTCGTAGCCGTCACGCCCACGAAGCAGTTATCAGGAAACGGTGAGAACTCGGGCAATCGCTGAGGTTGCTTGGTTAAGAGGTAGAAGCGGTCATAAAAGTTAGTTTCAATAGCACTTAATACTTTCCGAGTCCACTCTTCGGGTATTCCGATGCCAAACAAGTCAGACATATCACAGGGAAAGATGCCCTTCAATGGCGAATCTATCCTACGATGTAATACTTCTTCCAATCTCTCTTGCCAAAAGCGAGGATAGAAGGGGTCATTAGACGGTTCGCTCCCTTCAGGAGTAATACATTCTCGATAATTTCCTTTAAGATACCTCTGCTTCAATCTCCCATTCGCCAGCCTACAGGCATAGCAGGGAAAGCCCCCGCCTTTGCATAGTCCGTTGACATGGTTCAAACATCCCGTGATGGGATTCCAGGTGTAACCCTGGCTGCCGTCAGGATTCGTAACCCATTCGATTTTTGTTCTGTTCATGTGCCTCCTCCTGGTAACTGAAGATGATGGTTCAACATAACTTCATAAAGTATCTTGCCCTCTTTCCCTACCTGCATATATGGCAAGAATATCTGGTCTACACTTACCATCTCGGTCTCTAGGATCGCCGTCTGTGCTCTTATCCAATCCTTGAGTATGCGCCAGGCGACGCGGGACGCGAACTCTTTACTCACCTGAGTTCTTACCCGCTGCTTATTCAACACCGCTTGCACTCTGTCAATGCTTGCTGGAAGTTTGAATGGCGTGTCGCCATAGGCCGTAGCAATAATAAATGCCAGGCCCACAGGCTCGCCCTGGTCATAGTCTATCCAAATACTCTTGGCACCATGGGCCACTAACATACCCTGAATCTCACCAATAGATTTCATGGCTGTTACTGTCGTGCTGTAATTAGCTATCCTTGCCAATTTTCACCTTCCTTTAGTAGCCTCTAAGCAAGGTTAACTGTGTGCTTCCCAGCCTTGCCTGTTCCTTAATTTCCTCTGTCCTCTTGTTGCTCGATAGGATGCTTGCCTTTATACAGGGGATGCCCAGTGCCCGCAACGCCTGGTAATTTGTTTTCCTTTGCTCCAGGTATGATAGTGCTGGCTCTGGGTTGGGGTCCTTCGACCTGTAGCCCTGGGGCTGACGGAACATGTGGCAACGGTCATTGTCACACACAAGGGCAAAGTACTTCTTGAACTCGATTTCAATAAGCGGCTCACCGCACAGCCTACAGTTCGCTGGAGGCGAGGCCAGCCTGGGTTTCTGGTCCCGCCAGGTTGGTAAAGGGGAAGAGAATGAATCGAGAAAGGCAGTATTCATTATGTAAACATCGCTCATAGCACTCCTATTCTTGGAAGTGGTAAGGTAGTAGTCATTTTGCTTCGACCTCGAATGGCATATTGATATCAATGTCTGGGTTTGGATTAGGATGGCATTTGCCACAAATCCACTCACCAGAGCCATACTCGCTATCGGGTCGCCACCACCAGTTATTAGTACCGCAATTACGGCAAGGGTAGGCTGGCTTTAGTTTTAGTATCATGTCTTTGGCAGTAGTCATAATGAAAGCGTCATCCATTAAGGTAGTTGTCATTTAATTGCCCCCTGTTTAACTCTTACTAACGCAGGATTCCACAAGAGTAAGCGTCCGAGATGAAGGAGTACCATCTTACTTTGATTGTCATCACCACCAGGTATCCACTCGCCTCTCTTAATTAGCCACTCACAGATGGCACGCAACCGCTCAGTTAGCACCATAATGGCGACCTCATCTTGGTAGTTTTCGCCACTTAGTAAGTAAGCCCACCACATCGCTTTGGTGACCCTAATTCCACTTGGCCTCCCCCGACATTCAAACTCTACGGCTATATTCCCAGAGTCACTAACTATGGTGTCTCGCTTAACCTCTACTGCCCCAGCCTTACCTGAGAGTAGGGCACGGACAATGTCCTCGCCTATCTCGCCTTCTGGTATGTCGTAGTATGGGTTATAGTGCCCCAAGTCGTTTCTCCGTTTCTGTTTTTGATTCGACCATAGTGTCAAACCCTATCCATCGCCGCCCGTTCTTGGCTGAGGCCACCGCAGTCGTACCACTACCCATGAATGGGTCACAAACAATGCCATTAGGCGGACACGATACCTTCACGATGCGTTCAACAAGTGCTACTGGTATCTGGTTTGGCCATGATGTCTTGTCGTCAGACACATTCTTGACTAGGTTGTAGTCCAGCCATACATCGTATGGCACAACGCCAGGGCGGGTTTTCAGGTTTTCTTGAATGCGCTTGTCTGTCGGGTTGCGGTAGGGTTGAGGATCCGCAAGCCCATCAAAATAGGCTGGCTTATCACCCTTTGTTAGGAATAGGATAGCCCTGTGGCTTCGTGTCCAGTTGCCAGGGGATTGCCCGATGTTTGTTGGGTAGTGCCATACAATCCAGCGCTGAAGCGTGAATCGCAATGCACGCAACCGAGGTAGTAGGTAGGCACACTGTTCTGGGTATTGCATAAGGTAAAATGCGCCACTAGGTTTAAGTATGCGTTCTATGGCTCTATACCACTCGACGCACCAATCGTAATAGGCATCGTGGCGGTCAGAGGATGCTCCGTTTCCATAATCCACACCGAGGTTATATGGCGGGTCGGCAAAGACTAAATCCGCATATTCATGTGGTAGTCTATTCATGCCCTTGATGCAATCAATGATATGGACGATGCCAAGGTCAAGTTGCCCATTATTCTTAATCACACTAGGTACAGAATTATTAATCAGCCATACATGAATTGTTGGTTGTGGCAAGCTAAGGTGATTAGCAATGTGCCTTTCCGTCCACCCTAACTCTTGGCGGATTCTTATGGCATCTTGTTTGAGCTTTTGCCGTTCCAGTGTTAGTGCCCTTGCCATTATTACCTTCTGTTAGCTTTTCGCCTTCGCCTCCAACCTCTTCTGTACCTCGGCGACAAACTCCGCTTGCTTCTCCGGGGGCAGGCTTTCTATTGCTTGTCCCAGCGTGGCGCCTTTAGCTTCGGGATACTTGCCCTTTACATAAGATGCAACATCGGTCCATTCCAGCGCCTTAAGCGCATCATTAAGCCAACCCATGTCTATGGGAACCGGGGGATCGGCTACTGGATCCTCAAATAGTTCCTGGAAGTCCGCATCCATGGGTTGTGGGTAAGCCTCGGATGCCCGGGATTCCTTTACCTTGTCGACCAACATCAGCCAGATTTGCTCCAAGGTTTGCCCTTGCTCTATTAGTTGTTTTACCGACTCCACCTGCAAGAGGGCATGGATCTGAGCCTCTGTTAGCCCCAGTTCGGACTGTGCTCTTACCCAGAATTGAGCCCAGTCTGGATCGTCACCGTTTTGGAATGCTTGGGGTAACTCGCCTTCTATATCGGATGTAATTTCCGCCGTAGCCAGTGTGCCGGCGAAGAGTGATGGGAATGCCTCTACTAGAGCGCGTTTCAGTGCCGACTTACGCAACATCCAGGGTTGCTTCGGTTCGCTCCAGAACAGTGTTGGCCTTCCCTCTCTGGTGAGTTTGATACACTCGTTTTTGTTGACTGCCACATAAGTCGGGCGTCCTCTGTCCTTGCGATACACCTTGGCCCAGCCGCCGACTAGCCTGCTCTTATCCTCCTCAAGTAAGAAGGCGCCTTCCCTTAGTTCTAATTTGCCTCCGCTATCCTTGAGGATTATCCCGGCTTCGCACCCGTCATACTCATTATTCATCTCGGCCGCCTTCAGGTACGAGTCTATCGCGATAACGAATGCCGCCTTATCCCTTGCGTCATACTTGATAAGGAAGCACTCGTTGGCGAAGGGATTGAGCTGAAGGCTCTGGCACGTTTTGAGGAATACAACTATCTCTTGGTCCGCGGCTAAAGGGCAAATCAGACTCTTAACGTCTTGGAAAGTAATGGCGATAGGTTCACCCTTCCACTGGACGATTGCCTTAGTCTCCTGTGGTTTTACTATGGTTGCTATTGCACCTTTCCCATCGTTTGCCATACTTTATGCCTCCCTCGCGGATGCCACTTGATATGTGTCGCCCATTATTTGCTGCCAATGCTGTTCGGCCTCGTTTATGACCTCCTCCATTGTTACCTTAGTCTGGTTGAAGTCGGTTATGAAGGCATCCTTGTAGTAAAGTGCAACAGCGGCATCGCCATCCTTGTCCCTCAAGTTGTAGCCCCTACCTAGGAGTTCAACCCAACGAGGGTTCATCTCTGTTTTACTTGTCATTTGTTCACCTCCTTGTTTTAGAGTCTTTATTTTGTTTAGGTTGCTCGATTATCCTCACTGCCATATAGATAAAATAGAAGGACCACCAGGTAGTAGCGATGAAAAGGCTGATGACTGCCAGGTGATACAACCATGCGTGTTCAAAATTAGTGAATTTGGATAGCACCACTATACTTGTAATGCAAACGACAAAGATGCTTAGGCCCGTCAATATAAGTATGACTGGGTAGATTGCATTCAGGAATTTCTTAAGCCTTGTTATTAGTTTCATTGTTCTGTCACCTCCCTAATTCAATTCGGCCTTTTCGGCAACTATCTCCCAAGCGTAACTCTGCGACAAAAGAATGAACGCCTTGCATTTCAAGTTTGTGAGGCATCTCCTATCACGGCAGTCAGGGCATAGGAAATTCCTTGCCCTGCTTTGGGCTTGGGGCATCACTGCTTCAAGCGTCTTGTTCTCTATTTCCTCTTGTGTCATTTTATTTGTTACAATAACCATGGCGGTTAATCTCGACCGCTTTCCTTTCCGGCAGGGACTTGCTCGCGTGGGGTTTCTTGAGCTGTCCCTGCCTGTGGTATTTCATCGATGCCGCTCGACCTGCGGGGCAGATTCAAACGCTTCCTGAGCCTTCT
>Ga0307378_10007718_pt1 | contig 14418 bp, 17 predicted proteins | sample UN1MG_FD_202238 | JGI IMG/M metagenome (GOLD analysis project Ga0307378, IMG submission 202238) | Soil microbial communities from Risofladan, Vaasa, Finland - UN-1 | ecosystem: Environmental > Terrestrial > Soil > Coastal area > Acid sulfate soil | place: Finland: Risofladan, Vaasa | collected...
TCTCGACGGCCGGGAAGCGGGACTTCGGCGATGATCGGAATCAGTTGTTCCGGGAGTTTGTCCGGCTATTGCAGGGGCTCCAGCCCAAAGTGTTCGTGATGGAGAACGTGAGCGGGATGGTCAAGGGCAAGATGAAGCTGATCTTCGTGGAGTGCTTGCGGGAACTGAAGGCGAGCGGGTACAAGGTCAAGGCCAAGGTACTCAATGCGATGTACTTCAACGTCCCGCAGAGTCGGCAGCGGTTGATTTTCGTGGGGGTAAGGGAGGATTTGGGAATTGAGCCAGGGCATCCAAAGGCAGAAGGGATGCCAATGACGGCGGGGCAATGTTTAGCGGATTGTCCGAATGGCAATGCTCCACCCATTAAGGCAGGTCGGTTTTTAGATCGACTTATGCGGCTTAAAGTTGGTCAGCGACACGGCGAAGTTTACGGCAGCGGCTTTCAGAAAGTGCGAATTGATCCGCGTCGTGTATCGCCAGCCATTACCAAAGCCAACATGATGGGGCATTCTGAACTGTACCACTGGATCCAACCAAGACCGTTGACAGACAGGGAACTGGCAAGACTCTCGACGTTCGGCGATACATTTCAGTTTGCGGGAACTTACAGGGAAATCGTAGACCGCATCGGCAACAGCGTCCCCCCCAACTTCATGCGGGCAATAGCGGAATACATTCGCGACAACATCCTGGCAGCAACCCAACAGGCCCCCACATGACCACCACCACCGAACACCCACCGCGATACTTCGCCCCCGTGTGTATTCGCACGCCGCTGGGCTTCCTTGGCGGACCGGCGGGCTATTGCGAGGTGAGCGAAGCGGAGAAGGGGCGGGGGCCGATTATCGTGGACGAAACACATGAAGAAACAGGAGCTAACCGATGACAGAATCGACGGCAGCGGAGCGGGTTGTGGAGTTCATTCCGCCTTCGCACGAGGTGCGGAAGAAGATCAAGAACAAGACTCGCGAGCTGGGGCTTCTTCGTTCGTTGCTGAAGCTGGCCGTGAAAGCGGAATTGGAAGAGGAGGTGCCGCCGGACGTGGCGGTAGAGTAGCCATGGGAGCACGCGGACCATTACCGACACCGACGAAGATCAAGCAACTGGCGGGTGATCCCGGCCGGCAGGCGTCGGGTACAGACGAACCGGAGCCGGTGCCGGGTGCGCCGGAGATGCCGCCGCACTTGACGGGATTGGCAGCCGAAACGTGGGAGTGGTTGTGCGAACGGCTGGCGGAATTGCAGCTATTGGCCACGTCCGACAAGGTGGTGATGGCGTTGTTCTGCGGTGCGTGGGCACGGTACGTGGAAAACTACGACGTACTGGCACAGATCGGAACGGTGATAGTGTCGATCAAGACGGACAAGTGGGGCAGGGAGACGAAGACACCGTATATCGGACCGCACTTGAATATCGAATCGATGTTATCGAAGCAACTGACAACGTATTCTGCGGCGATGGGCCTCGGGCCGGCATGGCGTGCGGGCGTGAGCAAGTTGCCGCAAGCGGAGACGAAGGAAGGAAAGTCGCGGTTGTTTTCCAGCAACTTGAAAGTAGTGGGGTAAATAAAAGCATTTATTCGGGCAGCCAGACGCATTCGGGAGGCGTCCAACGAGCAATGAATGTAGTTGTCAACCGAAATACTTAGCTACGATTTAGCAAAGATTATCCGGCTGCTCCCCGGTTACGATCCGTTTGCGCAGGCGGGGGATTGCTGGTTCGATGAAGAGGCTGCGCAGAACGCGATCGATTTCGCCCAGGAGTGCTGCCACCACGTCAAGGGCGAATTGGCCGGGACGCCGTTGCTGCTCGAACCGTGGCAAAAGGCCGTGTTTGCCAACCTGTTCGGCTGGAAGCGGCCGGACGGCACGAGACGATACAGGGAGGCTCTGATTTTCATACCAAGAAAGAATAGCAAGGCACTCGCATTAACAACGGTCATTCCTACCCCCACGGGCTGGACTACAATGGGCGAGGTTCAGACTGGGGACACGTTGTTTGATGATTTGGGAAACCAGTGTCGTGTTACGCATGTGAGTACAGTCAGATATGATCGCCAATGTTACTGCGTAAGGTTTTCCGACGGCACTGCAATCATTGCCGATGAGGATCATCTATGGGAAACGGATTCACGGACTGATCGCGACCGACTAAAAGGTGTAGGCGGAAAGACGAGTGGATCAAAACCATCCATAAAAACAACGCGGCAGATTCTCGATACGTTGATGGTATGCAGGCCATCTATGGCGAGCAAAATAGAGCGGAACCATCGTATACGAGTAGCGGGCCCGATTGTCTGTGATAACGCGATGCTTCCAGTTCCTCCGTATGTTTTAGGAGCCTGGCTCGGTGATGGACATAGCGACAATGCCCTGTTGACGTGTTCCCGGCATGATACAGAGATTGTCGAAACGATTCGATCGGAAGGTGTAGCTGTAGATTTCCGTGGTTGCGACAAGCGATCGTCTGCAAACAGATACCTGCTTGGATCGGGTGGGCGATCACAAGATGCGCGAAATAAGTCTCTGCATGCCGTATTGAGAAAGATGGGCCTGATCAAAAACAAGCATATTCCACATGGGTATTTGCGAGCATCCCAATCGCAGCGGATGGCATTGTTAATGGGACTCATGGACACCGATGGCTCAGTAACCAAAGGCGGCCAGTGTGTGTTCTATAGTACGCGACATCAACTCGCGTGTAATGTATTAGAGTTAGTGCGTTCGCTGGGATTCAAGCCAACTTTGTATACGCGGACGGCCAAACTGAACGGCAAGGATTGCGGATTGATTTATACGATTCAGTTTTGGGCATATCGAGATGAGTCAGTGTTTCGTTTAACACGCAAGGCAAAGAGGCTTAAGCCGCGACCGATCAAGCTGACGCGAACTGCTTGGCGACAAATAGTAGCTGTAGATGATGTGCCATCTGTGCCGGTACGTTGTATTCAGGTTGATTCTCCTTCAAGCCTCTATCTTGCGGGCGAAGGCATGGTTCCGACACACAATACGACGATGGCCGCCGCGATGGTGCTGGTGGTTCTGTTCACTGACGGCGAGCCGGGGGCGGAACTCTATTCGGCGGCGGCCGAGAGCGACCAGGCCCGGCTGTGCTTCGAGGTTGTGCAGAATATGATTCGCAAAGAGCCCGTGCTGAAGGAACGGGCCACGCTGTACAAGTATTCGGTGGTGGTCGGCGACAACAGCTATAAGGCACTCAGCGCCGAGGCCGGCAGCAAGCACGGCTTCAACATTCACTTTGTAGTCAACGACGAGTTGCACGCGCATAAAACGCCCGAGTTGACCGACGTGTTGATGACGGGCACCGGTTCCCGCCGCCAACCGTTGGTAGTACACCTGAGCACGTCGGACTACGAGCGCGAGGGCTCAATCTGCAACGACAAGCATGACTACGCCGCGAAGGTGCGAGACGGTGTAATCGACGATCCCTCTTTCCTGCCTGTGATCTACGAAGCCAGCAAAGATGACGACTGGACGGACCCCACGATATGGTCCAAGGCCAATCCGAACCTCGGTATCTCGATCTCCGAAGAGTACCTGGCGCGTGAATGCGGGCGGGCTCGGGACGATCCAGGTTACGAAAACACATTCAAGCGATTGCACCTGAACATACGCACGGAGGCGGCATGCCGCTGGTTGACCACGCTTGCGTGGGACAATTGCCAGACCGAAGGTTTGCGGATCGAAGACTACGCTGGAAACCGCTGCTGGTGCGGACTGGACGTGGCATCGACCGACGACTTTACCGCGTTTGTCGTGGTGTTTTACGACGGCGAAGAGATGCCGGTATTTCCGTATTTCTGGGTACCCGAGGAGACGGCCCGAAAGAAAGAACTGGAGCGGCGCATTCCGTATTCGGTGTGGGCCAGGCAAGGGCACCTCGCATTGACGCCCGGGCCGACGACACCGTACAGGCAGATCAGGGAGGACATCAACCGAATCATATCCGAGCATCGGCTGGGCGTAGAAGAGATTGCCGCCGACGTGTTGTTCCAAGGGCTGTCGATATCGCAGGACTTGACCGAGCAGGATGGCTTGCCGGTCATCGAGCACCGGCAGGGGATGTTGAGCATGGCCACGCCGACCAAGCTGACCAAGGAAGCGATTCTCAGCGGGGTGTTGCGGCACAGCGGCCACCCGGTGCTGCGGTGGATGTTGTCGAATACCGTGGTCGTGAATGATTCGGCGGGCAACGAGCGGCCGGCTAAAGACAAGTCGGAGGGCAAGATCGACGGCGTGGTGGCGATGATCATGGGCTGCGGGCGTGCATTGGGGGGAGAGGAAAATAGTTCGATGTATGAGACAATGGAGGTACGGAGGGTATGAGTAACGAAACGAGACGCCGGAAATACCGTGGCAGTGGTGTATATTGTTGAGTATTACGGTGGTTGCATAGGAAATATGCTGTCAAGGGAAGTGGACAGAGCGTACCGACGCGAGCTACGGAGACAAAAAGAACAACCACATGGCTGAATCAACACCAACACGAATACCGCTGGAAAGCGAACTGCACCCGGAGGTCAAAGACCGCCTGGATGCACTGGAGCGACACCAGACGGAGCAAGACGCTGTGATCGGGCACTGGCGAAACGTGGCGATGGACGCCGGCGACCTGGCGGTGAAGGCGTACAAGGCGACCAAGGGCAGCCCGATTCGCGGCGGTACGGCGATCAGGAACGTGATGGCGATTAGCGGGCTGGTGTGCTTGGGTGTTGGCTGCTGGTGGCTGTTGCCGGCGTTGGCGTTGGTAGTGATCGGGAGCATATTGCTGGGCGCGGTGATATTCGGGACCGTAGCCCGCCACAAATGGGAGTTGGAACATGCTCGATCTGATAGCTAGCGCCTTGTCGTTTGATTCATCGCCGCGGGCGACTACCGGCTGGGCGTCCAATCCGCCGCTCGACGATTACTGGTACTACCCGCGCGGCGGTATGGCCAGTTCGGGGATCGAGGTGACCGAAGAACTGGCGATGACTAACAACACCGTCTACGCTTGCGTGGCGAAGATCGCCAAGACGATCGGCACGTTGACCCAAGACGTATACGAGCGACTGCCCGATGGCGGCAAGCGGCCGATTCCCGACCACGATATCTACCACATCTTGCACGATGTGCCCAACGACGAGATGGACGCGGTATCCTATGAAGAATCGTCGATGGCCAACCTGTTGCTGCGCGGCATGCGGTACTCCGAGATCGTTCGCCATAGGAGCAGTAAGCGAGTAGAGCAGCTCTGGCCGCTGGAGCACCACACCATAAAGCAGACGCGAGACAAGCAGGGGCGGATCGTCTACGAGTATCGCCCCAACGGCGTACTGGAGACGACGTATCCGGCCGACCGTATACTATGCGTCCCCGGCCTGAGTTTCAACGGACTGACCGGATTGACGCCGATCGGCGTGCAGCGCGAGTCGGTGGGTCTGGGGCTGGTGACGGCGAAGTTCGGGGCCAAACTCTTTCAAAATGGTGCCGTGTTGCGGGGGTACATCAAGTCGCCGAAACGGCTGGGCCCAACGGCGTATGCTCGCTTGAAAGAATCGTTCAACGACGAGCACGGCGGCTGGGAAAAGGCCCACGGCACGCTGGTGCTGGAGGAAGACACCGAATATCATCCCATGGGTATCAGCCCGGAAGACGCGCAGTTTCTTGGGACGCGGGCGTTTCAGGCACTTGAGATTTGCGCGATGTTCGATACGCCGCCGCACAAGATCGGAATTCTCGATCACGCCACGTTTTCCAACATCGAAGAACAGCAGATTCAGTGGGTAGTGGACACGATCGGCCCCTGGTGTCGGCGTCTCGAAGCGGCGAAGAATCGGCAGCTATTGGGCGACGAGCGCGGCCGCTTCGTGCTCTACAACACCGAAGGCTTGCTGCGCGGCGATACGGAGCGGCGGCACAATGCGCTTGCGCAGGGCCGGCAGTGGGGATGGCTCAGTACGAACGACGTGCGGCGGATCGAAAACATGAACCCGGTAGAAGGCGGCGATGATGACCGCCTAACGCCGCTGAACATGCGAGTGGGCGACGAGCCGCGTCCGGCGACCGGGGGCGGGGCCAGTCGGGGCGGCGAAGAGGATCGTCGGCCGTCTGCGATGCTCCCGGTGATCGAAGACGTTGCCCGCCGGATGGTGACCAAGGAAACCAAGGCGATCGAAAACGCACTTAAACGCACGGCCAAGGCGGGCAACGCGGTTGGGTTCCTCGAATGGCTGGACGCCTTCTATAACAAGCACGAGCAAGATACCGTCTCTGCCCTTGTGTCTGTTGCCGCGGCGGTCGTCGGGGAGTCGGGAGCCCCGGCGATCGCCGAGCGGGCGGCGAGAAAATACGCGACCGTATCGCTGGCGGCAATGCGGGACTGTGCGATGAATGCCCCGCAGCGGATACCGCAGGAACTAAACGCCTGGCTGTATGGTAAGCCGAGCAAGATCGAAACCCTTGCGGCCGAGTGGTCGCAATGTCTTCAGTAGAGAGGATTGAGACGATGTACGAATCAACCAAAGTATTTCTGCAAAGCCACGCTAACGAGCCGTGGGCTATCTGGCCGTCTGCCGCCGAAGAACTGATGGCAGAATGCTACCGGCCGGTTATTCTTACGGCGGAGTCCAAGGAGTGGCCGTCGATGTACTTGCGAACTGCCCCCGCCGGCCATTGCCTCAGTGGCGATGAGTTCGGCGAAGAGTTTGCCGCCCGCATGGCCCGACTTCCAAAGACGGCCGACAAGATAGCGGTGATTCCGGTTCGTGGTGTGATCACGCAGCGGGAGTCGGATATAGGCACCACCACCGAGAGCCTCGACAGACAACTGGAAGAGGCGGTGGTCAACCCGGAAGTGGGTCTTGTTGTCTATGATTACGATAGCCCAGGGGGTGTGGTGCTCGGGACGCCCGAGCATGCGGACAGGATTCGGGCCTCATCCAAGCCCGTGGTGGCCGTGGCCAACAGTTTCGCGGCCTCAGGGGCCTATTGGCTCGCGTCGGCGGCCGGCCACCTGGTTGTAGCCCCAAGTGGGCAGGTAGGTTCGATTGGCGTGTTTTCAATGCACGTCGATGCCAGTAAGGCGCTGGATGAAATGGGCCTGAAAATCACGTTCGTTCACGCCGGAAAATACAAAGTCGAAGGTAACCCCACCGAACCGCTGGGCGACGAGGCCCGGGCCGCAATGCAGGGGCGAATCGATACCTACTACGATATGTTCGTGGGCGCGGTGGCCGCCGGGCGTGGAGTAAGCAAGGCCGAGGTGCTGCAGAACTTCGGACAGGGGCGGATGTTCACCGCCGAGGCTGCCAAGGCCGCAGGGCTGGTGGATCGCGTAGCCACGTTGCAAGAGGTGCTGGCCGGGATGATCAAGCCGCAGGCGGGTACGCCGCGGCGAGACCGGGCCGAGCGGCGGGCGCGGATAACGAGAATTGGCCAGACGAGCGACGGGTTGGCATAAAACCCGCGTTGACGAACGGAGTACTGCGTGCGATAATGATAACTGACATACGGCGTGCTGAGTGAACTGACGGCCGAGTTTCGTCAGTCGCCCGGTACGTAACGATGCAAAGCTGCTCGCCGAGCCGAGCGCGGAGCGTCATGGCCGGTTTTTTCAAACCTGCCCGGACGCTCTGTGCCCGGCTTTTTTCGTGCGCTTTTCCTGAGTTGTCCCGGCGGGACCAACTCAGGAGGCAAACGAAATGCCCAAGGATATCAATGCTCTACTCAAAGAGCACAAGGAAGCAGTTGCTTCCGGTCAGGCGATTGTCGCCGCGGCAAAGGCCGACAACGATCGCGAACTGACCGAAGACGAGGCGACCCAATTCGACGCCAGCATGGATAAGGCGGACGAACTGGGTGCCGAGATCGCCGCGGCCGAGGTCGCTGAAAAAGCAGCGATCGCCCGGCAAGATCGACTCACGGCGGCCGTGGCTACCAATCGGGCCGCCAGCCTGGAACCGCGACTGAGCCACCCTTCACCGCTCGGCGGCAACCAACTCTCCAGCGCACGGACCACGGTTCCGGCCGTTGCGAAAGACCCCGGCGAACGCCCGTTTGCGACCTTTGGGGCATTTTTGGACGCGGTTCGGCGCGCAGAAGGCCCGGGGGCTTACGTCGATCCGCGATTGACCGAGCAGGCTGCGGCCAGCGGATTGGGCGAGGACGTGCCCTCGCTCGGCGGGTTCCTCGTGCAAAAGGACGATGCCACCGACATCCTCAGCCGGGCCTACACGACCGGCGAGATTCTCAGCCGTGTGCGTCGAATCCCCATCGGGCCGAACAGCAACGGCCTGCGGATTCCATACGTCGACGAAACCAGCCGGGCCACCGGCTCGCGATGGGGCGGCGTGCGTGCCTACTGGATGGCAGAGGGCGTCGAAAAGACCGCGAGCCATACCAAGTACGGTCAGTTGGAATTGGCCCTCAACAAGGTGGCCTGTCTCGGCTATATCACCGATGAGTTGATCCAGGATACCACGGCAATGGATGCCCTGCTCACGCAGGCCTTCGCCGAGGAACTGGCGTTCGTGATCGAGGATTCGTTTATCCGCGGCACGGGGGCCGGGCAACCGCTGGGTATCCTGAACGCTCCGTGTCTGGTCAGCGTGGCCGAAGAGGCTACGCAGGCGGCCGGCACGTTCCGCGGCAACAATGCCCTGGAAATGTGGAAGCGTCTCGATGCGCGGTCCCGGTCCAGTGCGGTCTGGCTGCACAACCAGGACGTTGAGACGGACCTATGGAGCATGTCGGCCTATTCCGAGGCGGTGCTGGGCGCGGCCGCGGCAATTACCAATACGCTGCCGATGGTAATTCCCCACGGTGTCGGATTCAACAAGTCGGAATTTCCGTCGTTGTTCGGCCGGCCGCTGATCCCAACTGAATACTGTTCGACAGTCGGTACGCAGGGCGACGTGATCCTGGCCGACTTCTCGCAGTATCTCGTGATCGACAAGGGCGGGGCAGTACCGGCCAGTTCGATGCACGTGCGGTTCATCTACGACGAAATGTGCTTCCGCCTGGTCTATCGCATCGACGGCCAACCGTGGTGGCCGGCTGCGCTTACGCCGTATCAGGGGACTAATACGACTTCGCCCTTCGTCGTCTGCGATACCCGCGTGTAAGTCGACGTTTTTTCAACCAACCAACTCCATACAGGAGAAAGACCTATGCGTTTTTGCGAACAAAACCAGATTGTCGTAGGGCTGATGCCCTATGACACCATGGCCGCGGCGGCTGGCGGTGATTTTGTGTCACTGAAGCAGTTCCACCACGTGGCCATTATGTTCACCCGCGCGGCCGGTTCCGCCGGCGAAGATCCCACGATTACCATCACGCAAGCTACCAGCGTGGCGGGGGCCGGTGAAAAGGCCCTGAACTTCACGGATATCTACGAGAAGGAAGGGGTGACCAATGCGGCCGGCGGTATGGCGGCAATCGGGACGTTTACCAAAACGACCCAGACGGCGGCCAACACGTACACGTCGGGAACTTCCGGCGAAAACGATGTGTTGCAGATCATCGAATTCGACGCCGACGAACTGGACGTGGATAACGGCTTTGATTGTATTCGCGCGAGCATTTCCGACCCCGGCAGCGGTACCGGTTACTACGGGTCGCTGCATTATCTGCTGTTGGAAGCGAGGTACAAGCAAGACCCGGTGCCGTCGGCGATTATTGACTGACACGGACGGTGGATGTTCATCGGGGGTTGTTGGTGTCTCCTAACGGCAGCCCCCGGTGACTTACTTTCGGGAGTGTGTGTCGATGTCAAAACTCGTGCTGATAACCGGCCCGGCCGTGCCCGCAGTAACCGCGCAGGACGTGATCGATCACTCGCGGATCGGCGGCCACCAGGAGGATCGGTTGCTTGGAACAATGGTAACCGAGGCCCAGGAGATCGTCGAACAAACCGCGTGGCGAAAACTGATCACGCAGACGTGGGATCAGTATTTCGATGCGTGGAGCGATCCGCTGCGGCTCGACCACTCTCCGGTGCAAGAGATTACCTCGATTACCTACGTGGACGAGAACGGGGACACCCAGACGTTATCCACCGACGTTTATGAACTGGGCGACCGAAACGGCCTGGGCATCGTACGGCGAAAGTACGATCAGGTGTGGCCGACCGTACGCGGCCACGCGGACGATATTATCGTGCGGCACGTCTGTGGATATGGAGACGCCGCAACCGACGTGCCCGGCTCGCTACGCTCGGCAATACGGATTCTCGCGGCCCACACTTACGTTTGTCGGGAGGGCGATGAGCCGATGCCCAAGGGGTTCGACGAACTGATCGGTATTGAGTCGGCGAGGCGGTATTGAGCGATGGCAAGACGAAAACAAGGTGCCGGCAACTACAACCACAAGATGATCCTGGAGGAACCGACGCAGGGCGATGCCAGCGCGTCGGGCGCGGTAACGGATACGTGGGCGGAAGTCGCGGAAATGTGGTGTTCACTGCATCCGATTCGCGGGCGGGAGTATTGGGCACGCCAGCAAGTGCAGGCGGATACCACGCACGTGATGGAAACCTGGTGGAGGAACGACGTGACGATCGATACGACGATGCGTTTCCGATCGGGGAGCCGATTGTTTTACATCGAATCGTTTATCGACGTCGACGAGGGGCGGCGAAAATTGGAATTCATGGTACGGGAGAAACCCTAATGTTGATCCGTTTGGAAGAACTCGTGCGCGTGGGCGGGGTGTTCGAGGAAGCGAGGCCGCTGGCGATCAATCCGGACTTGATTGAGGAAGTGCATTCAGACACGTTACCAGGCGTCGAGGGCGAGGTGTGCCGAGTGACATTGCAAAACCGGGAGGAACCGGCGTTTGTCTCCGGCGGTTTGGATTCCGTGCTCGGGCTCGTTCAGTCTGCCGAACAAAGCGCCGTCGGGAAACTGCAGTTGATCGCGGAACTTGCCACGGGGCAATGGCAGCAGGTGTGACATGGCCGAAGCGATGCAATTCAGTTTGGAGGGGATACCGCAACTACTGGCGGCTTTGCGGCGGATGGACGAGCGGCTTGAGAAGCGCACCGTCAAACGAGCCATCGTGAGTGCATCCAAGCCGATCGTCGACTCGATAAAAAGCAACCTGGCGAGACAAGTGCAGCGAACGGGCGCTACCGAGAAAAGCATCGGGACCGTAGTGCGAACATACCAGTCAGGCCAAACGGTGGTTGCCATCATGGGCCCGCGGGCCGGACACGCAACGACTTGGCGGGGTCGCAAGCACGATCCGGCGAAGATCGGCCACTTGATCGAACGGGGACACAAGGCTAGCGGCTGGGCTCGCGAGATGGGCACCATGCAGGTTGCAGCCAAGCCATTTATCCGAACGGCGATGGATCAGCATAGGGCAAGCAGTCAAGAGATATTTGCCGCGACGATCCGGGCCGAGTTGGCGGAAATCGGGCGGGCGTCGGGAGGAAGGTGAAATGCCGCCGAACACGTTGATGGTTGCCAGACTCAAGGGACTGACCGCGGTAAGCGATTTGGTCGGCGCCAAGATTTACCCAATGAAGGCCCCGCAAAAGGTGGCGTTGCCTTACGTCACGTACCAGCAGATCAGCCGGGTGCCGGCCAATCACGCAATGGGAACGACGTCGACGAATTTTCAGCGGATACAAGTGGATTGCTGGGCGTCGAGTTACGACGGGGCCCAGGCCCTCGCGGCGGCGGTGCGCGGCGACGAAGCGGAGTCATCGCCCACGGGATTGGCCGGTTGGATCGACGGCAATTCGCAGGTGTGGCATCTGCAAAACGAGATGGACGACATTGAACTGATAACGGTCGGCCGCGACGAGTTCGAGGCCCACCGGGTAATCCAAGAATATTTCGTGTGAGTTTGCGCGGGCTAGAGTAGCCCTCGAAGAGCGGTCGCCCGAGCCGCCTGCCCGCGCGTACTTTTTCGGTCACAGACATGGCGGGAGGTGTCGCATGACGAGAGGACCATAGCGATGGCGTCTTATACGTTTAATGGAACCGTATGCACGATTGCAGGCGTGGGTAGTATTCGGGTGCTTTCTGCAACGCACAGTGAAGGCACGGGCAAGATCGACATCACCGGCTCGGAACAGTTGGAGCATCAGTACGAGGCAACGCTGAACGACCCGGAAGTAACGTTCGAGTGTTTGCTGGGGACCGCCGCGGTAACGCGAGGGCTCACCGGCGCCACGACGATCGACTGGAACGACGGGTCGCCGGACACTTCACTCGGAACGTGTGTTGTCGTAGGGAAGTCGCGGGCCGGCAGTATCGACGGAAATGTTGTTCACAGCATTACCGTGGTGCCGGCCGAGGCGTAAACAACCAACAACCAAATCGGGAGGGAAACAAATGGCGCTGCGCGAAGAGATTTTCAAAGTACACGACTTGCCCCGCGAGATGGTGCCGACACCAGAATGGCCGGCGGTAGATGGGCAAGTGTACGCCCGGTGCCTTTCGGGGGACGAGCGGGATAAGTACGAAGTGTATCTGGCCAATCAGAGTGAACCCGATCCGGGAGCCGGAGAGGACACCCGCCGAATGAAGCCGGGCACCACGCACCTACGCGCCCTGCTGGTGGCGATGGGGGCCTGCGATGAGGAGGGCGATTCGATTTTCAGGGATGGAGATTTGGTGCAGATTGGGATGAAGTCGGCCAACGTACTGGAGCGATTGAGAATAGCTATCCGTCGGCTCAGCGGGATGGATGACGACGAGGACGCAACGGCAAAAAACTTGCCAGAAGCCCCTGGCGACTCTTCATCCACCGACTCGCCCTCGCCCTCGGATACGCTAGTGTCAGAAGAATGCTCGGCGAGTTAGACAGCCGGGAGTTGTCAGAGTGGCAGCGATACTACGCCTTAGAGCCGTGGGGCTTTGCCATGGAAAACGTGCGCTTCGGAACGATTGCGACGGAAACGGCCCGGCCGAATTTCCAGGCGCATTCGTTGCCGAAGCCGGGTGATTGGTTCAAGCCGTCCAAGGGTCCGGTGGGCCAGAGCAAAGACGATATGAAGGCCGAGATGAAACAAGCGGCCGAGCGATTCAATGCCGTAAGAGGTAGACGATAGATGCCCAGCGTTGGAACTATCAGCGGCAATCTGGTGCTGAATATCGGCCAGTGGAACAGGGGCGTAACTCAATCCCTTGCAACCACCAAGGTATTCCAGCGTGATGTTAACAAGGTATTCAAGGCAGCTAGCAGTAGTGTCGACGCCTTTGTACGCACGAATCGCATGCTCAAGGCAATGTACGTACAGGACAAGACCGGCACGGGAACGTATCTCACCACCAAGAGGCAGCTAAGAGAAGAGTTTAAGGCTGCGCTGCCGGGCATGAATGCAGAAGTGGCAACATTGCGTCAACTTCGTGCGAATCGCCAGAGACTCACCGCTGCCGAAAAAGCCGGCATAGGCACGGCGAGAGAGCATGTTGCCGCACATGCACGGCTAAAAACAGAATTCCTGGCTGCGCTGCCGGGCATGAGTGCTCTGGATAGAGCCTATGCTCAACATCGTGCAAGTGTCGTTACGCTTCGCGCAGCTATGCGAGCTGGCGAAATTACGATGGTAGGATATCGTGCTCGTCTTCGTAATCTAACGACTGAATTCCGCATGGCTAATCCACCAGTCGTCAGGCTGACTATGGCCATGCGAGCCCAGGCGATGGCAGGCAGGGCACTGGTTGCAACCGGCGCGGCCGTGCGGTCATCCTTGCTGATGTATGTAGGGCCGCTGGCGGCGATCTATGGCGCGTTCAAGCTATTCAAAATGCAGGAGGATGTTGAGCGGGGAATGCGTGGTTCGCTGGCGATTATGAGGAACGTGGGCAGTGAAATGAAAGCCGAAATGCGAACCATCGCGATCGATGTGGCTCGCGAAACGATTCACTCAACGGCCCAAGTCACGAAGGCCTATTATTATCTCACGTCCGCCGGGATGGATGCTCGGCAATCGTTGGCGGCAATCCCCGCCGTGGCCGAGTTCGCACAAGCGGGCATGTTTGAATTGTCGCTTGCCACGGACTTGTTGACCGATGCTCAGATGGCCATGGGGTTATCGTCCAAAAACGCACAACAAAACCTGGCGTCGCTGACGAGGGTGGGCGACGTGTTGGTAAACGCGAACAGAATGGCGAACGCCACTGTGCAGCAATTCAGCGAAGCGTTGACCAACAAGGCGGCGGCAGCGGCAAGATTGTACGGCCAGAGTCTCGAAGAGGTGGTCTCGGTGTTGGCAATCATGGCTTCGCAGGGCCTCAAGGGTGAAGAGGCCGGCACTCGATACGACATTGCTTTGCGGCATCTGACTATCAAGGCTTTGGAGAACGCAAAGGCGTTCAAGCGGATGAATATTGAGGTTTATGATTCTGCCGGCAGTGTCAGATACCTGGGAGATATTATCGCGGACATGGAGAAGGCATTTGCG
>Ga0307378_10007719_pt1 | contig 14417 bp, 14 predicted proteins | sample UN1MG_FD_202238 | JGI IMG/M metagenome (GOLD analysis project Ga0307378, IMG submission 202238) | Soil microbial communities from Risofladan, Vaasa, Finland - UN-1 | ecosystem: Environmental > Terrestrial > Soil > Coastal area > Acid sulfate soil | place: Finland: Risofladan, Vaasa | collected...
CAAAAGGGGAGCAGTACAAATGAATAACACAAAACTATTAGCATTTGGCTTAACCTTTACTATCCTGTGGGCACTCCTCTGGGTTGTGGTTAACCTAGCTTTTGCTGATGACTCTAAAAACAACTATGAGATATGCTCATCCTGAGGATACATTAAAAGAAGCTGTAGAGGCACTTGCGACTTATAATCCAGATTCATTTACTGACATATCCACTGACTTGGCTGAATTGGAGAATTGAGAGAGTGTTGTAAGTCCCTGTAATCATTGGTGGAGCCGATCGGGATCGAACCGACGACCTCATGAATGCCATTCATGCGCTCTCCCAGCTGAGCTACGGCCCCACGGATGCGTATTAATTTAAGTCCGGTTGTATTCAATGTCAAATAAAATAATGTATAATTCCTAATTCAAAACCTTCTGATAATACCTTGTGAAATAAGGAGATTTATATGAGTGTAGTTAACATAGGTCTGATTGGAGCCGGAACTGTAGGCTGCGGCGTGATAAAAATACTTAATCAAAATAAAGAGATTATTAAAAACAGAACCGGATTAGCACTTAACCTAAAGAAGATTGCCGACAATGACCCGGGCAGAAAAAGGCCCGTTAAGCTCCCTAAAAACAAGCTAACGTCTGATGCCTGGGATGTAATAAATGACGACTCTATAGATATAGTAATTGAACTTGTCGGGGGAACCACAATAGCCAAAGACTTCGTTCTGGGGGCTATTAAAAATGGTAAGCACGTTATTACAGCAAATAAAGCTTTACTAGCTCATCACGGGAAAACCATTTTTGGCGAAGCGGCTAAAAAGGGCGTAGAAGTTGGTTTTGAAGCAAGCGTTGGTGGTGGTATCCCGATTATAAAATCCACTCAGGAAAGCTACGCTGCAAATAACATCCTCTCGATTCACGGTATCATGAACGGAACTTCTAACTACATTCTTTCAACTATGACAGAGCATGGATACGAGTTTGAGGATGCGCTAAAAGAAGCACAAGAAAAGGGATATGCTGAAGCAGATCCGTCATTTGACATTGATGGAGTAGATGCTGCGCACAAACTATCTATTCTCATCATGCTGTCTTTTGGGACATTTTTAGATTTCGACAAGATTCATGTAGAGGGTATTAGAAATATAACTTCTCTAGATATCACATATGCCGACGAACTCGGATATCAAATTAAGCTCCTCTCTATCGCCAAATCAAGAGAGCAAGGCCTAGAAGCGGGTGTGTATCCCACTCTTGTTAAGAAAGGCACTCAGTTAGCTGATGTTTCAGGTGCCTTTAATGCAATATATGTTGTAGGTGACGCAGTTGGACCAACAATGTTATATGGAATGGGCGCGGGAATGATGCCTACAGCAAGCGCAGTAGTCGGTGATGTTATCCATGTGGCCAAACATTTGAGCTTAGGAAACACTCATCCAGCCGTGCCTCATCCATACAAGAGCAAAGGAAATTCATCGCTAATCAAAACTAGTGAAATATCAACTAAATATTATTTACGTTTTCAGGCAGCCGATATACCAGGAATATTAGGAAATATCACAAGCTGTTTGGGCAAAAACAACATAAGTATTGAATCAGTGATTCAGAAAAGCAGACACCTAGGCGGAGGCGATGTGCCGATTGTAATAATGACACACGAAGCTAAGGAAAAAAACCTTGTATCGGCCCTTAAAGAAATCAGCAAATTCAAAGCTATTACCGGCAAAACCAACTTTATCAGAATAGAAGAGCTTTAGGTAGTCCTTAATGACAAACACTGCAAGCTTGAAAAAAAAGGTTGATTATAAAGATATATTTGATTTGTTCCCTGAAAGTATAATCATCCTTGATAAGAGCTTCTGTGTTTTGGATATGAACGGCAATGCCGAAACTACTTTTAAGATTTCCAGAAAACAAACAATAGGAAAGAGCTCTAATCTATTTATGCCTATTGAAATTGAGGAGCTTGCAAGAAGATCTCTAGAAGAAGAAAGGACTATATTTGGAGATGAGATCAACCCTATGTTAAGAGGTGGAGATAAAATTTCTATTCAAGCAGTAGCATCTCCTTTATTTACAAACACAGGCAAGATAGACGGCGTCATTATACAGATAAAAGATATGGCAAGCGCTAAATTTCTAAGCAGCAAGAGTACACAGGAATTATCTGCCTCAAGATTTGAAACTCTTATGCTTGGACTTGCACATGAACTCAAAAACCCACTTAGCGGCATTAGAGGAGCCGCCCAATTACTGGCGGGGGAGACTGAGAATATAGAAATTATTAAATGCGCACAAATAATAACAAAGGAAGCAGACAGACTAACTTCTTTACTAGATTCACTAAAACAACTAGAACCCTTTGCCGAAGAGGTTTTCGAACCACTAGACATACATGACATTCTCATGGAAATCATATATCTTGAGTCATTGTCGGGTTCACAGAATAATGTTCAATATTCGCAGAACTTTGATATTACACTTCCTCCGATTCAAGGTGACAGAAACTCTCTGAAGCAAGTCTTTTTAAATCTGATCAAAAACGCCTCTCAGGCAATAGAAGGCAAAGGGAATATAATAGTTTCTACAAGATGGGTTACCGGGCATAGGCTCAAAGGTCAGAAAGCCATTTCTGTGGAAATCAAAGATGATGGAGATGGAATTCCTACAGAGTCTCTGGAAAAAATCTTTAGTCCCTTTTATACTACTAGAAAGGAAGGCTCCGGGTTAGGTTTATTTCTAGCATATCAGATCATAGCAAAACATGGCGGAGCTGTATTTGTTGAGAGTGAGCTAGGAAATGGTACTGTTTTTAAAGTATATCTCCCAGTGAATATAAATTAACATTAGCTAGTCCACATTTACGATCGAATAGGAACAAAATGAAAAAAAGAATCTTAGTCGTAGACGATGAAGAAAGTATAAGGTGGGTACTTGGTAAGTGCCTGGAGAAAGAAGGATACACAGTAGAGTTTGGAGAAAACGGCTCTCAGGGCATTGACAAAGCTTTATCGGGCAATTTTTCATCAATAATACTTGATATTACTATGCCGGACATGACTGGCTTTGATGTATTAAACGAAATCAAATCCAAAGGTATTGATTCCCCTGTAATAATTATCACAGCTAAAAATACGGTTAAAAATGCAATCGACGCTATGAAACAAGGCGCTTATGATTACATAGCCAAACCCTTTGATCTTGATGAAGTGAAAATTACCGTTGCAAGAGCTATAGAAAGCTACGAGAACTCTAAGAAATTAGACTTGTTACTAGATGAAAATACTGAAATTGATACTCTTCAAGATATAGTAGGACAATCACAGGCAATGCTGAATATCTATAAAATGATAGGACGCGTCGCTGAAAGAGATATAACGGTTTTGGTAAATGGTGAAAGCGGAACGGGGAAAGAATTGGTTGCTAGAGCGATTCATACCAACAGCATGAGAAGAGATAAGAAACTCGTTGCTGTAAATATTGCCGCCATCCCTAAAGAGCTTCTAGAAAGTGAACTATTCGGATATCAAAAAGGCGCTTTTACCGGTGCATCCATATCTAGACAGGGGCGTTTTGAAGAGGCTGACGGGGGCACGCTTCATCTTGATGAAATTGGCGACATGCCCCATGAGCTTCAAACTAAACTGCTTCGTATACTGGAGGAGAAGAAACTCTACCGCCTAGGTAGTGAAAAACCTTCTCCAATAGATGTAAGAATAATAGCTTCGACTAATAAGAACCTTGAGAAAGAGGTTGAAAACGGCAATTTCAGAGAAGATCTTTACTACAGATTAAACGCAATAACCATTAAAATACCGCCACTAAGAAACAGGGTTGAAGATGTAATTCCACTTGCCGAACATTTTTTAAGCAAATATGGCAAAGAACTTGGCGTTGGCACAAGAACGCTCTCGGACAAAGCTAAGGAAACGATTACGGCCTACAATTGGCCCGGAAACGTAAGGGAATTAGAGAATATTATAAAGCGTATGTTAGTGCTGTCATCTGATACAGTTATCACTCGCGTAACACTACTTGATGCAGCCCCACACCTTGAGGGGAAAGCAAGAGGGAGCCAGGAATCCCTAGATAGTTTGATAAGAGATGAGGTCAACTTCCTACTTGATAACCAAGATGAAGAATCCTCAGAGAAAGTCTATGAGACAATAATAAAGAAGGTTGAAAAACCACTTATTGAACTGGTACTTGAAATAACTAAAGGAAATAAGAAAAAAGCGGCTTTGATTCTGGGAATCAATAGAAATACACTTTCGAAAAAAATGGAAGAATTAGGATTTCAAGAAAAAGATAAAGAATAGATAATATTCATTATTTAGATTTCTTAAATCTTTCCATACTCTCAAGACTTTGTTTGGCGGCTTCCTGTTCTGCCTGTTTTTTGTTTCTACCCACACCCTTACCAAAAGATTTTCTTCCCAACCTTACTTCAATATGAAAGTTCTTATCATGTGGTGGGCCTTCTTCGAGAACTACTTTGTACTTAGGCACTTTCTTAAACTTCCTTTGCGCTACTTCCTGAAGCTTAGTCTTATAGTCCTTAAATATTTCCTCATCGCCATTTAGGCAGTTCTTGAGCAACGTCGTAATAATCTTAGAGACTCTCCTATAACCGCCGTCGATGAAAATGGCTCCGATTACCGCCTCAAAAGTACCCGATATATTAGATTCCCTTTCCCTCCCACCAGTATTCTCTTCGCCTTTTCCTAAGAGTACTTGTTTATCAATTTTCAGCTCTCGCGCTAAATGGGCAAAATTCATTCTGCTAACAATAGAACTCCTCATCTTGGAGAGCTTCCCCTCAGAAGCGTCAGGGTAACGTTTATATAAAACATGGGCTACTATGAAACCTAAAACCGCGTCCCCGAGAAACTCAAGCCTCTCATTACTCTCTACAGAGGTTTCGTTAGCATAGGAACTATGAGTGAGTGCAGTTTTAAGGAGTTCTAGGTCTTTAAACTTATAATCGAGCTTTTTTTCAATCATGAATGTAAAAAATTATCATTAAGCGGAGTGAAAATCAATATTAGACAAAATCAAAGCATTAGAGAACTTACAGCACTTCATATTTAAACCGTATTGCTAGAGCAAATTTCCAGGAGAAATTTAATTAAAGCAACTAGAAAATCCTTCGGTATAATATCAATAAAAGTATTAGCAATAAATTCTGCTATGAGGTGAAATATGGTCAACAATAAATTTTGGGTAATAGCACTGATGTTTATATCTACATTTCTTTTTGTAACTAGCTCGAATGCTCAGGACGGAAAATACGAGCAGCACACAATAAACGTAACTGGAAGAGGGGAGGTTTTTATCACCCCGGATGTAGCTAATATAAGTTTTTCAGTAGAAACTAATGCAAAAACTGCATCTGAAGCCGTAAAACAAAATGCAGATAATACAAGTAAAGTACTAAAAACCCTAAAAGCCCAAATTGGCAAAGACGATAAAGTGTCCACAACCGGATACAACCTGTCCCCCGTATACGAATACAACGACCAAACAAAGAAGTCTGAGTTAGATGGCTATAGAGCTTCAAATGTAATAACGGTAAAAACTTATAATTTAAGTAACTTGGGAACACTTATTGATTCTGCTGCCGAGGCTGGTTCAAATAACATACAAGGGTTGTCCTTTGACACAACTAAAAGAGATGAATATAGACGTGAAGCACTCGTACAGGCTGTAAAAGATGCCAAAACTACAGCGGACACGGTTACAACTGCTGCAGGTGTACAAATAACGAAGATATTTCAAATCTCCCCTTCTTATGACTATCCAACACCTATATATGGGGATTTAGCAGCAAGAGGAAAAGTGGCATACGCTGAGGCGGCCTCAACGCCGATTGAAGCTGGAGAAATTTCAATAAAAGCTTCTGTAAATATGGTATTCGGTATAGAATAGCTATTCGCTATTCGAAGCACATTCATCGCAGGCACAAAGATTTCTCAGAAATTCAAACGTATAAATACCGGTATCGTGTTTATCATTCCAATGAAATTTATAAGCATAAAGCCCAATAGGCTCTATCTCTATGGGCTTTATCTTCTCTGATTTAAGCTTAAGAGGTATTGTCTTTTTAATAGGCAGCTTCCCGTCCTCGCTGTTTTTTCTGAGCTGCCTACATGTTGCGCAAGGACAGTCCTGCCGTAAATCGTCATATAAATAAAGGCTCTCGTGACCGTCCTCCCAGATAACCATTAAGGTTGTATCACTAAATTCTATAATCTCTTTAGGTTTGTATTTCAATATGTTGTCCCGTGTAATTTTTCTGATAGTGTACCCAAATCTGATATCTCCGAAATAAGGGCAATAAAACTGTTTCAGATTTTAAGATATTTCGTTGCAGGATTGGGTTGAAATCAGTATAATCCATAGCATATGGAAACGGACGTCGCAGGCACCGTAGCACAGTGGATTCAGCAATCTAATAGAATAGTTGTTCTCACAGGAGAGGAGCTATCAATTGAGTCCGGACTGCCGGATCTTTCCGCTCCAAGCTTAAACCCGAATATAAGGGACTTTCGTGAAAACAAAGAAGTAAGGGCTAAGTATTGGAAGAACCTAAATGAGGTACACCCTAGTATTATAAATGCTGAGCCGAGTCCTTCTCATCTGGCTCTGGCCGAGCTTGAAATGATTGGGGGACTGGACTGTATATTCACACAGTCAACGGACGGTCTCCACCATAAGGCAGGCAGTTCCTCGGTTATTGAGTTAAATAGTTCTTTATTGTGGGTTAATTGCACAAGTTGCGGAAAAGACTACTCAATAAATGAAATTTTGAGCATGATAGAAAAGGGGGACGATGTCCCTAAATGTGTCGAATGTGGAAGTGACCAGCTAAAACCCCCTGTTTCTTTTCCCGGACAGCCTCCTCCACATTGGGAAGCCAGAGAAGCCTGGATTAGGCTTCATAACGCAGATATGTTTATTATTGTAGGAGCGTCACTGGAACATGAGCCTGTGGCTTCTTTTCCATTTTTGGCTAAAGAAAGAAACATTAAAGTAGTTATAATAAGTGAGAATCAAAGCCCTGCTGACGACCACGTTGACGCTGTAATTTATGGTAACCCTTCACAAGTGCTTACTTATATAGTAAACAAAATTAAAGAGGGCATTACCATTACTTAGCCTGCCCCTTTTATAATCAATCTCAGTCGGCAATAATTATCCGGAATTAGTATCGCCCGGAATTAATATTGCCCGGAATTAATATTGCCTGGAATTAATATCGTAAGGAGAACAAATGGCTCAGGAAAAGTCAATTTCAGATGAAGTTACAAAATATGCGTCAAATATTGATCGAGATATTTATACGGTAAGTAACATCCCGGAAGAGGTTATTGCCGTAATATTTGCCTATGTAAGCAGAAGCCCTAAGGGTTTTAGAGAAAACATAGGAAACGTAATACAGGAAGAACAGCTTGGGCAGGAAAGAGCCGCAAAATTCCACGAAAAGTGGGTCTTAAACTACGGTCACGCCTCCGTTGCCGAGCACGCCGCAGTTCACATGGGCATTGAAAAAGTATCTCGTCTCTTCTCTTCAATACTTGAGCTTTCAAATGAGTATATGTCTTTTACAGAGTACTCTCAAAGATATCAAAGCCCTGTTAAAGGTGACTTCTATACTCCCCAAGAATTGGATCAGCATGGTTCATTAAAAAAGAAATATGTAGAACTTAACAATTACCAGTACGATTTGTATTCTGATTTGAACGATAAGCTCTTTGAATTTCTTAAAGACACTATCTCTACACCAGAGGGAATGGAAGAGCGTGTTCACCACAGAGCGCTTGAGAAGATTGCGTTTGAAGATGCGCGTTATGCACTCAATCTTGCCACTTATACCAATCTTGGTATGACTGCTAACGCAAGAGCGATAGAGGACTCTTTAACTAAGCTTTTGTCTAGTAAGTATCTTGAGGTAAGAAAAAGAGCTCAGGAGATGAAAGAAGAGGTAAGGTTCTCTGTTCCCACGCTTGTAAAATATGCTAATGAAAATGAGTACATAACTGAGACAAGACAGGGTCTTGAAGGCATAGCTCATGGAATCCTAGGATCAAGCCCAAGCAACACATCGAATAAATCATACGAAGTAAATCTATTAAACTGGACTGGCAAGAATTCGCCTAATGCCGAGCTGGAATCGATAGATGAGATGGTCAAAGCAATACTCTTTGAACATTCATTATCAAGTTATACAGAAATAGAAAAGGATATAAACGGTAGAAGCCTGGAAGAAAAGTTGCAGATACTAAACAAATCCATAGAGAAATTAGGCAAGTTCGATAACCCTGTAAATGCGCTTAAACTAGTTAAATACGATGTGGAGTTCGTTATAAGTGAGGCGTGCTGGCATCAGCTGCTACGTCACAGAAAAGTAAACTGGATTGTAAAAGAGCCTGGAATACAAAGCGGCATTACCGTACCGCCGCATATAGAAATGTCAGGGACCCAGGATTTGCTCAGAAAAGCAGTCTCCGAGAGCGAGAATCTATACAACGAACTCGTAGATAACAACTTGCCTGAAGTAGCAAGTTACGTTGTAACAAATGCGCATAACAGACGGCTCCTGGGAAGTTTTGATTTATGGGAGCTTTATCACTTAATAAATCTGAGGATGTCTGAAGGCGCTCAGTGGGATATAAAAAACATTACTAGAATTCTGGCTGAGAAAATTAGCAAACATCATCCTAACCTTGTAGCACCTGCACTTAAAAGAGTGGATTAGGAAGAATGCATGAACATAACAAAATGTAATGACTGTGGATATGAAATAACTATGGAAACCGACACTTGTCCTAGTTGTGGTGAGAGAATTGGGATAAAGGTTGGCGGTATCAAAGGACTTTTTAGCCGGATTATCTTTTTTATTATGGCCGTATATATTATTTACTCTGCAGTTAAAATTTTCATAGAAAAATAATTTTTATTACTCAAACAAATGGCTAACCAAGAACACGTAAAAGCAATTAAAGAGGGTGTGGAATTCTGGAACAACTGGAGGGATCAAAATCCAGAAGAACTACCGGATTTAGCTTGGGCTAACCTCGTAGGTATCGATTTAGCCGGAGCAAATTTCGAAGGTGCGAATATGAAACTTGCATTCTGTAGAGGAGGCAATTTAGAGGGCGCGAACTTTCGAAATGCCATTCTGTATGGAATCAACCTAGAGGAATCAAACTCTAAAGGAGCTGATATGGAAGGCGCTTCACTTGAGGGAGCCCATCTTAGAAAAGCCGATCTTTCAGGAGCTAATCTAAGAAATACAAATATGAAATTAGCCAATCTACAAGACACCATTCTCGCTGATGTTGATTTAACCGGGGCATCCAAACTCACACTTGAACAGCTTGAAGAAGTGAAATCATTATCCGGAGCCAAGTTGGATTCAAACATTTTAACCCCTCTCAAAGATAGTAATCCGGAGCTATTTAAGAACCCTAATTCTTGACTATACGAGCTCTATCTAAAATACTTCTATTGCAATGACAGACCACCCCTCTTTTAAAGAACTGCTAAGTGAAAAGATATTTACGGTTTCCGAAATCAATGCCAGGATTAAGGAAACGATAGAGGAAGAGATTGGATTTGAATATGTATGGATCGTGGGCGAGATCTCAAACTTTAAAGGAAACTATGCAAGCGGTCACTGGTATTTTTCACTTAAAGATAACGAAACTCAGATATCCGCAGTCTGTTTTAAATGGGCTAATCAATATATAAAATTTTTGCCTGAAAACGGCATGGAAGTTATTTTATGCGGGCAGATCAGTGTTTATGAAAAACAAGGATCTTATCAGGTAAACGTTAGAAATGTAGAACCTAAAGGTGTCGGCGCTCAGGCTCTTGCACTTGAACAATTAAAAGAAAAACTCCTAAAAGAAGGGCTTTTTGATGAAGATAGAAAGCGGCTTTTACCATATCTTCCTCAGAGAATTGGCATTGTCACATCCCCCACCGGTGCAGCAGTAAAAGATATATTAAAAGTTTTAGACCGAAGGTTTCCTAATCTTGATATATTGATCTCTCCCGCCCGGGTGCAGGGAGATGAAGCGCCTGCAGATATTATTAGCGCTCTTGGTAAATTATACAAAGTAAAAGATATAGAACTCATTATAGTTGCCCGCGGCGGGGGATCAAAAGAAGACCTTTGGGCTTTTAATGACGAAGGGGTCGCAAGAGAGATAGCAAAATCACCAGTAGCGGTAATCTCTGCCGTAGGACATGAAATAGATATAACAATTGCCGACCTTGTGGCCGATGTAAGAGCCGCTACCCCTTCTATGGCAGCAGAGATAGCGGTGAGAGAAAAATTTGAGCTTAAAGAAGACCTAATTTATTTTAAAGAGCAGATTGCCCTTGCGCTTACTAATAGAATTGAATTATACGCAAGAGAAGTAGATCAACTTCAAAGTGAATTTGTGTATACATTCCAGTCGAAATTAGATTCAGCGTCTTCAGAGCTCCTAAACCTTGCCGGGAATTTAGACGCGCTCAGCCCCTTGAAAGTCCTTCAACGCGGCTACAGCATCACTCAGAAACTCCCTAAGAAAGTAATTGTCAAAGACTCATCGAAGCTTAAAAAAGGTGATGAAGTGTTAGTTAGCTTTAGTAAGGGAGAGGCTACATGCACTGTAAAGGAAACTAAGAACTAATCGGCTAAATGATTTAACTCAGGCACTTCCAGCAAATTCACTCCAGCCCTTAAGAACAGGTTTTGAACCTCTTTTTTAGGCATAGAATCCGTAAATACATATTTTATTCTATCTCCTAGGTCTTTTCTAAGTTTCTTTTCACTTGAAGTACCATTTAAGCTCGATGTTGATATATCATAAATTGCTTCTAAACCATCACTAGTTTCAAATAGTATAGTAGGCATGACCTCTAAAATATCATTATAAAAATCCTTCCTTGATTCGGCAACTGCAGCCCTTGTTCCCATAAACAGGGTCAGATAATTAACAAACTTAGAAAAAGGGCTGGCACTAGTCATATAAGAAAAGGATTGATCTTCTATCCCAATCTGGGAATATTTTTTTGATGCTTGAGATAATATTTCAACCATAGCACCCTGTGAGATTTCTTTTGAATCCCCCTCTGCGTTACTAAAAATAGCGGCTATGTCATCAGGACTGACATTCGCGGAAACTTTCGTCAGATCGTCGTGAAGCTTCTTTCTTTTCATAAGTCCTGACTTGAGAACCAATTTAAAATTAATAATACGATCATGCTTGATTCTTACATCCGGATAGAAAATTATTTTCCCCGCACTAGAGAACTCATCAGCTCTATTCACTATCTCTTCTAAAAGTGCGTCATTCTCAATAAAGACCATCTTGGTATTCAAACTATTCGCAGTCTCTATTATCTTATCTAAATCTTCATTCTGTGAGAGAGGTACGATAATACCGCCAAGATGAAAAATAGCGATTTCTGTTGCGATTGCATCAAGACTGTTAGAGGAGGCTATTAATGCCCTGTCTCCCGTGTTAAAACCAGCGTCCAAAAGAAAACTTGCGATATTTTTTACTTCCCTATCGAAGTCAAGCCATGTAATCTGTTTCCAGCTCCAGCCGTCTCTGCGTTGAAAGAGGAGTCTTGTGCCGTGTTCTTTTACTTTGTTTATAACTAGCTCTGGGATAGTTCTTTCACTCATATGAATTCCTTATTGATATAGATTAGAATATTTATTATAAATTCCATGTAAAATATACAATAAAACTGATAATTTAAAACCATGAAACACGTAGAAAAATTAAAACCCTTCCCAAGCGAGCTTCTGGATTTTACCAGAGAAGTAGTTGTGGAGCTAAGAAAAGCAGGGCACAAAGCGTTTTGCGTTGGCGGATGCGCTAGAGATACTCTACTTGGGATAGAGCCAAAAGAATATGATATTACTACCAGCGCCACACCTGAGGAAGTATCTGAGATATTTCCTCATACCGTACCTATTGGAGTTAGCTTCGGCGTTATCCTGGTAATCACAGGGAAATATCAATTTGAGGTAGCGACTTTTAGAAAAGACCAGAGCTACACGGACGGGAGACATCCGGACAAGGTTATATATAGCTCTGAGGAGCAAGAAGACGTCCGGAGACGCGACTTTACGATAAACGGCATGCTCTATGACCCTATCGAAGAAGAAGTGATTGATTACGTAGACGGAATCAGAGATATAAAGAGCAAAATTGTTCAGACTATCGGTGACCCATATGAGCGGTTTAATGAAGATAAGCTCAGAATGATGAGGGCAATTAGATTTAGCTCTAGATACAATTTTGAGCTCAATCTAGACACATTTCTAGCTATAGAGAAACTAGCTGCCGACATTACACAGGTTAGCAGTGAGAGAATTAGAGACGAGATCACTAAAATCATAACCCAGAGCAATCCCGGGCATGGTCTTAATATGCTCTCTGTTAGCGGCCTGCTTAAGTATATTCTCCCTGATGTTGAAATCATGACTGGTGTGGAGCAGCCTCCGGAATTTCATCCGGAGGGGGATGTCTTTATCCACACCTGTCTTGTGCTGGATAAGTTGCACAAGAACCAAGCTGGAGTTGTATCTCCAGAGCTTGCTATTGGAGCCCTGTTACACGATGTTGGAAAACCTCCGACTTTTTCTGTTTCAGACAGGATTAGATTTAATGGACACGACAAACTTGGAGCTGATATGTCCAAGAAAATATGCCGTGAGCTCAAATTTTCGAACAAACAAATAGAAGTTATCTATGCTCTTATAAGAGACCATCTAAAATTTAAAGATGTATTCAACATGAAAAAAAGCACACTGAAACGCTTTATTGGTATGCCACATTTTGAAGAGCACATGGCGCTTCACCTTGCTGATTGCCAAGCGAGTCATGGATTAACAGCTGCTTATGATTTCGTTATGGAAAAATATAACGATTTTGAAGAGGAAGAGATAAAACCAGCTCCTCTCATAAGCGGTAGAGAGCTAATTGAAATGGGTTATAAACCGGGGCCGCTATTTTCTGACATACTCAACTTCGTAGAGGAAGCACAGCTAGAAGGAGAGATCACGAATACGCAAGAGGCCATAGAAGCAGTATTAGAAAACTATCCGTCAGATAAATATATCAATTAAAACTATACACCCCTCTATACACAATCTATTTTAAGATCAGCAATAGCCAGAATGAAATAGTTCTAATCTCTGGGGAAAAAATGGTAAGAACTGAAATGGGGGAGGGTCTTTAAAGACCCTCCCCCAGGCAGTAGTTGTTATATTTTTCCTTGTAGCAAGAATGCTATGAGAAGAGCATAAATAACGAGTGACTCGATAAGAGCAAGACCAATAATCATTGGTGTAAGAATCTTCGAGCTCGCACCAGGATTTCTAGCAATACCACTTAAAGCAGCGGCAGTTGCTCGTCCCTGACCCAATCCAGCCACACCAGCAGCTATTCCAATTCCAAGTCCAGCACCTAGTGCTAGCCCTAGTTTTGTTAATTCACCACCGCCCTCAGCAGCGTGTGCTGATTCCGGAACAAAAGCTGCAATCATAGCAACTCCTAATATCGAGAGTAATGATAACGCCTTTTTCATTTGTCTACCTCCTTTTCGTTGAGTAAGTCGTTTTTTTTGATAACTTTATATTCTTAATTTTATTCAATATCCGTATCATGCACAGTTGCAAGCGAAATATAAATAGCAGATAGAACTGTAAAAATAAACGCTTGCAGTATAGACACAAAAAGTCCAAGTCCTACAAATATTGCAGGAATTATGTAATGAACGAGATTGGTAAATACACCAAGTACCATATGGTCACCCGTTATGTTCATGAATAACCTGAGAGAAAGCGATACCGGGCGCACAAAATGGCTAATCATCTCAATTACAAACATTAGCGGTGCCAAAAAGATAACGGGGCCTGCAAAATGTTTAAGATATGCCATACCGTTTTCTTTAAAGCCATAGTAGTTATACATTACAAAAATCACGATACCGCATGCTACCGGCACATTAAAATTGCCGGTTGGTGGAAGAAACCCGGGAACTATTCCTAAAAGATTTGCAAACATTATAAAGAAGAACGATCCGCCTAAGAGAGGAAAATATAGTTTTGCTTTTTCCCTAGAACCAAGCATGTTAGTAAATAGATCAAAGAGAAAATCAATTGTTAGAATTTCAAAGATTGTTCTTATAGAAAACTTATCGTCAGGTAAGACTGAGTCATCACTAGAAAGAGCCTTTTTAATTTTCAATCCAGCCAAAGCCAGTAGAATAAGAACCAAAATTGATCCTAGAATATAGTCATATTTATCTAAACCCAGTAGTGTAAACCAACTAAAGTGATCCATTTGTACTCCTTCTTAGGTTTTCTCCGATTATAACGATTACAACACCGGTAACTCCGATGAAGAAT
>Ga0307378_10007720_pt1 | contig 14413 bp, 28 predicted proteins | sample UN1MG_FD_202238 | JGI IMG/M metagenome (GOLD analysis project Ga0307378, IMG submission 202238) | Soil microbial communities from Risofladan, Vaasa, Finland - UN-1 | ecosystem: Environmental > Terrestrial > Soil > Coastal area > Acid sulfate soil | place: Finland: Risofladan, Vaasa | collected...
CAAACTATTTGGTTTCTCAATAGGAAATCACCATAAAAGATCATCATTTCGTTTTGGTTGGAGACCTATATTGAAAAATGGGACAATTGAAATCGTTGCTTACGAATATCACGATGGTGTAAGACAGAAAACGATGCCCATTTGTGAGGTTGAGATAGATAAATGGTACACATATAGAATTTCCTATAGACCATATTGTGATACCTCATTTTATTTCATTGATGAAATTGGTAAAAGTTTCACAAATACTTTTACATTAAAAAAGAAAACGGGTTTAGGTTATACCCTTGGTGTTTACTTCGGAGGAAACGAAAAAGCACCGCAAGACATAACCATTTATAAGAAAAAATAAGCCGATGTAGCTCAGTTGGTCAGAGCAGTTGATTTGTAATCAACGGGTCGGGGGTTCGAATCCCTTCTTCGGCTCTAAGTTTAATTTAAAAATAAAAGTCATGAGTTTACAAACACAAATTAGAGAGGACATGATTGCTGCAATGAAATCCAGAGAAACCGAAAAGGTTTCATTGTTGAGAGTAGTTGCTGGCGAATTCGGTAGGGTTGGAAAAGACCTGACGGATGAACAAGCAATCAAAGTATTGCGTAAGATGTCCGAGAACGCAACAGAGTTGGGAAATTTGGGAGAGGTTGAAATTCTTGACAAATATCTTCCACAAATGCTTGGTGAATATCAAATCAAAACCATTGTCGGTGGTATAATCCAAAAGAACGGATATACTGGCATGCAAGACATGGGAAAGGTCATGGGAACTTTAAGGGAACATCCAATGAGTTCACAAATTGACGGAAAAATTGCCAGTAGCATTACAAGAGAGTTGCTTTCTTAAAAAATTTCACTATTTTTACATCAAATTCAAACCCTGACATTCATACTTCGGTGTGATAATTCAAAAAGAGAGAAGCTGCGGTAGGTTGAAACTGTCTCCTTTGAATTTATATGCACCCGTAGCTCATTTGGATAGAGCATCGGTCTTCTAAACCGAGGGTAGTGAGTTCGAATCTCACCGGGTGTACTAATTAATGAAATGTAAATATGAATAAACCATTAGCGAGTTGCGTTTGTGTAACATACAATAGACCACAATTAATTGGAGAATTATTATATTGTTTTCTGGCACAAGATTATGAAAATAAAGAATTAATAATAATTAATGATCAGAAAGACATAGTATATATTTATAACGATCCAAGGGTAAAAATATATAACCTTCAGGAAAGATTTCCTTCGCTTGGTGCGAAACGAAATTATTCGAGAACTACAACAAAGGGGGATTTTATCTTTACAATGGATGATGATGATTTATATTACAGCGACCACGTAAGTAAACTTCTTAATTTCCATTTAGAGCATCCTGAAGCAGATATTGTTGCCGATTACGACCAAGAATATTCAGAGTGGAATAACGGTAAGCATATAATTCAAAATTTAGGTTGTTCATTTAACGGGTCATGTATTTCAAAGGAATATTGGTTAAAAACTGAATTTCCAAATGAAAAAAGTTGTGGGGAAGATTTAGATTTTGTTAAAGGTGCAAACGTTATGCACATTAAAGGTGATACAACGTTTCACTATCGGTGGGGGTTAGATATACATCATATAAGCGGATTGGGGGGTGATGGTAGAATATCGTATGCCATTGTAACAAAAGACACTCCTGTGGGAGAAACGAAATATATTGAAATAGAACCAAAATTGTCAGAAGGGGCAAAAGAACATTTTAGATAAAGTGAAATTTACAATAAGAAAAATGCAAAACAAAATCGAGTATTATGACTATTCTCTTAGAAAACTAATTAGTTATAACTCATATGCGTTCATCGATGAAGATGGACATTGCATTATTATTGTTGCTGGTGAAAAGCGCAGAGATGCGATGGCGGAGTATTTATCAGAAAAGAGCTATGTTGAAACCTAAAGTAAAATTAATGACAAATTTTCTCAAAGCAATTTTGGGAAAGAATATTATTGGAATAACACTCTGTCCCTTTGGTATTTATGTTAAATTAGAATACCTTACGAGAGTTAAAACAATCAATCACGAAAAAATTCATTGGCAACAACAGTTGGAAATGATGGTTGCTGGAGCAATTATGTCGGTTATTATAGGTGTTGTTCTGATGTTATTAGGAATATTTGCGTGGTGGATGTTATTATTATTAGTTTTCCCGCTTTTATTTTTCTATCTTTGGTACATTATTGAGTGGTTCTTGAGAATTTTTATTAATGGAAATAAAGCATATATCTCACTTTCTTTTGAAAGAGAAGCATATACAAATGCCGAGAACCAAGATTATTTAAAAACAAGAAAACCATATTCTTGGTTAAAATATATGGTGAAAAAGAAATAATGCCTTTGTAGTTCAAGGGATAGAACAGGTCGCTACGAACGATCAGATGGGGGTTCGAGTCCCTCCAAGGGTACTAAAAAAATAGCGTTATGAAAACACGTTTACTAAAGAAGATTAATCAGAGAATACGAATCGTAAAAAACGATGACGATAAGTTTGATGTAGAAGTTCAAGATGCCTTTACAAAATGGCATAGACTTAGAGAATTCAAGACTTATGAAGATGCTCATTATCAAAAGCGATATTATATCAAAAATATATTGATTAAAGATTTTGGTCTAAAGGCACGTTACGAGATAGCACTTAAAAATTGGTAATGAAAAAAGAAAGAGTTGTTGTAATATACGCTGATACTTGGGATGAACTAACCCTGAAGATGATTGGTTGGTATCATGATCATTGTTATCATTATTATTCTGGATTAGCGGAAGAAATTCCTGAACACCTAAAAGAATTTGTTGCAGAAGATAAAAAATATGTCTTTCTTTGTGAGGAAGACGAACCGTATAAACCATGAAACCATTCGGAATAGGTAATAAAAGTAAAATGAATTTATGGGATAGTAATATCTGTCATTGCACTGTTTGTAATTCCAAAAACCGTGATGGTAAAAGAAAAGAAAGAAATAAAAACAAAGTCAATATGTTAAAATTCGATGATTCATCATAGCACTCCGCTTGCTATTGATGATTATGAGTAAACAAAAGAAGAAAGCGGAAAACGAGGAAATACCCATGAGGTATTGGCTCGTTGAACTCACCCTTACGAGTGGCAGAGTTCGAACATTCTATGTGAAAGCAAGATTCCAATATGAGGCATATAATACTGCCGATTATTACGCAAGTCTTGTGAGTAATGAAAAATTATTTGACTTGTTGACAGACGAATTTCGTTTGTTGACTTAAAAAACGGCAATGTCAGTAAAAACGGCATTGCCGATTTGCGGGAATAGCTCAGTGGTAGAGCATGACGTTGCCAACGTCAGGGTCGTGAGTTCGAATCTCATTTTCCGCTCCAGTTGTCGTTTATAGAGCATCGAGTATTTATAAAGTGTATCAAATACACAATAAATAACATAAAGTGCTAAACAACAAATTTTTTTATGAAAATGGACGAGTTAGGCGATATATTAGATTCGCTGGACTTAAAAGTGACAAAAGCAACGATTACTCTTGAATTAGAAAGAGCAGAAGACAAACCACCTATTGTGGAACCTCCTATTGAACCACCTGTTGAGCCTCCCGTTGAACCTCCTGTGGAGCCACCAGTGGAACCACCTGTTGAACCTCCTGTGGAGCCACCGACAGAACCAGCAAATAAAACTACAGTCTGGACACAAAATTTTGAAAATACACCATTACAAACTCCGTATAGTGTTGATCAGATAAAAAAAGACTTCCCTTGGGAAACGTATAAGAACGGAAGAAATTCCTATATGGACCCCAACGATTATGTTTCAATCGTTGAGAAAGATGGAAAGAAAGTAATGAAAAACGATTATGGTGCAGGGCATTGGGGCGTTGGATTGCCTTGGGAATCTGGTGGAAACGAAGGTAATGGTACTGGTGTTAACATCTACTCCGTCATGAGTAAAGATTCTGGTTGGGATGAATTATATCTTTCATATAATATCTTCTTTGAAGATGGTTTTGATTGGGGTCTTGGCGGTAAAATGCCGGGTTTTGCCTCTATACCGGGTCCAACGGGATTAGTCGGACCATCAGAAGATGAAGGGACATTTGCATTAATGATGTGGCAACCTGAAGGAAAAATGAAATACTATTGTTATTTCCATGAGGATTTCGATTATCAATATGGTAGAGGACCAGTTATTCCAACAAAACTTGAAACAGGTAAATGGTTTAACATCACAATAAGACTTGTTCAATCAAGTCCTTGGTCGAAAGACGGTCTTATGGAAATCTTTGTGAATGGTGTTTTAGATTTTACTTGGAATCATATCTCAACCAGAGAAAAAGAAGAGATTAAACTCTCTGTACTTACTTGGAACACTTTCCAAGGTGGCGGTGATTCTTCATATGCAACCGATACTGATTGTACTGCATTGGTTAGAGGCATGGAAGTATTCTACTTAACTGGTGACAGTACTCCAGAAACACCAATTGGAAAAGTACCTTCACAAGCTGGAAGAAATATTACAGAATATCTTACTTATTGGGAATAAAGTGCAAGAACATGGCATAGGTCTACCCCCTTGCACAATAAAATAGCTCAGAGGACTAATGGCGTGCGAAAGCATGAGGAACTTCGAGACACCGTTGCTGGACGCAGGAGATTAATAGTCGCTTTTACTGCGGAGTGGTGCAAGCCAAACAGACTTAGAGGGAAAGCAACTCTATGATAGTCGGGTTGGTGCATAGATAAATCATTGGATAAAACAGAATTTCGGGTACGCTCAAGCTATTTTATTAAAAATAAGGATGTTACGATGTAATATTTTTAAAAGTTTTTCGTTATATTATATATGTTAAACCAAAACGCAATAGTATTATGGCAACATTATTAACGAAAGACGTAACCAGAGAAACACTGGCAGTAACCGACATGAGGGGTCGGAAAGTAATCATCACACTCAAAGCTGGTGATATGTTAGAGTTCAGATCAAAGGGAAAGAGAACGAGATATGAAGTCCCCTTGGCTGCTTGTTATAATTTGGGATTAATCTATACCGTCAACGAATGGTATAAAGAAAGGATTGCAAAATATAATGAGAAAAAGAAAATGGGTATGCGTTCGAGAAAACCCAAAAGAATGCCACGCATTTTTAACCAAAGCTATTACGAAGCATTGAAGATGAAATAATGAAACGTAAAATAATAACAGGCATCACTGTTGATGAACAAATGCGAAGAGCACATGAAATTCTTGAGAAGATAATAATTCCTCGATCAAAAGAGTTTCAAAAAAGGAAGGGTGGGAGAGTGGCTTAATCCACCAGTTTGCTAAACTGACGTGCACTACGGTGTACCGGGGGTTCGAATCCCCCTCCTTCCGCAAACCCACGTATTTATATACATGTGGGAATATCGAAGATTAAAAAGAACGGGTAATGATCCCGAAGAGATCATCCAGATGCTCAATGTGTTGGGTCAAGAAGGATGGGAAGTAATCCAATACGAAGAAGAAGGCGTTACGTTCAGTAGGAATAAAGACGCATCATATCTTGTAATATTAAAAAGACTTGTAGATGTCCCGAAAATTATCTAAATTTGGGACAAAGATTTTTAATATGAACGAACAACCAATATATGATTATAGGAACGCTATCAGTATCTCCAGAGGAGATGATGATGCAGCATTATCCTTTCTTAAACCCAAATCAGGTGGTTACGATGATCATCTGATCGTCATTTTCGAAGATGCTTATGGCGATTTCGGTGCAAGTATGATGCATAAAAAAACAATCCAAGAAAAGCATAATTTGGATGAAGAAACAATAAACACAATATTTAATTTATTGAACGATGGAACTAATTAAAACCAAATTTAGTGACGTATTCATTCTCAAACCCCAAGTGTTTAGGGATGAAAGAGGATACTTCCTCGAAACGTACAAGCACTCGTACTTCACAAATATGATTGGTGCAGTCAACTTTATTCAAGACAACGAATCGTACTCTGAGTATGGTGTAATGAGAGGTCTACATTTTCAAGAACCACCATATACACAAGCTAAACTAATTCGTGCGGTAAACGGTTCAATTGTCGATATAATTGTTGATATTAGACTTGATTCAGAAACATTTGGTCAATCAATGATTATAAAACTTGATGACGTTGAAAAGGAACAACTTTTCATCCCAAGAGGATATGCTCATGGTTATGTTGCCTTAGAAGACGACACTGTTATTCAGTACAAAGTTGACAATCGTTACGCACAATCATTTGAATCGGGTATCTTATTTAATAGTATTGATATCAACGTCTTAGAGGAAATTGGACATGAAGAATTTATTGTGTCCGAGAAAGATAAAATACTTCGTGAATTTAAAGATGTACCTTTCTTCAAAACCCATGAATATGATTTAACTGGGTAATTTTGTAATATTTTAAAAAACTTTTCGTTACATTTGTTAAAATAGATTGTTATGAAAGAGAAGAACGGTGAATTTGAAATGACTGAACTTTGGCTTGTGAAGGCTGATTGGAATAGAACATACATTGGTACAATCATTCGTGAAACCAAAGATGGTAAACCACATTTGAGGGGGAATGCAGATATTGATGGCGTTCTAATTAGTGCAGAAGCCGATTCAGAAGAGGCACTGACCAATAAACTCGATGCCATGTGCACAGAAATTCTTGATGGTGAAAAAAGACTTTGATTTATTAAAAAGAACATATCCTATATCGCAGTTTGATAGATACTGTGACGGATATAAATACATATTGGAGAACACCACTCCAAGAGAGAGAAGGGCAAATAATATTAGAAAGAATAGTTTGCAGCGAGTGATTAAAGGTGGTGAAAAATATATCTATCAAGTGGCGAAGGAAGAGGGTGATTTTAAGATAATGTGTTTGTGTTTTAGTAACTATGCGATTATTAGAAAACATATATTTGGGATCGAGGATGAATAAGGGTGTATAGTTCAGTGGTAGAACGCTGGTCTCTAAAACCAGTAGTCACGGGTTCGAACCCCGTTACGCCCTCTATGAAGAAGTATAAAATAACTGGCAAAATTGTTCTTGGTTTTATTTTTGATGATGAACAACGTGATATATTACTGGATTCCAAATCTGGAACACTTGAAGCCACCGAAACCACCGTTTGGGTTATAACACCTGAAGGGGATAAATATGAATCGATAACAACAGCCAACATTATTGATGTGGCATTGAAAAGAAAAGATATTGAAGAAATTTAATGATTGAAGATATGGGAATGGATGTAGATTATATTGCAGCAAAAAATGCAATAGAGATAATAGAAAAAACCGTGAGCGATTTACCTCATGGGGAACGTGAAGATATTGCAGATGAAATTATTGAGTTCGCTGAGAACTTAAAAAGAAAATACACTTCTCCCCGAAACTTTGATGTTGATGCAATTGAAAGGGGGACACCGATTGTTGCCACATATGGACATAATACAGTTTTAGATAAACCATTTGAATTCCTTTATGAGTTTGGATATTATACTGAACATGGTTGTGTGGTATATAAACACGGAGAATGTAATATGCAAGACGCATCCGCATTTAAGCTCGATCAAATTCGTGTGGCAACTCCAGAGGATATGAAAAATCATTATTGGGGGAACTAAGATGGAAATTGACCTTGAATTATATGATCCAACAGGTGTGAGAATATGTACCACACAAATTAATGTCCCGATGAACCTATATAAAGGTGAGGGGGAACCAAGATCACAAAACTATTATATTCTCCACATTGGAGAAAATAAAGTTAAAATTCGAAAAGATGGGTCATTAAATTTGGAAAAGTGATTTTTTTGTCGTAGTATTGTATTTATAATTTTAAGATAGACGTTTAATATTAACTAAAAATGAAGAAGATGAAGTAGATTAAATTAGTTACAGTTACAAGGGCAGACCTCGAACCCGGTTACCAGTTGGTACAAACAGGTCATGCGATTGCGGACTTCGCACACAAACATCCGCAACAATTCAAACATTGGGTGGAGACATCAAATTATCTCGTCTCACTTTCAACCCAAGATGAAAATCAATTAGAGAGACTTTATTGGAAATTAAAAGACAATGGCGCAGATGTCATTCGGTTTACCGAACCTGATATTGGTGACCAGTTGACTTCTATTTGCTATTATGGTACTCCAGAATTGAGAAAAATTACTAATCGCCTTAATTTGGCACTTAAAAACTAAGAATCATGAAAGACAAGTAGATTCACATCCGACCACCATAATGTATTAAATTCGTGATTCGCAAATTGCGAATCGATCAACAAATCAGTTAATTACTGAGGTTTTTAACATTCATTAACATTTACAATATCGCATATTGCGATATGCAATAATAAATAAAAACAATTATAATTTAATACATATATTATGGAAACAATAGAAAAAATCGATATCGCAAAAATGAAAGAAGATATCAAAGCAATGGTAGATTTACAGAAATTCTACAAAAATCAGAGAAGAACCGAAAAATTAGTTGGCGAAAGAAAGATGCGTCCTTCTGAAGCAACATACAAACATCAACAGAATCGAGAAGACTTACGTGCGATGTATGCTGCCTATGGTTTAGCCAGAGGTAAATGTTTTTCTCAAATTGAAAACAAGTATCCCGAAGAAGGGCATCCTCTTCATGATTATCAAAAGAACATTGATAGAATACTTGAACGATATACCGTGACGGTAGAGGTTGAAACAGAAGATTAAATTAAAAAAAGGGGGTTCACGCCCCCTTTTTCCTTGCATCTTATTATTTTCTTTGTTACTTTTACGCAAAATAACTTGATTTGTATAACCAATATATTCAATGGATGATAAATTAAATGTAGAAGAAAGCGGTTTGGGAATTAACATCGAACCAAAAGAAGAGGGTGTAATTCACACTCCAGTTGTCGAAGAAGAAGGAAGAATTGACGAGTTTCCAGAACTACTTGAAGAAGATGACGATTTAAATAAGAAAACGTATTATAAAATATCACCGACCCTTTATATTAAAAAGGTGCTACTTGAGGAGGGTAAGGAAGAAGAACTTGATGAAGAAGGTAATGTAATTGAACTCTTCAAGATTCTTAATCCAGAAACGGGTGTTGTTGAAGAAAGGGCATTGACCGATGAAGAAAAGCATGAAGTTCTTGTGCTTGATCTGAAACAATCAAAGATTAGATTCAGAAATACCGTACATGACGGTAACGTAACCAAAACTAAATTCGATGCCAATTACAAGCAAAAACGTAAGAGAAGAAACGCTCTTGCCAAAAAATCACGTAAAGCAAATCGATAATGGAACAAGCAATGTATATGCAGGTTGTACCTAATAGTCATTCATTTGGCTCATTAGAAAATATACTGGTTCATTATAGTTTAGCACCAGAGGAAGTGACCAAAGAATATATCGTAGTTGGTTTTAAGAACACCCTTAATCGAGGAAGTGATTTGGTTTTCAATCCTAAAAACATGAAAGAGGTTCCACCTCCAACCCATTTTCACTCGCTTGCAAACATATTTAAATATCTTGTAAACGAGATATGGGACGTTGAAAGATTTATTGAACTAATTAAAAATACTTTAGATAACGGATTTGATTTTAAAAACGAAAGAAAAATGGAAAGAACAGATGTTTACAAATGCCTTGATACCGAAAGGGATTATCAAGACCTACGTTGGAGTGTCCGTAGAAATGAAAATGGCACACCAGATGCTGAAAAACCACCAATCGAGTGGATAACTTACATCGAATATCATTTAAATGAAGCAAAAAATGCGGTTTATAATCTTGAGGACGAAGAAACACTTGCTCAAGTTCGAAAGGTCGCTGCATTGGCAGTTCGCTGCTTAGAACTTCACGGTTGTCCAGAAAGAGTAATTCCCGAAGAATTATTAAATGATGAAAATTAATCATCCAATTTTTTGGAATTATCATTTATTATAGTTACGTTTGCAGAGTTTTATTTAGTAACCAATACTTTTATATATAATGAAAACGAACAGTAAGTTTTTAAGTTTGCTCGAAAAAATTGACAACGAGCATGAGAATCAATTAACTAAATTACCCTCTACCGTAAAAAGCCGACAAAATAAAAAGTATATTGAGTCGCTTAGAAGCAGCACCTATAATATCACCGAGATGTTCGGTGAATTAGCGGATAATTCGGGTGATGCTGATGCTACAAAAATTGAGATTCATTTTTTCCACGATAAAAATGGAAAACTAAACTATCTCATAGTTGATAATGGATTTGGAATGTCTGCTAAGATTCTTGAAACCGCAGTCGAATTTGGCTCCAATTACGTCAAAGATAACACAAAAACGGGTAAATATGGTGTGGGTGGAAGCAATGCCACCATTGCTCTTGGAAAAAAGAGGGAAGTAATTACCCAAGAAAAGGATAATAAATTGTTCTACGAACGATTTAATTTAATATCACTTGCTGATGGTGATGTTTGGTATCCACAGGTGTTTGAAGGAAGTGACCTCCATAGCGAACTATATAGTACATGTAATTTAAATGGAAGCGGTACAATCATTCGCATAACCGAAGTGGATGAAGAGTCTCAATTGAAAGATAAAGAAACTTTCAAGAGATTTCAAGAAGATTTAATTCGTTATTTTGGTGTAACATATAAAGATAAATTGAAAGATTTTAGCTTATATGTTAATGGTGTTGCAGTTAATCCTATTGATCCCATATTATGGGACGATGACAAGATATTGCACTTGGGTGAGGGTATAATTGAAATAAAGGATTCCCCAACCAACCATGAAATCAAATACAGAGCAGTTATCTTTCCAGAAGGTGGTGTGGCAAAAGGCGACTCAGAAAAAAAATATGATAGAGAAATTCATGCGATGAATCCTGATAATATGGGTGTTTATCTATATAGAAATGGGAGATTAATCGAAGGTGGATTAACACAATTTGGCACACACAAATTATTTTCATTTTCTATGATGGGAACCAAGCAAAGATGGTGGTCTCGTTTCAGAATTGAATTAAGTTTCAATAGCGATTGTGATAAAAAGTTGGGAATTGCTTTTTCGAAAAATAAAACAGCAAATGCAGATATTAATGCAATAAGGGAAATTACAAAAGTGATATACTCTCTTCAGTCATTAGCTGCAAACATACTTGACAATGACCGTAAGGCAAATAAGAACTCAAAAGAAAAAATCAAAGGTGATATTAGTAAAGACCACATCAATTCCAAATTGAAGGGAAAAGTAAAGCCAATTGAAGTTCCAAAGATTGAAATTGAGAAGAAGAAGAATGGTAAGAAGATTGTGAAAATACATGGTCGAACCAATAAAACCAGAAAAAGTTGGGTGAATTATGTTGAATTCCAATATGTTAATGATAGTCCCAATGATCCGATTTTTACGGCATCACAATTATCAAGTAATACCACAACAGTAACATGGAACACTGGACACAATTTCTACAAAAATTGTGTTGCTAAACTTGATGATGAAAAGGCTATTGAATGGCATGCATTAATCTTTGCATGGGCAAGAGCGCAAATGGAACTTATCGGAATGGACATTAAAAATGCTGATGGCATAAATGCTACGATGAAAAGTCTCAGTGATATACTTAATACGTTCTTTTCCTAAAAAAGAGCATATCAAAACAAAAAAGGGTTGGATTTTACAACCCTTTTTTTTATTTTTACGAGATGAATGTAAATTTAGATAACACGTATTGGGAGAAGATCGTTGGGTATCCAACTGAACTTCGAGTAGATGCTCGTTGGCTCCTAAAAAAGCATGGCGATGATAGAACATATGGTTCGTTGAGAATTGTATCGCATCCAGATTTACCACCCGGGCAACTACGCTCGTTCTTTACTTACGTTAAGGCAATCCGCCAGAAAAGTGATGCGGAAATTATGCAAAGCGTTGAGGACTACCAAATGGAACTCATAGAACTTGAGGTCTTTTCGGTAAGTGAGGATTTTGAAACAGTAAGCGATACTTACGAAGCACCATTTAAGGAACTTGAAGAACTATTCGGAGTTAAAATTTTTAAAAAATAGAAAAATGGAAAGAAAAAACAAATTATTAATAATTGGACATATGCGACATGGTAAAGATACCGTTGCAGAAATGATTGAAGAACATACTGGTATGTCATTTAAGAGTTCATCTGAAATGGCAGCAGAAATATTCATTTACGATGAATTGAAAGATAAATATGGTTATTCCTCATTCTTAGAATGTTTTGAGGATAGAATGAATCATCGTGCAGAATGGCATGACCTGATAAAAAATTATAACAATCCAGATAAAGCGAAACTGGCAAAAGAAATTCTAAGGTATAATGATATGTACGTTGGTATGCGTAGTCAAGCAGAAATCGACAAGTGTATTGAAGATGGTGTCTTTGACTTGATTATTGGTGTTTTCGATCCAGAGAAACCTTTAGAGCCAAAAGATTCTTTCGATATTGACCTTTTTACTTCAAGTGATATTATAATTCCCACTGGCGATTTAGAAATTGTTAAAGAAAAGGTGAGGAAGTTATGTATCTATCTTTTAGAGGAAACAATTGTTGTAGCAGCATCATAATAAAATCATAGACATGAATAATATTGGATTAGACATAGATGGGGTTCTTGCCGACTTTACAGGGGGATGGAATAAAGTATATCCAGACGAACCAGCAATACCTGACCACTATAATTACGACCCACTAATGGGTCAGAGGTTTAAGGCAATGAAGACTGCTGGAACACTTGATGATTTCTTTTTGGGTCTTGAGCCACTTCTTGACCCTAAGAGTTTGCCATTCGAACCCAAAGGTTATGTGACAGCCAGACCTGTTAACACTAAAATAAGTAAACTCTGGCTCGAATTAAATGGGTTTCCAGATGCCAAGGTTATCACAACACCTTGGGGAGAAAGCAAAGTTGATGCAATGAAAGAAGCTGGTATTGAAATCTTTATCGATGATTTCTATAATAATTTCAAAGAATTAAACGATGCAGGTATCACCACATACTTATACACAGCACCTTGGAATATTATGCATGATGTTGGTGATATGCGCATTAATAGTCTCAAAGAAATTCCAATATTAAAGGAAATATTTTAATCTCATAGTAGTTTTTTTAGTATTTATGTGAAAGAAAAAACTATGGGATTATTAGATAATATTGATTTTAAAGGAAATAAAACAAACATCATACTAAAATGGGTAATTGGTGTTGCTGGAAGTGCGGTTGTAGGTGCATTCACCATTGGTGCAATAAAGACAAATGTGTTTAATAAATTAGATACTGTTGTTGCTAACCAAATAGAAATGAAAGCTGAAATGAATAGTGGTTTCAATAATTTACATGCCAAAATTGATGCAATGTATGAAACGGGTCTTGAGGGATTCGAAAAGTACAGAATATTTAATAATCAACAATTAGAATTAATCATAGAGTTTGGACAAAGCAATGAAAGAGCAAACCAAGATTTGTTGAAAAGAATGCTGGCAATGAATAGTGCAGAGAAAGCACAGCAGATTGAAAATCAAATAGAGCAGACCAGACGAGCAACTCCAAAGCCAACGATTGTTGCACAACCAATAGATAAAAAACTAAATTTACCCTCTGAAATGGTGATAACAAATGTTGCAACTGGGCAATCAACATATTATATTGATGGTGCTCCTGAAAATTACTTAGATACGTTGAATTTAGTCAAATATGTGATCACAGAAAAGAAAAAAAGTGAAAGACACGAAGGCTTATTCAACTTCACCTACATTGATAAAGAAAAATAAATGAAGAACATACTCGCTGCTAACGAACCTAAAACATTCAAAAAACAAGAGTTAATTAGGTATCTGATGGATAATGGTGTGGTTAACGGAATGCTTATTAGACTTGAAAATTTACCAGACATCTTGCACGTAAATAATTACGACTATGTTTTCAATGCAATAACAACTTGGCGTGAAAGAGGACATACTTATCACGAATTTGAATTGAATTATTACTCTGAAGAAAACATGGAATTTTTATTTACGTATAAGATTTTTAATGATGTTGAAGTGAGTCTTAATTTTTTAGAGTGTGAATTAGCAAAAAAAGGATTTACTGATACAGATTCTGTTTGTGAAAACTAAAATTAAAATCCCCAACTTTTTTCAACAATCCCCGTATTTATTGAAAATTTAATAATATGGGGATTTCAGAATTTTTCGATTTTATTTACGAGAATAATATCGATTTACAATTAATTGGGAATATTGAATTTGGTGACGATGAAATAAAATGGTCATACGATGCATTGGGTGACGAATACGATACTGTAAATGACCATCTTAGTGTTGTTTACGAAGATGATCTTGATACACTTGAATGTTTTATGGATGAGAA
>Ga0307378_10007721_pt1 | contig 14410 bp, 8 predicted proteins | sample UN1MG_FD_202238 | JGI IMG/M metagenome (GOLD analysis project Ga0307378, IMG submission 202238) | Soil microbial communities from Risofladan, Vaasa, Finland - UN-1 | ecosystem: Environmental > Terrestrial > Soil > Coastal area > Acid sulfate soil | place: Finland: Risofladan, Vaasa | collected...
CGGCCGGCAAGCATCAAGTCCTTAACGGAGAAATCCCATCCGGTAATTGCGTTGAACAGCCCGGCAAGATCCGTCATGGACCAGTCGCCGCCGTCCACCATAAACATGCAAAGCACCAGCGAATTGATCAGGACCCCAAGGTCCTGGCACTCTACGGCCAGCCTGCTTTGATTCTCTTTCTCAAAGAACTTCACATCCCCTTCTTTGATGTCAACCTCAGGAATGAAAAAGCCGCCCATTTCGACGTCCTCGCAAGGGCCGCGGAAATGACAGGCGCCACGTGTTCCCGTCGCATAGGTAGGCGCCAGCGAAATGCAGGCCCGTGGATCATGTGAAGGCAAATCCAGGCCCTTGCAATGCACTACCTCAGCCACAGAGTCCGGATGAATCTTTTTAGCCGCCTCCACTGTGCCTTCGGCAAAGATCGCACCAAAGCCTTCCCTGCGCCCAATCTGCTCGACTAAAGTAAATAATATCTTCGGATCGCCCCATTTCAATTCCAGCCCATCAGTATCGCTGGTTGTGATCCATCCTTTTTCATAGCACTCCATAGCAAAGCCAACCATAGCCCCGGCACTAATCGTATCCAGTCCCAGACGATTGGCAATATCATTGCCGATAGCAACAACCTTGGGATCGTCGATCAGCAGATTCGTACCCATCAATCCGAGAGTCTCATACTCCGGCCCTATCCCTTCATACTTATATTCTTCAGGCTCGGTAATGGTAATCTTACGGTGGCATCCAATCGGGCAATACTTACACGGCAGGGGCCTGGCGTTCAGACCTTCCGTATAGTTCGGGCCGCCAAGTTTCCTGGCTCCCTCAGGCCACACGTCCTGCTCCCAGTACTTAATCGGCATATCGCCCAAACCTTCGGCAGTCTCACAAAGCCCCGGCGTCCCGTGTAACCTGAACTCATTTTCTACAGTCGTTTTATTTATCTGCTTCTGATACTTTTTGATCAGCTCGCGGGTGGCCTCCGGGTCATGCACTTCCACCTTCTTCGTTCCACGCACGGCCACGGCTTTAACGTTCTTGGCTCCCATGATAGCTCCCAGACCGCAACGCCCGGCAAAACTGTGATTATCCACGGCGATACATGCAATCGCCACATTGCGTTCTCCGGCAGGACCTATAGTGGCAACACTGAGCTTATCATCACCCGTTTGCTCGTGAATTGCATCAACCGTATCGAAAGTATCCTTGCCCCACAGGCCGGAGGCATCTTCGATCCGGACATCATCATCCACGATCTTTACGTAAACAGGTTTTTCAGATACTCCTTCCAGGATGAGTACATCATATCCGGCATCTTTTAATGAAGGTCCCCATGCCGCACCGGCAGCAGAATCCGCGAACGTACCGGTAAGCGGAGATATGCCGACAATGCTGAATTTCGCCCCGCCCGGCACTGCTGGTCCCTGGAACGGACCAGTTGCAAAAATAACAAGGTTCCGGGGATCGTATGGTTCGATCTTCTCCGGCAGTTCCCTGCGCAAAATCTCAGCACCCAAGCCGGCGCCTCCAATGAAATTTTTCAGGTCCTTCTCAGCTATCGATTCAACCGACGATTTGTGGTTTGTCAGGTTCACTCTTAGAATCTTTTGCCAATATCCACTTGCCATCGCTTGTTCTCCATATCTCCTAACCTCACCCTTCAGTTTCAAAGGTACCCGATGAATAATTATATTCTAATCCGCATTTTACCTCGATTTTATGCTTGAAGGCAAGTTCTCCTTCAAGTATCTCGTCATTAATTCGTAGAGATGACGCTTCGTATTTTCGCCTTCTTTGATCGAGTGAGAGCGGTTCGGATATGCCATCATTGTGAAACGCTTGTTGTGCTTTATCAGCTCATTGATTAGAGCTTCGCAACTTTGGTAGTGACAATTGTCGTCGCCGGTGCCGTGGATGATAAGAAGATTTCCCTTGAGTTGATGTGCGAAAGTTATCGGCGAGCCGTTCTTGTAGCCATCTTCATTGTCATCGGGCAGTCCCATATATCTCTCCTGGTAAATCGTATCATAGAATCGCTGATTGCTTATGAATGCGATTGCCATGGCAGTATGATATAACTCGGGATACCTGAAGATTGCGTTAAGGCTCATGGAGCCGCCGCCGCTCCAGCCCCAGATACCTATTCTGTCTGGGTCCACATAAGGCCAGCTCTTGATGATGGCTTGCGTTGCTGCCGCCTGGTCCGCGGACGCGAGAATGCCAATCTGGCGATAAACGCTCTTTCTCCACTCACGTCCACGAGGTGCCGGCGTACCGCGGTTATCCACACTCACTACCAGATACCCCTGCTGAGCGAGCATGAGATGCCATAGGTATTTCTCTGCCCCCCATCTGTCCAGGACCGTCTGGCCGGCGGGCTCTCCGTAGACATGGAAAAACAAAGGATATTGTTTTTGCGGATCGAAATCCGGGGGCTTTATGCGCCAACCATCGAGTAAGACGCCGTCGCCAATATCTATGCGGAAGAACTCCATCGGGTGCTTCTTTAGTGCGGCCACCTTTTCACGAAGTTCCGAGTTGTCTTCAAGCACCCGCACTCTTGCGTGTCCCGGCAGGCGCACAAGATCGATTGCAGGAGGTTTATTAGCCGAAGAATATGTGTGGATTGCCCACTTTGAGTCGTGTGACATTTGGTATCTGTGTGTTCCCTCCTGATGGGCCGGCGTAATCCTCTCGACCTTACCGCTGCCGTCAAGCGGCGTCCGGTACAAATAGCGTTGAGTCGGATTGTCCGGCGAGGCAATATAATAGGCCCATCCGTTCTCCTGGTCTATATTCACAAGGCCGATCACATCGAAATCACCGGGCGTCAGAAGAGTGATTTTTCTGCCGGAGCGGGAAATTATGTACAAATGCCGCCATCCGTCACGTTCGCTCAACCATGTAAAGTGTTTGCCGTCGTTAAGCCATGTCAAGTCGTCGCCGACGTCAACCCAAGCTTCATCCCGTTCGGTGAGAATCTTGCGCAGACTGCCCTTGCGTATATTGCCTAACGTTACTTCATTCGTATTCTGCAGGCGATTGAGATGTTGGAAAACGATAGTTCTTGAGTTCTCGGCCCATTCCATTTTGGGGATATAATGATTGCGCGGGTCGTCCGAAGCATTGAACCACTTTGTTTCGCCGCCGCGAGAGCTTATCACTCCAACTCGGCAGGCCGAGTTTTTCTCTCCGACCTTGGGGTATTGGAAGCTGGTAATCTTTGGGTAAAGAGAATCCGTGTAGTTTATGAGATGAAAGTCGCGCACGCCTTCAGTGTCGAATTGCCAATAGGCAATGAATTTACCGTTAGGGCTCCAGCGAAAACCGTCGCACAGACGGAATTCCTCTTCATAAACCCAATCCGATGTGCCGTTGATGATAGTGCCGGAACCGTCCTTCGTCAATTGTGTTATTCTAAGGTCCTTTAGATTCTGGACGTACAGGTTTCTTTCCCGAACATAAGCAACACGCAGGGACCCCGGTGAAAACTTGGCAAACATTAACGTTGAAGGCTCGGCATCGCCGCCGAGCTTGCGCAGTTCCCGGGTAGTCAGATCGAGCACCCAGTAATCTCCCCTGGTATTTGTCCGCCACACGCGTTTGGTATTCGTGAAGATCAGCAGCTTTTTGCCATCGGACGACCATGAGTAATCGTCAATCTTTAGCGGCTCCGATTCATCCTTTGGGATCAATCGTGTGGATGGAACCATTATTTCACGCTCGCCGCTTTCCGGCTCATACCGGACAATGTCCCTGGGCATCTCATCTTTTGTCTCGTCGTCTACCGAAGCAGGCTCGTCTTCTTCTGCAGCCTGCGAGTCTTCCAAAGTCGTATATCCGGATCCGTCTTCCAGCCAGCGAATTGGCCCAAATGATTTGGAGTCAAATTCGTCTGAATCGATGATTCTCTCAAGGCTCAGATAGCCCGTATCGGTCTCGGACGGTGACTCGCCGGCCGCATGGCTTGCAGCCGATAAGAACAATATAGCAAATATCCCGACTACTATTAATTTTATCTTCATGTTATTTGTCTCATTGATCGTTAACCAACACTTTTCCATCAGGTTTGATAACAAGGTAGTCATCTTGTCTTATAGATGAGAAATCCTCTTCCGATAGAACCACAATAGGTATGGCCTGATGATATAATTCGTCCGCTACAATACTTCCCAGCGCCAGAATGGGATCGACGCTGAGGTTTATTATGGCCGCAGGAGCTACGCCGGTCCTGATACTTTCCATTAAGGTTGCGCTGGATGTACTGGAGCCTTTGCCGGTGGGGAACACAAATACTTTGCCCGTTACGATGGATCCTGACAGGTCGTGACGCCGGTCGATGACCTCGCCCGTTCGCGGAGATATTCCTCCCCAGAAACTTAATGGCTCCCTGGAAACGAGTGCAGCACCTTCGGCTGAACCCGGCACTATTGGTTTTCCAATCAGGATTTTTCCCACAGCGGGTCCTTTCGGCAAACTTGTCCATTCACAGAAGACTCGACACAGTCAGCCATGCTCCCAAAGGCGACTCGTACGCTCAATTCACCGGGCGCATAGTAGGCGCACTTGCCCGAATTGGTCATGATTACCTTCGTGTCCTCAGCGACCATCGGCGTATGAAAAACGCATGTGTCTAGGGTGATCTCGATCCCAAAGGTGGTTAGTCTATCGAGAAAATCGCCTCTTTGCAGCAGGGCATAAGATGTCTGGGACGAAATAACGACAAACCTGACATTAGGATGAAGTCTTTTGCCTTTTTCGGCCCTTGCTTCTATGAGGTCCGACAGCTCACGAAACTCATTATAGGAAAAATGAGGACAGCCCAGTACGATAAGATCGAGCTTAGAGCCTTCCTCGGCTGTGGACAACTCGGACCGGGCATTTCGTAAGTCTGTAAGACTTATATCAACGATTCGTTCCGGCTTGCCACTCTGGAATGCCTGCTCGAACGTGTTAGCTTCGGGTGTCACCCCGATGGCGTGGAAAAGCGCCACTGCGCCGGACGATGCAGCCGCCGCACATAAAGCTTTCAGTTGGTCGCTGGACGCTCCGGCAGGGAGTCCTTCGATCACTGGGATTTTGTCCCTGGCGAGAGAGCCTGTAAGGTGGCCCAGCGTCACGTAAAATTCGTTGCTCTGCATAACAGCAGTGTCAATGTCCCGTAGCCGCAGCAATAACTGCCCCTTGCGATTCTCTGTTAAATGAAGGCCGCATTTAGGAACTCTGCCTGCTATTGCCGCGCAGATATCCATGTAATCACCATATCTATTGGTCCTGGCTCCAAGAACCGAATTCGCGTAGCAGATAGCATTGGATTCGCCCCAGGCAATTTGCTGGCCGAAACGAGGCGTTAAATAGCTCTGGTAAGGTGCACAGGTCCAGGTGGGAATACATCCCATGTTTGTATAAGCCTTCGCCTGTCTGATAGCTTTGCCGGCAAAGTTTTCACTGATCCCGAATTCTTTCCAATTCTGCAGGTCCAGGGGCACCATATTCAAGGTCGTGGGAACCGAAACTCTCGCACCTTTTGCTGCCAGAGTTTCGGCAAATTCCAATCCGGTTTCACTGAGCAGCCCACAGCCGTCGATATGGGCCTGACTGACGTCCATCAGTTCCGCTGCCTCATAGACATCAGCCATTCGCACCAGGATTCGCATGGCCAACTGGGCCGCTTCTCCGTGTTGACCATTCAGAAGCTGTTTGTCTTGCACGCTTAACTCTACCGACATCGTATTTTCTGTTCCCTCAAACGTTTACAGTGTCTTTAGTATCGTCTCACATCATAGTCGAGATAAAAAGCAACTTCCAGATTTTTCTTCAAGCGGACACATCAGTCGTGAAACAATGACAGCTCCAGGATGCTTTTGGAATTGAATATTTTTCTGCGATGGTCTCTAATTCTTTCCCTGCTCGGTTTTGGAATGCGGATTCTTCATATAATAAAAGAATCCATCTTCCGCTCCCACCAAAAGGTCGGGAATACCGTCTTTATTCCAGTCCACGATGGTCGGGCTGGTTGTGTGGCCGGCCAGGATACGACCAGCTACCATTCCCTGGTCGCTGAAAACATGTGTGTTATTGTCCGCCGAGACGTTCCGAAGGAAACTGACGTTTCGACTGTTCACCATCAGGTCCAATCGCCCGTCGAGGTCCCAGTCCGCGAAACAGAACTTCCGCCTGCCGCTTTTACCTGCCGAATCTTCGTTCATTCTCAGCGGCCCGGCCGTCTTGTTCCTGGGGCGGTGCATCGAATCGAACACCGAAGCATCTTTGCTGGTAAATATGCGCTCGCCCGGCAACAGGATTAATTGCTCATTTCTTTTTGCGCGCTTAAACAGGGCGAGATAACCCTCGTGGTCCAGCATAACCAAATCGTTCAGTCCATCGTCGTCGAAATCGATAACGGCCGGCGTGGTTCGCCACTGGGCGGCGAGTGTTTTGCCTTCCGGCTCCCACCAGTTCCATGCCGGCCTGGGAGATTTGCCCGGCCACTCGACTTCGATGGGTTGCGCCGGCGAAAGTTGAGGTTTTTGCCGGGTCCCGATGTTCCTGTACCAGAGGACTTTTCCCCAGATGGAATTGACGACAATATCAGGCAGGCCATCGTGGTTCCAATCGGCGACGTTCAATGTCGTATAGCCCCACTTGGCTTCGCAGAGCCCCTGGATAGAGCCGTTGGGACCGGCCATAATCCGGATGATCTCGCCGCCGGCCTTGAGATATACCGGGGCGGCCCATTTCGGCGGATCGCCGCCGTCGAGGTTCTCGATAAATCCGATGTAGCCGGCGGTGTTGCCGCAGATCAGGTCTTCGTCACCGTCATTGTCCCAGTCGAAACTGCAGGGCGTGACAAGAGCGCCGAACTTGAGCTCGTCGGCCTGCTGCTGAAAGAACTTCGGCGGCAGAAAATGCGGCGTGCCGTCAAGTATCTCGCCCGTATTTTCCACAAAAGCCACGCGCCCGTCTTCCTGGCCGACAATAAGATCGATGTCACCGTCCTTGTCCCAGTCCAGCGCCGCCGGTACAATCATGCACAGGTCCATCCGGAGCGGTTTGCCCGTGTATGTCAGATACCGGCCCGCGGCATACTTCGGGTTGTCGCGCGTTCCGGTATTTTCGAACCACGTGAATTTATCGACGAACTCGCCGCATATCAGGTCCAGGTCGCCGTCACCGTCGAAATCGGCAAAATTCGCCGAAGGCATACCATAGACGTCCACCGGCTTTCCGGCGGCTGATATCTTTTGAGCTTTGCCGTACTGCGGGTCCCCGGCGGTGCCTGTGTTGCGAATCAGGTACACGTATCCGTGCAGGGGGCCTCGCGTCCACCGGCCCTGCCTGTCGAAGGCATTGTCCCAGCCGTAGTCATCCCAGTCGCCGACGCCGACTATCAGGTCAAGGTCGCCGTCCCCGTCATAGTCACAGTACTGCCACTGGTTGGCGCGGATACGGCCTTTGGAATCGTGCACATTTGTTGAAGAATAAATTGCCCGGGTCTTTTCGAACTGATTCTCCGGCTCACGGAAACCTTCGATTTCCCTGCCGGCAAGCAGCAGGCGGACATCGCCGTCGACATAACTCGGCCGAATATTACTGTATCCGGCGCCGATCTTAACCGCAGGCTTGAATACCGGCATCTTGATATTGCCCCCGGTATTTTCGAAGAAATACGTTCCGTTATACGGCTTATCGGGACAGCAAACGACCATGTCGTAGTCACCGTCGCCGTCATAATCCATCGGCAGCGGCCATGCCCAAAGCCCGACGCCCAAATCCACAACCAGGCCGGGATTGTTATACTTCACCCGCTCGAAGTCATCGGCCCCGGCGGAAGTGACACTCGCCAGAAGGATTAGCAAAAGATAAGTCGAATTTTTCGCTATAGTACCGCCCATATATTATTCCCCGGATATTTTTTATTTCCCAAACCTCAGCGTGGCCGGCTACGTTTTCGTAGCGTCGGTTTGTGCGGCGGCATCTTTTTGGTGGATCGCTCCGTAGTCCCGGATATTCTCGGGGCAACCGAACGAATGGGGATGTGCGTGCTTATATGCTGATTTTCCACCTGCTTTATCCAGCGTGATATTTGCCATTGCCTGAGAGCTTTATCGAGCTTCAGCTCGGCGGTCATCCTTTTGGCGACTTGCTGTATAGTCAATCCCGTTTCGTAGTGAAGTTTGTATGCCATCATCGCTTTCTGTGACGGCTGCATGGCAGATGGGCAATCGGCTGCTATTGAAGCCGGAATTGTTTGCGGCGTTTGAAGGACGTTCGATTTTTCCGCTGGAACAGCTTTGTCTTCCGGCGGCCCTGATTCTTCCTGGCCGGATATCTTTCGCAAAATAGAAATGATATTCAGGGTGACCTTCATTAGCCGATTGACGCACGCACAAAACTCGCCCAAATCTTCTATGTAAACCCCCTGATTACGCCATGCGTCCACTTTCTGCACCAGTTTGGAGAGCTCTTCGAGTTCTTTGGCGGCCTTTTGGCCCGTCGTGGAAATGCCGGCCAGCCAGGATGCAATACCTTGTACGTCCTGCGGATACAGTAAAAGGGTAAGCTCCAACCATAAATTTACGGACGGGGAAGTGCTGTAAGACAAATTACCCGCCCATTTTTCCAGCTTGTCTGCAAAATGTCTTGCTGTATCAATATTATCCGAAGACAAGGCCATCAGATTCCCTTCAGTTCGGCCACATTGTCTGTATTTTAGGATAAATTGTTATTGTTAACAACAATTTTAATGATTTTATTCATCAGCTCGGCATTGTCGACCCACATTACGAAGAATGGGGATGCCGCCGGCTCGCGTTTTTTGACGTAGATAAGGAAGGGCTTGTTGAAGTGGAAACGTCGTGGCTCCGGCATCCGCCCCGGCGGCGGGGTGGCTATGAGTGCTTCCGACTTCATTGACACACCAGTTCGTCTCAATGCAAAGTCGATTATCTGCCGGGCCTCAAGGAACCAATAGTCTTTCCATTGTGGATTCTGGATGTGCTTTCCGTTCAACTCTGTGAAATGATGGGTTAGTTTGTAGAGGACGTCCGGGACAATCAGACTGTCGGCCGGTTGGAAATCTGAGGCGGGTCGTAGCTTGCGCAAAGCCTCATAATTATGGCCGCGTTTGAATTCAGAGATCTTTTGCTTAACAGTGGTCACGATCTTGCTCAGATTGTCTTGTTGAGGCACAAGAGCCAGAACAACCTGATAGGGGCTTGTATGCCGGCACAAATCGACCGCGAATTCAGCGGCGTTTTCCTTATCGGCATACTTGTAATAGAGGATATCAACCTGTTCACGGACAAGTTCTTTGTTCGGATCGGCTGCTTCGGTATAGTCGCAGAACGATGTGACATTGATGCGCTGACCGCTTGAGTCTTCGAAACCAAATGCTTTCTCCTTAGTGTAGAATGGGTACTTGAATCCGATATTTGCATTCAGATAGGAGTAGGCTATGATCGATTCCGGCGGCAGACTACCTGTTTCACCAAAGACAGGCACCGGTTTGGAAGGAAAACGTTTGTCCATATCCTCCTGGATCTGTTCGACGATTCCATCCTTTACAAAGCCAACTTTTGCATAGAAAGATTCGGCTTCGAGGTTTCCGGGGGAAAACTCAGCCTGGTTCAAACGGGCTGCCAACTCTGCTGCCTGCGGAACCGAAACGGGCTCGCGGATGATCCCGTTCTTGAGCTTGTCCCAGAGCATCTGGAAGGTTGAGCACCAGATGACATTCTTATGTTCCGGCATAGGACAATTAAGAGTTGCGACAACGGAAGTCTGTTTGAGATCGGCGGAATCTTTCGTTCCGGGCTCTTTTGTTATTTTTGTGCCTATGATCGGTACCAGGTCGTGGAACAGCAGCGAGTCTCTGTCGCCCTGGGGACTGTTAATTTTATCAGGGGGCATGCCAATTCGTATATCTCCCCCGTCCCAAGAAGTATAGATATTATCGTCATTAACGCCACAGAACGAATGGTCCTCAAAAGCAATATGGAAGTCCAGGAACAGGACATTCTGGCCTTCTTCCTCGTGGGCTATTGCATTGCCGTATTTGACAGCTTCTCTGCCGCCATCAGGATTAAAAATACCTGGGAAATGTTTCTTAGCTGATGCAGCGGGAGAATCCATCCACGGATTCCTGTCGGCCGCGACTGCTATTCTCGGGTTACCCGATGTGGTCGGAGCGTACAGGCCGAAAGGCATTTGATAAGCATAGCTGCAATGCTTTCTTGCCTCGGGCCCCAAATCCCACAGTTCAATAAGCTCTTTGTCGCCTGCGTCCACGTCGGCGAGCTTGAACTCCGTAGTCCCGGCGTCACCCGGGCAAACAAAGCTGCTGGGCATTAGCTCGGCATACTTGACCAGAAGGTAGAGGCAGGACGAGATACTTGCCGTACCACCGGTACCATTGGGCGATAAGCCGTATGCGCCAAATCGATTTATCGCTTTCCAGTCGCGAACGGTTGAATGCCAGACGGTGTTTCTACCGCCGGAACGCGGCAGTTTGTCTTCGTAGTCGTTGGCATATATCAGCATCGCCCTGCCGATTTGTGACAGATTTTCGGTGCACGCCATGCGATATTCGTCGAATCGGGACATCTGCATTGCGGGGCCTATGACGGCCAGGGCAAACAGGCACACAAAAACTAAAACCAGAACTTCGACGGGTCTAAATTTTTTCGCTACGTCTCGCTGCGACATTTTTCTCTTTCCTCCAAAGATTTCCCATTAGCTCGTTCGCATTTCCTGTATTTTAGTATAACTTGTTTTTGTCATCAACGATTCTTCGTAAAGATTTCCTGCTGTCTGGCGGCCAGGCTATCTGAAATGGAAAAGTCCTGCTTCGGCAACAGGCCTTTTTGCTGCAATGGCACAGCATCGCGGTTAGCCAGGGTCCTCGATCAGGAATTCCTGCATCAGTTCGGCATTGTCCACCCACATCACAAAGATAGGGGAATAATCGGGGCCGCGTTTCTTTACGTATATCAGGAAGGGCCTGTCGAAGTGGAAACGTCTTGGTTCCGGTTGTCCGAATGGAGGGACAACAACTTGGGCATCCGATTTCAAGACAACTCCTGTCCGGCCGAGAGTGAAGTCTGTCATCTGTATGGCCATGCGGATGAAATACCCCTCGTCCAGCCAGGGCTGATTTCCGAGTGCCCTGCCCTCCAGCTCCGCGAAGTGATGCGTTAGTTTATAGAGCACATCAGGGACTATCAGACTGTCGGCAGGCCGTTCGCCAAAACGTCCTCCTGTTACGGCGGGCTGGAGCTTTCGCAGTTGCTCGTAGTTCGGATCCTGCATGAATTCGGAAATCTTCTGCTCAACGAAGTCTACGGTTTTGCCGAGATTTTTCTGCTGGGGCACGCAGGCTAAAACAACCTGATACGGATTAGTATGTATACACAAATCGACTGCAAACTCGGTCTCGCTCGTCTGATCGCCTTGCTTGTAGTAGAGCACATCGACTTGTTCGCGGACCATATTCGAGCTGTCTGAGTCCGAGCGAGTGCAAAACGACATGACTTCGGAAACCGTGCCGTTCGAGTCCTGGAAGTCAAATTCATTATTGCTGGTATAGAACGGATACTCGAATTCGATATCCGCGTTCAGATAGGAGTAGGCTACGATCGTTTCGAGCGGCAACTCATCTATTCCGTCAAAAACAGGCGCCGGCTCGGTCGGGAAAAGCTGTGTCATCTCGTCCTGTATTTCTGCGATTATCCCATCGGCCAGGAAGCCGGCCGTCGCGAAGTACGATTCGTTTTCGATGTTTTTATCTGAAAATTCCGCCTTGTTCAGACTGTCCGCCAGCTTTTCCGCGCCCGGGACCTCAACCGGCTCGCCAATAATGTCCCGCTTGAGCATGTCCCAGGCCATCTGGAAAGTCGAGCACCAGATGACGTTGTGGTATTTCGGGAAGGGACTATCAAGGGTAGCGACGATTGATGTCTGTTCGAGATCGTTTGAATCTATCGCTTCGGGCTCTTTGATTATTGTTGTGCCTACAGGCGGAATCGGGTCGTGAACCAGCAGCGAGTCTCTTCTCTCCATGGGCTCACTTCCAAGTGTAGGTGGGGCGCCTATTCGTATATCCCCACCGTCCCATTGGGTGTAGATATTATCCCCAAGTACTCCACATGACGAATTTTCCTCAAAAGCAACATGGAGGTCCAGGAACAGGACGTTCTGGCCTTCTTCCTCGTGGGCGATGGCATTGCCGTATTTTACAGATTCTCTGCTACCGTCGGGACGAAAAAGACCGGGGTACCCCTTAGCAAATGCAGCGGGAGAATCCATCCACGGATTCCGGTCGGCTGCAACAGCCAGACTCGGTTCGCTTGCTGTTGTCAAAGCATACAGGCCGAACGGCATGTGATAGGCATAGCTGCAATGCTTTGCTGCCTCGGGCCCGAAATCCCACAGTTCAATAAGCTCTCTATCGCCCGCGTCCACGTCGGCGAGCTTAAACTCCGTAGTCCCGGCGTCGCCCGGGCAGACAAAAGTTCCAGGCGCAATCTCGGCATACTTGACCAGAAGGTAGAAGCAGGATGAAATATTTGCCGTTCCACCGCTGCCATTGGCCGATATGCCGTAAGCGCCAAATCGATGAGGCGAACGCCAGTCGGGAATGGTTCGAGTCCAGATGGAGTTTCTCCCGCCGGAGCGGGGCAGTTCGTCTTCGTAGTCGTTGGCATATATCAGCATCGCCCTGCCGATCTGAGACAGATTATCGGCGCACTCGATGCGATAAGCATCGAATCGGGACATCTGTGTTGCAGGGCCTATGACGGCCAGGGCAAAAAGGCACACAAAAACTAAAACCAGAACTTCTACGGGGCCAAATTTATTTGCTACGTCTCGCTTCGACATTTTTCTCTTTCCTCCAAAGATTTCCGCGGCTAACTCTTGTCGGCCTGGCATTCCGCGACAACTGGCCGGATTCCTCCTGCCGGCAAGTACAATGTTATTACCAATAGCTTACCAGATTCTAAGCGAAGAGTCAAACACTATTGCGACCGATAACCTGTGATTGTGTGCTCGGTCGGGTCCTGCGGGACTTCGAATGGCCCGAGGTGGTTCTGTACTTCTAATTTGAAGGCTCCGCCGTAGGCGTTTGCGGTGTAGCCCTGCTGGTAATCTTTAGGTACTCGCCACGAGTACTGGCAGAGTCCGCCTCACCTGAACTCGAACTGGCCGGAATTGGCAACCTTACCGTAGCTGTCGATAATTTTGAATTGAGGTTCGGACACTTCTTTGCCGTTTCTGGTAGCGCCGGGAACGTACCGCTCACCCGCCCGGCCTTTGAGGTCGAATCCTACGATAACGTTTCCCTGCCTGTTTTCCATAAACGACCTGGTCTGGAACGGTGGGCCGATTTGGAATGATGTGGTCCGGCCGGGCCTGATTTCGAAGTCGCCGAGCGGACCGGCACCGGCCTTGGCTATCTTAAAAGCCCAGCGATCTCCGGCGGCATCCGTTTCGGTCAATTCCATCGTCACTAAGGCGTATCTTCCGGCGGGCAGGTTCCAGTCTTTGCCGGAGCCGCTAATCTGCTGGCGGGCGGCATCCGACCAGAGCGCCAGCTTAACTTCCTTGCCTTCGAGACTCAGTGTCCCGAACTGCGGCTGAGCCCGTCTGAACTCAATGGTGCTACCATCGTCGGCAACATCCATGCCGTAATATTGCCCGTTAATTTCAATCAACCGGCTGAGCGGCATGATTTCCGAGACGCCGGGCACGCCGTATTGGAATTTCGAATTGCCGTCGAGGTCGATTGCCATCACATCGCATCGCGGATCCCGGCCGTCTCCTTTAGGCGGTGAGAACGATTTGTTGTATTTTCCGTCAAAATCCGTGTCGACCAGGGCGATTTCATAGGTCCTGCCGTCCAGAACGACCTTACCCTGGCGATAAAATACCGTGTGGAATGTAAGCCATTGGCCATCGGAGCAACTGGCATAGAACGAGCTTCCTTTGGTGCCGGAATCGGCCTGCTGCGTCGAGACGGGGCCAAACTGATACGTCCGGGTGAGCCGAAAAATACTCAACCAAGTGCCCACATACTGCTTCTCATCGGAGAACAGGCCGTCGCCATCCGTGTCGAGATAGAGCTTGACAAGCCTGTTATCGCTTATCGAGCGATAAGTGATGCCGTGAATATCCCTGTCCCCCACGCGAACGACGAAATACACCGGTTCTTTCGGCGCATCGGCGGGCTGCTCCCGCAGTTCCGACGGCTTGACCAGCGTCGTATCCTGGCGCTGCATCCCCAGGTAATGCGTCGGGTCGGGATAGAAATACGGCGCGCGCAACCTTAGGCAAAGGCTTGGCTGTTTCAGCGTTTCCACGTTACGTGCCCGTTTAGCCTTTGCCGTAGCTCACGTTTCCGCAAGCCTCCCTG
>Ga0307378_10007722_pt1 | contig 14410 bp, 24 predicted proteins | sample UN1MG_FD_202238 | JGI IMG/M metagenome (GOLD analysis project Ga0307378, IMG submission 202238) | Soil microbial communities from Risofladan, Vaasa, Finland - UN-1 | ecosystem: Environmental > Terrestrial > Soil > Coastal area > Acid sulfate soil | place: Finland: Risofladan, Vaasa | collected...
GGTCAAGATTGAAGGTATTAAGGTCAAAATTTTCGTATTCTGTTTCGGGCTGGATTGTCTGGTCCATACAACTCGCAATAAGGTCATAACTGAGCAGGGTTGATGAATCATCGATGAACAGGCATTCATATTCCTGCTGCCAGGCCTCATCGTCATCAATTCCCTCCTTGAGCTCGTCGATATCGAGAGGAGCACCGTCCGCAACGGCCTTGTAGATATCTACGAAATGTTTGCTGTATTTATTATCCGAAGTCCAAAGCGAATGAAATTTATTGCCCAGACCCTGCGACGTTGAAATGACTCGAATTTTATAGCCGCGAGAAATCGTCGGGAATAATGCCCGCCAGATCGCAATAGAATCTTTATGAAAGGCAAACTCGTCGAGTATGATATTGCCGCTGAATCCGCGAGCCGTATCGGGGTTGGCGGGAAGCCCGATGATGCGGGCTCCATTGGGCAGGTAAATCGTCAAAATCGTATAGCGTATGCCGTCCGAGGCAAGAAACGAATCCGGTTTAATATCCGATGCGGCGATGGAATACGCCTTGCAGTGCATCGCCACTTTCTGCATAAGCTCTTTGCTTTGCCGCTCGCCGGCACTGAGAAGGATCCAATTCTGGCCTGTCTCGACGGCGTCGTCGACGGCCTCGAGAGAAACAATAAAACTCTTGCCGACCTGTCGGCATATTAAACCAAGTTTAAATCGGCTTTTATCCACCATCCATCGCCGCTGAAAACCATAAAGGGGGACGGCGACCTTCTGGCCGTTGATGTCATAGATTTTATTGTCGGTTGCAATCATCAGGATATTATTCCGTAAACTTCCTCCCGAATCTGCTTGAGGACTTCGGGGTCGATTTTCTTCTTTTTACCGAGTGAGGCGATTGCCTTATCCGCCTTCTCTGCTTTAGTTTTAACCTGCTCGCGGATGTACTGGTCGGCCTTGATAGAGACCTGCGCACAATCGCGAATCGCCTGGCAGACCTCCTTAATCTGCCTGCTCGTAAAATCATCGCTATTGGCCATAAACTCCAAAGCCAAAGCAGTCGCCATCTCGGCTGCCGCCTTCTGGGTCTTGGGGGCATCCTCGCCGGTCAGGCCAGCCATGGTTTCGCGGGCAATCAGGCCGGCGGATTTCATACGCGATATGGTCCGCATCTGCATAGCAAACCGGCCGATTGCAGATTTGCTCACCGAATAACCCTGACAGACACAATAGGCGACCATATCCTCATAACGAGGGTTGCCATCGTGCTCACCGGGGAAATCAGAAGGCCATTCATTGTCGACGACCATACGAGTCAAAGCATCCCACAGTGCAGCAGGCAGCTTATCAATCGAACTGTGAACCCTTCGAGCCATTTACGATTTAATTTCCGGCATACCTGTAATCTTCGTAATAAACTGTGACAGTTACACTTGTCAGATTGTTCGGGTCAACATCGTTGGTATCAACCGTAAGAATACCGGCGACGGGGATTCCGCAATACTCCACGCCCCCGACGTCGGATATTACAAGGGCATAAGAAAGCGGTAATTCGGCAGTGTTGCAGTCGGTCTTGGAGAAAATAGCAAGCCCCGTCTCATCCTTGAGAATCACGTTGAAATCGAGATCGCAGCCGTCCGCAGCAATTGTTATCCGCTCGAGAATGCAAAAATACAGGTCGGTCGAGGCGGCAGTAGAGCTCTTTGAATTGACGTCCGCAGCGGTCGGGGTGACAACGATAGTGACCTTGTCAATGACGGACTTTTTGCCATAATAACTGCCCGCTGTCTTGGTAAAGGTTGTCGTTGAATCAGCCGATAAGATGACGGCAATAGCCAAAATTAAAATCGATATTAACAATAATTTTTTCATAGCTTAAACTCCTTTTATAAAATCTCTGTTGCGGACTTAATCCGCTTACTTGAAAAAACCGAATCTTGGTATTGATAATTGCCACATTCTATTATTTGGCCATGTTCAATTTTAATTTTTGAAGTATCCTTATAACTACAGAAGAAAGTTATTTCTCCATGCACAGTAGCACAGATGCAATGTTCGCAATTATATTGAGGACACAATAACATTTATCAAATCTCCAGCGCCGGGTCGGTTTGGGTCCGCTCGGCAATCTCTTTGCCTTCGGCGGTAAGGCCGACAAATTTGGCCTCGAAAGTATCGGAACCGCCGAGATATTCATCCACATATTCGATATAATCCTTCTGTTTCAGATACGAGAGATCCTTAGCCAGCAAGGATTTGTCGTAATTCTCATCGAAGCCAACGATGACCTTGAACAGGGTCCGCACCTGCAGGGGAGTGGGGTAAACGCGGTTGAGATTTTCGAGAATGAAAATCCGCATCTGCTTGATTTTTGTCGGTTCGACTTCTCTCATTGTTTTCCTTCCTTCATTTCGCGAACAATTGCCCTGCTGATATCACCGCAAATTGCCGGCAGCTTTTCCACGATAGTCAATTGACCCTCCATCCGATTAATCGACGCCGTCTGCGTTTCGAGCGTTCGCCTCATAAAGCCGGTCTCACGCAGGAACGCTTCGCCCGTAACAAAATTGCGGTGACAATCAACCTTACAATTTGCCATCAATGCGGAAAGTTCCCGGCAAGTGTCGGTGACCCTCGCAACCTGCTCGTTGTTCTCTTTGCGGTCGGCGGCAATGGTGGAATCCTGCTTTTCAATACGCGCACTGAGCTTGCTGAGGCATTTTTTTACGGATTGCAGATTAAACATAATCAATGCACTGATGAGACTCATCAGACCGCCGACTATGGTGGCGATAATAGGCCAGAGGTTTTCATGCATCAGTCGAATCCTTTCAATCTTGATTTTCTGAGACCGGCAAATCCTTCATTAATTTTATCGCTACCGACTGATGCTGATTTGCGGCTTGGATAAAATCCTGCAGGTACCAGGTCTTGAATTCTTTATTGATTTCTCCGTAGCGAATCTTGTCACCGGAGAATTCGATTAAAGCATCTTTTCGCCTGTCATAATTTGTAATTTGGAAAATCTCCCGCAGCTGCGATTGCATGGATACGGAGAACTGTATGCCTAAGCCATCTCTAAAAGCTGTCAGCAAATTAAACGTTTTGATAGCGCACTGCATAACACGTACTTTATTATCGATAAGCTCTCCGGTGCGAGGGTCGGTCCAGACTATATTCACAATATCCGGCATTGCCTGCATCTCCGCATGGCCGATATTGGGGAGATTGCTTTGAATGTAATACCACGGGAAGCAAGCATTGAACTCTTCGTCCCAGCCGGTGAAGCCTTGATGGCTGAATGTATCCTGCATGGTATGTAGGGCAATGCCGAAAAGCAACTCGTTTTGAGAATCAATGGCTTTGGTAGTAAGAATATTCGCATTTTTATTGTTGGCAGTAACCTTCCAGGGATTATTCTTGTCATCGCCGGGGATGAAATGGAAAGGAACCAGCACTAAACGCTGAATCGTCTTATCGGACCAATTACCTATAATTGCAGACTGAGTCTGTAAACCATACAGTTCGGTCTTGGTCAGGTCATCGGTATGCTGGTCGGCCCAGGCAATTTTCAGAGCAAAATCAGCATTGATACCTGCCTTACGCGCCAATGCGTAAGTTAGATAAAAGTGCACGTCCTTTTGCATTATTTTAAGGCGCCAATAAAAGAGGAGCTAATTTATCCAATACATCAGCTATCTTGCCAAGGGCATCTACAATCGCGGCATTAGTGACATTATCAATTGCACCGGCCTGTACTGTGGTTATGCCGTTTGGATCGAGAGAGGCCGCGAGATTACTGCCTTTGAAGTCCTGAAAAGCAGTACTCACCCCGGCTTTATATTTTAAGATTGTTCCATCCGACAGAGTCTTTTCGACCTCCATATTGCTTGTGGCACAGCCAGAGGAGAACGGCAGAATACAGAACACAGAAAACAGAAAACAAAAGGCAAGGACATTGATGATTGATGATTTGCGATTTACGATTTGCATTTTAGAATCCTTTCAGTTTGTAGAAGCCGTTCCGTGGCTTCGGATTAATTTCTTGGCCCCCGACTACGACATTCGAGGGCAGGCTCGTGGGCAAAATAAAAAGCCCGCGACCGAATTTTGAAGTTCAGTCAGCGGGCTGTGATTCAACTCGCTTGGGCGGATGCCGAAAACATCCGCCTCTTAATTTTTCTACAAACTATATTATCGGCTCCGTGCTGTCAAGGGCTAAAATTTATTTTTTTGGGACAGTACTTCGCCTATGTGTGTTAGGTTTAGAAGACGGTTTAGAACCACGCTCCCGGATAATTCTTTCTAAATCATCAATTCTTTTATCATGATTTGAAATTGTTGTTTTGAAGTTTTCAATGGCGTTTTTGTTTTTTAAGTTATCAGCGAGCAGGATTCTGGCCTGTTTCTGTAACTGGTCAACCTCATTTTTAAGCCGAAAAACAAGGACCTTAAGGTCTGTTTTTGCAGATGATGGACGATTCGGCTCGACAAGGTCTGTTTTTGTAGGAGATGGACGATTCGGTTCATCCTGTCCAATAAGAAGGGCGGGGATGGCGATTGAGGCTAAAAGACCCAATAATAGAATTATACGCTTCATATAAACCCCTTTCAGAAAATTGTTTTTATTTCCATCTTTGACCTCATGGCCTTCGTAAACATCGGGTATCTCTATCGGTTTTTTACAATTCGGGCAGATTGTTTTCATAATTTAAGTATATTTTAAAAAAACAAAAAATCATAGGAAATTTTAGGATTTATGCAATAATCTGCATGGCGTTTTCGTTTAAAACATATTCATTATTGTTTTTTGTATTTATCTTTTTAATAGTGGGGGTATAATATGGACAACTCTTTAAACTTTCAAAAAGAGCGGTATTTGCGGCAAATCACTGAGCTTTTGCGGTCTTGGCCTGAGAAGAGGCTCCTTTTTCTGCTTCAATCGTTGCAGCCTCCCGAAGAATCTGGATTATCCGTCGGTGAAAGATATTTTCTTCACGCTCGCTGCCCTGCCTGCCGGCATTCGCAGACTGAGATTTCTGTACAACCAATTTGATAATTTCCCTTTGTTTTTTAGCGGTGAGATGACCGAATAAGACAAGACCTGCCGAGAGGATATTTTTCAGGCCATAAACAGGGGCAAGCTCATCCTTAATTTTTTGAGCATTCTCCACCAAATTAACGGCAGTTTGCTTTCGACTTCCCATAAATTTCGAATTTTACAAAAAAATATTTAGTGTGCAAGTATATATTTTCCAAATAGTTATAAGTAGCAACGCTAAATATGATTAGTAACGCTATAAATTTATATTGACTTATAGCCGATATGTTATACATTATCTTACAAGGTGAAAAATGTCGCAGGTTAGAAAAGTTGAATCGCTTACCTTTAACACAGATAGGGACCCTGAGCTGTTTGCCAAGCTTAATAAACTTGCTCCGCAGATGAGTCGCAAAGTCCATGACCTTGCCCGGTATATCCTGACCAAGTTTTGCGATGAAAAGCTTCAAAAAGAAAATACCTCAAGTGAAGTTCAGTCAGTGCGTGCTGGCTGAGATATTTATCAACCCCGGCAGGGCCGAAAAACCTGCCGGCTTTGAAATTTGCCCGGTGGGCAGGGACGCCTGCCGGTTTGAAGATAACCGGCGAAAGCCGATATTGAAAGTTCCTCCATGAAGAAGCGTATTATAAACAATAAAGCGACACAAGTCAAGCTGATTTTCTTCTGGGCAGCCGTTATTTCGGTTTCGCTTTTCATCACCCTCCTCCGAAGCCGGCCTGCGGGAAGCAGGCCGGCTTTTGCCCTTAACCAGCCCCCCTTCTTGCTTTCGCAAGAAAGCAGGGGGGCTGCTACTAACGCCAAGACAGGCCGGAACACAGCCGCCGGCCTGTTAGGACTCATAATTAATTCTCCCAAGGCTGACAGGCTGGCCCAGCCAGATGCCGTGACCTGTCAGCCCGAAAATGACCCCCCGTTGTTTTTTGCAAAACAAGACACGGGGGATAACGAAATTCATATTTTCTCCCCCACGGCGGCCGGTCCCTCCATTTGGGCTAACGGCCCGCCGGAAAACGACTGGCTCGATCCGCTTTTAGATAAAATTTGGTCTGTCGAATCGGACGGGCGATTAGCACCGCCCGACGGCGACGGCGGTGAGGCAATCGGGCCATTACAAATACATCAGTGCGTCCTTGATGATGTGAACGAATATTACGGAACAAAAATCAAACGCTTCCATCTGCGCGATATCGTAATAGCAAAAATCATCGCCCGACTATATATCGAGATGTGGATGGATAGGCATAAAGAGGAAATCGCAGCACGGATTTTCAAAGGCGGGCCGAGGGGCTGGCAGAGCAAAAGCACGGATAAATACTGGAGAAAAATCAATGGTAAGTAAATGCAAACCGCGTAAACCGAGAAAGTGATTAGTCGATAGTCGTTAGTGAATAGCGAATAGTAATTATGAGCCAATTGAGAAGAATAAAAAAGATGCTGTCTCCGGGGAATAACCGCAGACGGAAGGGGGATTCGCTGGGTGAATTGAAAATCAGAACCATTATAACGCGAAAACGGGGAAAATAATTATGGTTGCATACGCAATTGAAGCAAAGCCGGCGGTGGGATGTATCTGCCCGAAATGCTTCCGGGAGCTGATGGGGCCGACGGTGGCCGGCGAACGGGATAGATACGGCAGAATCATCCGTTCCTATTTCGGATGGTGCGTTAGCTGCGATGTCGGATTTGAGGTCGTTCAATTCAAACAGGAAAATACCAAATTTGGCTGGCTAATTAACAGGTACCGACTGTTCAAAAAACTCGAAGGCAGTGAGAAGCCGCAGCCGGTAACGGCGTGGCTGACAATTAACGAATTGCCTCAGCCAGCGCCAGTAATCACAGGCCCGGGCGGGCAATATGACAAGCCATTCGAGCCGGAGACAATCAACCTGATAGAAACGCTCCTTAATGCCCTTAAAGCAACAACGAGAACGGTGGAATCACTTTTGAAATTGGCAAAACCGAAATGAGAAATCGCCCAAGAATTGACGAGCTGCGGGATGTGCCTGCCGACAAGCGCGATAAGGCGCTAAAACGGCTCGGGTTAATTCAGGAGTTTGCAGGTTTTATAAAGATGTCCGGAAGGGCACGCAGCGAGGCAATAGCGGTATTTTGTGTGCAAAAGTGTATACATATTCGCACGTTCCAGAGATGGCTGGCAAGATATAAAACGCAGGGTCTAATCGGCCTTGTCGATACCCGGGGCGGAGGGAAATTTCTGATGCAGACAATATCCGAGGAGGCCTTCGAACTATTTAAATCGATGTACCTTACCGAGCAGCAGATGTCGGTCAAAACGTGCTGGCAGAACATATCATTTCATAACAAAAACCAGAACAAGGGCTGGAAGATTCCGCTGCTGCAATATATGTACCGAATAGTCAAACAGCGAATCCCGATGCCGGTGCAGGTCCTGCATCGAGAAGGACTGGCCGCCTACGAAGCCAAGTGCGCACCATATATCCAGACGGACCCCGACAGCGTTGAGCCGGGGCAGGTATGGGTCGGAGACCACTCGGAATTTAACTGCAAGGTATTCCACCGGGGTAAATGGAGCAGGCCCTGGCTGACGGCGTGGATGGACCTGCGCAGCAGGACAATCGTCGGCTGGCATATTTCATTCAATCCGAACCAGACGACGGTGCTGCTGGCGATGAAACGTGCGGTCGAGAAATACGGCCCGCCGGATTCGGTGAAAATCGATAACGGCCGCGATTACGACAGCGAGATGTTCACCGGAACAACGAAGGTCAAACGGCGGATGATTCGCAGAGGATACTTAGATGAGCAAATGGTCGCAGGGATTTATGCGATGATGGATATCGCCATATCATTTGCGAAGCCGTATAACCCGCGAGCAAAGGCAATCGAGCGAATATTCGATACAATCGATATGCAGTTTGTAAAGACGTTCAAGACCTATTGCGGCAAGGACCCGCAGCGCAAACCTGAGAACCATAACGAGTTGCTGAAAAGTGAGAAGCTCGCAGATGAATCGACCCTTGAAAAATTCACAAATCAGTTCAGCCGATACGTCGAGGCATACAATTGCAGCGCACATACCGGGGCAGGGATGGAGGGGCGTGCTCCGCTGGAAGTAATAGCGACTCGCTCGTCGCAGCGGGTGCTGCCGGAGGGTGTGGCGGAACTACTGCTGCGGGTGTGGAGCAGGGAGTTAATTGTCGGCAAGAACGGCATAAGGTTCAGGGGGATTTATTACGGCCAATACGATATGAACCTGCTAATGCATCAGGGCAAACGGGTCCGCGTCAATTACGACCCGGACGACCTGCGAAGCATTCATATCTACGACGCCGCAACCTACAACTTGGTCGCAATCGCCGAGCAGAACCAGTTAGTCCGATACGGCAGGGCGGTCGATGAGCAGTCGCTGCGGGAGGCGATGAGACAGAAATCGAGGGCTGTCAAAATCGCCAGGCAATTCAGGGATTCGCGGCTGACGGCGAATATGGAGCTGACGGATTTGACAATCGCGGCAATGAGAGAAGCGGCTGAATCGAGGCAGCCGAAAGAAGCCGAACGCACGAGGCCAAACTTGCGGCCAGTATTTACGCCGCTCAATAATCAGGTGAAGGAAATCCAGAAACTTGAAATTATCAAAGAGGTCAAGAAGGCGGCGGGCGGAGAGATGATAGTCCGCGTGCTCAATATGGACCTGTCGGCCCTCAGGGCCGAAACAAAGAGCAAGGTGAAACTGTTCGATGAGTGAACGAGGCATCCAGTCTAAGCTGGAGCAGGATGCTCGGAGAATGAAAGAAAGGATTCTTATGGCGGCACAGGACGAGAAGGCCAAGATTGCAGCAGCTGATTTGAAGATATTTTTGTCCGAGCATAACTGGACGCAGGCAGCAGTCGCCGCCAAGCTTGGTGTAAGCACCGCCGTCATCAACCAGTTCCTCAAGGGCAAATATAAAGGCAGTCACGAGGAGCTGATTAATAAGGTCGGCCATTTGCTCGATTCGATTGCACGCAGGGACCGCCGTGTTAAAGGCAAGGCGTTTATCGAAACGTCCGTAGCGAAAAAAATACATACGCTGATTACGCAGACCGAGGCGTTCAGCGACGATGAGGGCAAGATAGGTCTGATTATTGGGGATGGAGGGCACGGCAAAAGCCACTGCCTGCGGGAATACGCCCGTGCCAACCGCAATACCGTCTATGTAGAGCTCGATGATGCTATGAACCCGACGACGATGTTCAACGAAATAGCCAATAAATTAGGCGTTCTTGAAAATGGCTCGCTCGCCGTCATCACCCGCCGGCTCATAGAGCACCTGCAGAACAGGCATATCATCGTCATACTCGACGAGGCGGCAGGGTTGCGGGTGAAACAGCTAAATCAATTGCGGCAAATTATAGTCGTCAAATGCCGATGCCCGTTAATACTGGCAGGGAACGTGGACCTGTTAAAAACGATTATGCAGCCGACGACACGCAGAGGACATGAATCACTCGACCAGTTCACTTCACGCTTAATGTATATCCTTAATCTCGACGAGGCGGCATCGAATAAAGACAGCGGCCTGTACACGTCCGAGGATATTCGCAAGCTCTACGAATACGGCGGGATACGATTGACAAGCGATGCGGTCAAGACGCTGCGGAAAATATGCAAGACGCCGCGCTCGGGACGGCTGCGGACGTGCAGCCATCTTATAGCCGCCCTGCATACGGCCAATATCGTCAATAAGACCGGACAGATTGATTCGGAATGTATCATCGCAGCCATCGAGGAACTCGACCTGCCGGTAAGGACACGGCTGCCGTTGGCGACAAAGGACCTTGAGGAGCCGGAAGAACAGCCGAAGGCGGCAGCAAAAGCTGGATAAAAAGAAAATCAAAAATTAAAAATAAGGAGAAATCGATGTTTAAGTTTCAACTTGGAGAAATTTTAAAAGACAAGGTTACCGGATTTATAGGAGTAGTATTGGGCCGCACGGAATATGCGACCGGCTGTATTCAGTATGGATTAATTAATCGCAATCTTAACAAGGATGGCGAACTTCCAAACTGGCAGTGGCTCGACCAGGTGCGGCTTGTTTCGACAGGTAAAAAGGTAAAGATTCAAAAAGATGATAGCGGGCCAGCTCCGGCAGCGCCGGAAATGAATTAATGGTTCATAAACTAAAAAGACCATCGAGTTTTATCGTTGTTGTTTTGAGGTCATTGATGCACCGAGCGTGTGTTCGATGTGGCAGGCCGATTAGGTCACTTGAGGAATCGTCCGAACATTGGCGAACGGAATTGGAAAAGGCGGCAAAATAATGACGCAGGAAAGAATCAAATGGCATCTCGATATACCCGTTTGTCGGATATTGGCAGGCTTGAGGATTCACTTGAGCATCATCTCTCTGGGAGAATTGAATAGCCTTTGTTTCTAGTTCAAATGCGACTCGATCGCGGAGTTAACCGCGAAGATGTGGGCAAAAATTAAGGACCGTAAAAATAGGCGTTTAAATGCTCAATAATAATCAGATAAAACTTGTTCAAACGGCATGTAAAGTCGCCGGATTGCGGGTCAAAGGGTTCGACGGCAGGTACAGACTGCTGCTCGGCAATTACCTGCAGCCCAGCGGCAGCCCCGTCAAAAGCTGCAAGCAGCTCAATAATATGCAGCTTGACGATTTGCTCGCAATCTGCGAAGCAAATGGCTGGCGGCAGCCGGGCAAACCCGCTGATTTTTACAGACGAAAAATTATTGAAGGAGCAGGTTATGCCAGCTATGCACAGCGCGAGGCAATCGAGCACCTGGCCGGAGATTTGGGCTGGAGTTGTGCGCAGCTTGATGGGATGATTAAGAGAATGACCGCCGGCGATGTCCGCAATATCGCGATACTCAAGCCCGGCCAGGCGTTCAAAATAATCGAGGCATTAAAGGCAATGTTCAGCCGTGAGAAGGGTAAATCGTATTCGAATCTGAAACAAATTCAGGAAGATACGGAGGCAGTCACGGATGGCCAAGCGATTAAAGTCGGATAAACCGGCACTAATAGAAATCAAAGATTGGGCCGCAGCGGACGTAATAATTCGAAGAATTTACCAATACCAATGTGTTATCGATGAGGCCAGCCAGAAAGCAACCAAAAATATCAATGAAATCAAGGATTCATTGACCAGATCAGTTAACTTTGAGCAGGAGAAAATTCGACAGCTCACCATCAGCCTGGAAGCATTTGCCTTAGCACACAAGGCTGATTTTGGGAAGGACCGCAGCCGAAAGCTCAACTTCGGCCTATTAGGTTGGCGGAAGAGCACTTCGGTTGTCATCAAGAAAACCACGCTCGAAAAAATCAAAGCAGGTTTTGCCAAGGCGAAGGCCGCAATGTGCATAATCACGAAAGAGACGGTCTCTAAGGAGGCCCTGGCCAAACTCACGGACGAGGACCTGGCCAGTGTCGGGGCTCGGCGGGAAGTAAAGGATGATTTCTTCGTCGAGCCGGATTTACCGGAAGCGGTCGATTACTGCGAGTAAGAAAGAGGTTTAATGAGCAGGATAAGTGATACATATAAATTATTTACAGTTCAAATGTGGCGGAAAACTGCCTGGTCTCCAAATAAAAGCGGGCGTGCTTGGAGTGATTTTTGGTTCTTGTTGATTTCATCAGGTTTTGAATTTGCAAAAAATGATTTAATAAATCTAAGAAAATGGTGCAGCGAAGATTTATATCGACATTGGCATTCTCCGGGTGAGGGACATTATGCCGTGGCGGTGAGAGACGGTAATATTTCATTTGCTGCCGCTTATGAAGTTTATATGAAACGCAAACCGTTTATTTGTTCTGGCATTGATTATGGTTATTGTCATTCTCAAGATTATATTCAACAGCGAACCCAACCTAAAACGCACGGCAGGCTTGTTATCGGGGCTTGGTTTAAATGGCAGGGAGAAAAAGTCAAAGTAACTGCTTTCAAAGACGAGAAGCAATCGTTAATTGCCTGCGCATATCATCCATCAGAGGAAGTTGGGTATGAACCTTCAAAAATCAGAAGGCGGTTCTGTATTTCAATCAAGGAGTTAGGGCAATCTAAAAAACAGAAAAAATAATGGCGGTTGATTACTGCGAATAAAAAATTATGGGCTGGATAAACTGCTGCAATTCGAAGTGTGGGATACGCTTTTTCGTGGATGATACCTACGAAAAAGCAAAGCAAGAAGACCACAGCAGCTTTTTCTGTCCGAATGGGCACGGCCAGCATTTTTACGGGCAATCGGAAACGGAAAGATTAAGAAAATTGCTCGGGCAGGAACGAAATGTCGCCGTAGATAATGCGAACACGATTAAACGCCTCAAAGGTACAAATGCGGCACTGAAAGCATGGATAACAAGGTTAAAAAGAAAATGACCCAGCCAAACATAACAACGCTCGAACTGGCAAGATGCCTGTCGTTTCTCGAATCGGCAGATAAACCGCTCGTGGCGGCGGATATAGCAACTAAGATGCGGCTGCCAGGCAATCGCGAGACGCAGCGAAGGCATGTGCGGGCTCTGGTTGAGAAATTGCGAGAGAACGGCTCGATGATAGTTGCGAACTTGCAGGATGGCTACTCCCTGACAGAAGATTTGCATATCTGGCGGGATTATCTCGAAGGCAGGCAGATTGACGCAAAACAAATATTCGGCGAAACGCACAGGCGAAAACGGATGCTGGCCGACAGATACGGGCAGGGGTTTTTATTCGCACCCGGGGCGGTCTGCTGCGGGATAGGATAAAGGGGAAATAATGAGCCGCGAAATAGTAAAAATCGAATTGACATCGCCGGACAAGGTAAAACTGTCCAATCAGATCACCGCACAGATGGAAAAGCTCGGGCTCGGCGCCGATATCAGTAAGCTCGACCTCGGATTTGCACTGCCGGATGATTGGCCGATGGATTTAAAGGACAACCCGACTATGGCACAGCTTGTAGTCCTGGCTCACAAGCTCAATATGGAAATTATCATCAGCAGTATTGATTTATTTGCAGATGGAAAGCGAGAATGAAGATTACGAATTCGAAGAACGGGCGGCAATCAGGGAGTTCGAAGGCGACCAGCCGAGAGGCACGGCGGAGTTTTTCGCCCGTGAGGAGATTATGGCACGGACGGCACAGCAGGGCTGCCTGACTTATAGGCAGCAATACGAAGAAGAGCAGAAGCAAATCGAAGCCGACAGGAAAATAGCCCGTGAAGCTAATGAACAGAGAAAAATTCAACAAACAAAATATCGGCAGCCGGAGAAACAGGAGATTCAATTACTGATGGACCAGCGGGAGAAGATTGGCAAACAAATGTTTTCCGAGATAGATGAGCACAAGAAAAAAGAACTGTTTGCTAAATGGCTGGATTTATGTAAACAAATTATCGAGTTGAGAAAGGGAGCTTAAAATGGCTATAAGAGAAGGATACGCAGCGGGAACAAGTTATGGGGGCGGGTATCCGCCGGAGGCGGATATTCTCGCTTTTTTTGCCGAGCGCGGCATCGAAATCATTACGGAAAATAACCCCAATTTCATCGTGGAATTTGTGCAGTCTTTATGGGCGTTGATAAATGCCTTCGACTGGGCGGGGGCACTGGGAGTTTATTGCCCGTCGCCTACGACTTTTAACGTCCGGGGCGGCAAATATCTGTTCGCAGGCGAGGTGAAGACCTATACGCCCGGAGCGGCCGTCAACCCGACCGACAACGATACGACCTATGTCTGGATGAAATATGACAATACTATCGACAGCGGTATTGATGGTAGCGGCTGGCCTTCAACCGAGCATATCAAGCTGGCGGAAATTGACGTTGATACCGATGGTGTCATAACCGACGTCCGCGACCTGCGGGGAGAGACCTTCCTGGCACGGCTGAAATTCGAAGATATTCTCTGTTATGAAGGTGAAATTTTAACATACGAAGACGAAGTATTGATTTATTAAGGAGCTCTATAAATGGACTCAAAAGAAAAAGGCATAATGATGCTGGCCAAGGTGGATTCGGTGAACCTGAACGCCGTAGCCGCTACAAATTTGTACACAGTGCCCGCCGGCAAAAAATTGGTGGTCGACCACGTAAAAATACGGAACCTGTCCGCCAATGCCACAAGCGCTGTGGCGACTTTCGGGAAAAGCACCGCCAAGACAGATTTTGTCGGCTCACAGACCTTATCAGGCCTCAACGCCGCAGGCAAGGCCGGTAAAATCCAGCCGGTGCCTAATGCGACGACGCCGGCAATCATCGAATATGCCGCCGCTGATATTTTTGTAATCGATGTTACAACAGCAGCCGGAATCGCCTGCACTGCGACAATTGAAGTTTTCGGCAAATTAGCTGCCGCGTAAAAACCGCCATTTGAAAATCTATAGAGTTACCTGATGAT
>Ga0307378_10007723_pt1 | contig 14409 bp, 15 predicted proteins | sample UN1MG_FD_202238 | JGI IMG/M metagenome (GOLD analysis project Ga0307378, IMG submission 202238) | Soil microbial communities from Risofladan, Vaasa, Finland - UN-1 | ecosystem: Environmental > Terrestrial > Soil > Coastal area > Acid sulfate soil | place: Finland: Risofladan, Vaasa | collected...
AAGGAACCGTCGAACCGTTCGTCCAAGTATTTTACCGCCTCCGCGGCGGAACCCGCGAACGCGAGCGCCGCCACGAAAAGGAATACCTTTTTCATCTCTTGACCACCTACCGAAACAACGCCTTCACGCGGCCGAGCGAGGCGGGCGCGACCCCCACTACATCGATATCTATTTGGTAAAACCAACCAACGTCGGGGTTCTCTACCCATAGGTATTCCCCGTCGAAAGTAGTAGCTCGGCTGCCCATGAGGCCCGGCACGGGGAAACTGGCGGTTATCGAACCCTTGGTCGTCATTTGGTACATATAGTGCCCCGGCCCGCAGCTCCATAGGTAGTGGCCGTCCCAGGCCAAGTCTGCGAGGTCGAACGGGGTTTTAAAAGAAGACAGCCAAGACCCGGTACTCGTAAGTTTTACGCCGAGGATGCCCAGGGGCCGGAAAGCCATCCCGGTCCAGAGGCACCCCTTTTCCGCCGCCAAGCCTGCGAAACCGTAATCCCCGAAAATAAACCAATTCACGCACGAGCCGGTCTTCGTACTTCGTATATAATAGGCCGGCTGAAACGATATGTGCTCTACATACCAAAGGTATTCGCCGTCGTAGGTAGCGCCGTCGTATTCTCCGTACGAGGCGCCGATATTAAAAGACGTTACGATCGTACCTATCGTCGAAATACAATAGAAGTAGGTACGTGGTGGGTTGCAACTCCAGAGGTATGCCCCGTCCCAGGCCAGACCGCTACTACCTGTTGGGGTCAGTGGCGACGGAAAAGATGAAACTACGTCGCCGAGAGCGCCCAACGCGTCGCCCACGAAAAACGCGGCCCCGGCGAGCGCCGCAAGGCCGCAGTAGGTCGCGAGTTTTTTCATAACCCCATCTCCTTTCTTATAACATTATAACACCCCCGAGGCAATTTTGCTATATCAAAATAACCCCAATAACGAGCAACCCCACGAACGGCGCTACCCCCGCGCCCACCGTCCCCGGCTGGAAGTCCGGCCCGAAGCCCGAGGCGAAGAGGCCCTGCCCCTCCACCCCCAGCGAGATGAAGTTCCCCGCGACCATCCCGCCGACGCACGCGACGACGACGAGGATTAACCCCAACGCGAACGTCCGCGGCCTGCGGGGCCGGACGTCCAACACGTCCGGGTAGAGCAGGCCGAGCGCCCGCACGCGCTTGTCGAGCGCCTTCAGCAGCAGCGGCCCGAGTATCGCCGGATATATGATGTCGTTGGCGACGATGACGTTGCCCAGCGCCGCGAAGGGCGCGATGCCCAAAAGGTCGCCGCCCCAGCCGATGAAGAGGCCGCAGGCCGCGGCCGCCAGGACCACCGTCGCCTCGATTAATATCAACCCCCGCCACGACGCCAGGTACTCTTTGTCGGTAGCCCTGATGAGGCGGTACGGGATGTACGCCAGCAGGAAGTTGCCGCCCAGGCCGAAGAGGCTGCCCCAGCCGAGGGTCCCGAAGAAGTCGCCCAGCAGGTTGCCCAGCGCCGCGCCGACGGCGCCGGCGGGGCCGAACAAGAGCCCCGCGACGAGGGGGATGGCCGCGGCGGGCCGCATCTCGGTCAGGCCCGGGATGAGGACCAGCGGCTTGAACGGGATGAGCAGCGCGGCGTAGAGGGCCGCGGTGGCCGCGGCCAGCACGACCATCCGCGTATTCCCCCACATCCTGAACAGCTCGCGCACGTCGCTACCTCGTCAGCTCGTAGATGCGTAGTAAGACCGGGGTGTCCTTCAGGTCGTTGAGCGGCTCGACCTCGACGAAATATCTCCCGGCGAAGGGCACGTCGTCGAAGATCACGGCCTTGCCGTCGTCACCCAGCTCCGCCAGCGCGAAGCGGACGTCCGCCGGCGGCGTTACGACCCGGGCGTACGCCTCGTACGGGTTCACGACGTTGGCCTCCAGGCAGTCTCCCCCGCACGATATGACGTACGTCGTCCCCTGCACCGGCTTTATGTCGTACGTGCCCTTCTGGCCCGCCTTGACCGTTATCTGGGCGGACTCGAGGAGGGTGAGCTTGGGCGGCGGCCCGGTGGATTCGGGCCTCCCGCCCGCCACCGCGCGCTCGAGCGCGGCCGTCGTCTCCGCACCGACGACGCCGGTCACGGGCAGTCCCCAATCGCGCTGGAACGCTTTGACCGCGGCCTCCGTCGCCGGCCCGAACGCGCTCTCCAGCTTGCCGGACTTGAGGAGGTAGTCGTCGTAGCCCAGCTTCGAGAGGTCGGTCTGCAACAGCGTGACGTAGTCGGCGGCGAAGTCGCTGTCGCGGCTGCCGAACTCGAGCGCGTGGCCGCCGTAGCGGCCGCCCTGGGCGGAAACGACCGCCGGCAACGTCAACGCGACGAGTAATATCCCCGTTAAATATTTGCCTGTCATGGCCGCGGCGCTCCTTTCGTGCGGGCGAGTATATTCGGCCCGATAAAGTGTAGCGTTTAAGTATAAAATATTTTGGCTTGAAAGGCCACATAATCGGTGTTAGCTTTCGGCGAAAGCGCCTTGCGCGCGGAGAAGAAGGCAATGCTCCGGACCGCTTTTCTCGGCAATCGAAACGCGTTCAACATATTACTGGCCGACTGGCTCGCGCAGCGGACGGACCTGCGCGTCGTCATCTGGGCCTCGGCGGATTATTGGGCGCGGACGTGGCGGGGGCGCTTCCGCTTCTTTCGCCGCCGGGCGAGGAAGTACTCGGCCGTCAAGGCGCTGGACGAGCTGCTGTTCTATATTTTTTACCATACCTTCATGCGGCATAAAGAAGCCCGCTATATGAACCGGATGGTCGACGACTTTCGGGCCGAGCACGGCGTGCCGGCCGGGTTCGAGCCGAAGCGGCTTTTCAACGTCGCCGACGTCAATGCCGCCGAGATTCGCGAAGCGCTGGCGGCCGAAGAGGTCGACGCCATGTTCGCCGATTGCCTGGACGCGTACGTGAAACCGTTTATATATGAGGCGCCGCGGTACGGTACGTTCCTGTGGCACGAGGGCTTCACGCCCGAGTACCGCGGCTTCCACAGCCCTCTATACACCATTGTAAACGGGGAGTTGGACAAGCTAGGTTACTCGCTCATCAAAATGGACGCCGGCTTCGACACCGGCCCCGTCATACTCCAGGGGCGGGTGCGCGACGCGGACCCGTCGTCGGAGCCGTACGCGTACGTCGGCCACAAGGCCATACTCGACGGCCTGCCGGACGTGGAACGGGTAATCGCCGACCTCGACGCCGGCCGACCCCTCCCGACCGTGGACAAGGAGGGCGCGCCCAGCCGCCTCTACACTCGCCCCGGCATCACCGACCTGATTAAGTACCGGCGCGCGATAAGGCGACTCCGTAAAAAGGCCAAGGGCGGAGAAGCGCGATAAGCCATCGCCCGGGCGGCGGCAGATAAGAGGGAACGTTGGCGCGAGAATCGCTCGACTATTATCTGGAATGGAAGCCGCGGTTCTGGGAGGCACCTTTTTTATTCGGCCTGTCGCGGGTGGGCCCCGACTTCGAGGGGAAGAAGGTGTTGGAAATCGGGTGCCGGCGGGGGCGGATGTGTTCGTGGTTCGCGCAACGCGGGGCTTGGGTCGTCGGCGGCGACATTTCTTTAGCGGTCGCGGAGTCACGGGGAAGGGGCCGGCCCGTTTTTTGCTTGGTTCGTTTTCGCGGCGAAAGGCTGCCGTTTAAGGACGGGAGTTTCGATATCGTTTTTACGAAAGCGGTGTTCACGGTATTGGAAAAAGAAACGGCGCTGGAGGAAATGCTGCGCATACTGGCGCCGGGGGGGTACGTATGGCTGTTGGAGAATATGAAGCTGAACCCGTTCGCGGCCGTCGTTAGGTTCCTACGCCATCGGCGCGGTTTCAGGTGGGTAAGGCACATCGGTTACTTGACGTACGACGAGCTCGAGTCGTACGCGCCCGCGTTTTCACGATATGAGCACCGTGAATTCCATCTATTGACGCCGCTGGGCTGCTTCGTCCCGTTGCCGCGCGGCTGGCTCCGGCGCATCGTAGAGTGGGAAACCCGCGCGCTAAGGCGTTTTCGCCCCCTGGCCCGGTTCGCGTGGTTAACGTGTGTCGTCGGCGAAAAATAAACTTTCCCCCCTCCGGCCTTATCTTTGCATCCCTTCGAGGGTAATCTAACCGGGAGCGTCCGTGAAGGCGTCGCGTATCGGCGGCCCCGCGGCCGCGCGCCGGCGCAGGTACCACAACGCGAACGAGAGCGGTACCGCCGCCAGGCCGACGAGGCCGAGGAGGCTGAACGCCCGGCTCAGCGCGAACTTCTCCCCGACGTACCCTACGACGCCGGTGCCGAAAGAGCCCAGGCCGAAAGCCAGGAAGAAATTAACGCCGAAGGCCATCCCCTGGCGCCGGCTCGACGTCAGCCGCGACACCAACGTGTTCGTCACCGGCTGCGTCGAGAAGTGGGCGAAGCCGTACGCCAGCGCCGGCGCGAACAGGAACGCCCCCTGGAACGTCCCCAGTAACACCAGCGCCGCGCCCGAGAACAGGAAGGAGCCGGCGAGGATAAGCTCGTAGCGCCAGCGCGAGGCCAACAGGCCGCCGACGTATTGCCCCGCTATCCCCAACAGCAGCGCCGCCGTCGTCATCACGTTGCCGACGAAGAGGTTCTTGACGGTCGCCAGCCGCGTCGGCAGGAACGTCGTCGCGCCGTGGAAGATGAAGCCGTTCATCACGGCGATGACGTAGAAGAGAAGAAGGCCGCCGAGCAGCGTCTTCTGCGGAAGGGAGGGCGCCGCCGCCGGGCGGCCGGCGGGGCTCGAGCCGCCGCGGCCCGCCAGGCCCGCGAAGGCTGTGCCCAGCGCGGCCAGGGCCGCGGCGAAGGCCACGTACGGCCACCGCCATCCCGCGCCCGCCGTTATGGCGCCCGCGACCACCGGCCCGAGCGAGAGCCCCAGCGTCCCGAAGATGCCGTGGTACGCCATCGCCTTCTCGACCGAGCCCACCCGCCGCGCGATGAGAGAGAGCCCCGCCGGATGGTACAGCGCCGCCGCCAACCCCAGCAGGCCCAGGGCCGCGCCCAGCGTATAGATGTTCCGGGAGAGCGCGACGGCCACGCAGGCCGCGGCCATAGCGAAGCAGCATATCGTCAAAACGCGACGCGACCCGATCCGGTCCGCCAGAAAACCGCTCGCCGGCGCCGAAAGGCCGAAGGCGAAGTACGAGACGTTGCCGACGAGCGAGATGGCGAACAACCCCGCGCCCACGCTCTCGCGCATGGGCGTGAGGACCGCGGCGAACGTGACCATCGTCATGTGGATGAGGCCGTGGGCCGCGCCGGTCCCCAGGATTATCCTCTTCTCGTCGCCGGTGATAATTTCCCCTCAGTAAATTTAACCGCTACGGGTAGTCGCGGTCGTAATCGTCTCCCGCGTAATCGGGCGGCTCGCCGTCGTAAGAGAGTACCGCGACCCCCGAGGCGGTGCCGAAGGCCAGGCGCTTGCGGCCCTCGCGCGGCGGCAGGACCGCGACCGACTTGCAGTACTCGTCCCCCAGGCCGTAGCGCGCGTAGTACCGCCGGACGTCGCCCGTTTCCAAGTTGTACGCGTTCACGCCGACGCCGCGGATGGCGAGCCAGAGCCAGGGCGGGTCGGCGGCCTCGGCCCAGATGTCGGTATGGCTCAGGCCGTCGCCCCAGCTAATGTTCTTTTCGAATCGTAACGCCGCGTCCAGCACGTCGACGCCCTTGTCGTACGTCCCCACGTAAATATGCTCGTCGTCAGCGGCGAGCGAGAACAGCACGTCCGACGATAGGCCGTCGGCCGCCGCGACTACGCGAACGTCGCCCGCGTCGAGGTCGACAGCGGCCAGGCCGCCGCCGAGGGTAGCACATAGAAGCACACGCCCCAAAGGTAGTAGCGCCCGGACCGGATACGCCGGCAATCCCTCCCCGGCGCCGTAATCCCTTACGAACTCCAAGTTTTCGTTCAACTCGATTAAGCCCCCCGTCGTTCCTACGAAGTAACGCCCGTCGTATTTGACCCCGCACAACCCCTCGGCGCCGAAGGCGGCGCCGCGAAGGTCGAACGCCTTCCGGGCGCCGCCGCTCCTGTTAGCCGCGACCACGCCGACCCGCGACGTTATCAACGCCTCGCCGCCGTAGAACGCAACGTCGCGGACGTCGTTCCAGCCGCCCGGCAGCTCGAATTTTTCGACGGCGAAATCCGCCTCGTCGACGGCGGCCGGGCCGTTCGGCGTGGCCGCCCATATTCTACCGTCGTCGTACGCTACGGCGTAGACGCCGCCCGGCGGCAAACCTTTCGCCAGCGGCAAAGGACGGACCTGGCCCGACGTCGGCTCCAACAGGCAAGCGCCGTTCTCGGTCCCTACTATTATCGACTCCTCCCAACTCGCGAGGGCCGTGCAGCGGGGTGACGGCAGGCCGTCGGCCGCGCCGAGCCGCCACTTGTGCGATTTCTTTTTCCGCGCGTTTTTGAACTTCGTCCACTCGGCCCCGACGCCGGCCGCGAACTTGAACGGCCTCCCGTCCGCCCTCCTCACGAATAGCCCCTCCGCGGTGGCGTAGTACTCCAGGCTGGCGAAGGCGAACGCGTCGCGCGCGTCGACGCGGCCCAGCGGCCCGGGCGCCCGCGTCGTGCTCGAGCCGTCGAACTCGAAGACGCCGTCGTCGGTCGCGAGTACCAACGTCGTCCCGCGGACGAAGACCCGCCGCACGACGGCCATCGCCGGCAGCTCGACGCCGACTTCGCGCCAGCCCTCGGCCCCTCGAGCCGAGGCGAACAGCCGCCCCCGTCCTCCCCAATACAGGCCCTCCTCCGCCGGCGTCACCGAATAGAGGTCGTCGAGCACGGCGCCGTCGGCCGTGACGAAGACCTTCCACCCGTCCTCCACCTGGGGGCTGAGCCGCGACGCCGGCCCGACCTCCGACGGGATGGCCTCGAACTCCTTCCCCGGCCACGTTTTATCGTAGCGACGTGCCCCCTCCAACGTCGCGACGTAGACGTACCTCTCGTCCGCGGCGACGTCGGTGCAGTCGTTGTGGGCGAACCCCCACATCCTTACGGTGGCCTCGAAGCGGCCTCCCACCCGCGAGAGCGCGCCCAGGCCGCCGCGGCTCGAGAAGTACAGCTTATTCTTATCCGCGGCCGTCGCGGTCACGTAGTTGTGTATAAGGCCGTCGGCCGCCGTGTAATACGTCGCCCTGCCGGTGCGCGGTTCGTAGCGCGCGACGCCGCCGCCGAGATAGCTCAGCCAGACGGCGTTGCCGTCCACCAGGACGTCGGATACGTACGTTCGGCTTACGGCGTTGCGCCACTCGGCCGCCCCGAACGCCGCGGCCGCGCCGACGGCGAACGACAGCAGCAATAGGGTCCGTCGCCTCATAACCGGGCGAGGGGCCGCGGGTCGCGCAGGCGGGGAGCGTGCTTGCACACGTACGCCAGCGGTTCCACGCTGCGCAGCGACGAGACGCCGGCTCGAGGTTCATTAACGTACTCCACGAACCAGGCCGGCTTGTCCTGCGTCTCGACGGCGAAGTCTATTTCGAAATGGAGGTGGGGCGGCGTCCCGCGGGCGTTACCCGTGGCGCCCACCGCCGCGATGACGTCTCCCGCGCGGACCCGTTGGCCTTCGGCGCAGTCGATCGCGGACATATGGAGGTAATAGGTGTAGACGCCGCGGCCGTGATAGACGGCTACCTTGCCGCCCGGGCCGCTCTTGGGCGTGAACGTCGCGACGACGACGACGCCGTCGGCCGCGGCCGGCACCGGCCTCCCCACCGGGGCGAAGATGTCGGTCCCCATGTGGTTGCGGCGCCACCGGTTGCGGAAGTCGGTGAGGCCCGTCTTCTCGGTGTACTCAACGGCGTGGAAGCGGGCGCCCGCGACCGGGAAGACGAACGATATGCCGCGGAACGCGTCGCGGGTGGGGAGGGCCCGGCCGGTGCGCGTGTCGGGCAACACCAGCTTGCCGTCCGCCGGGTCGACGCACCCGGTAATCCAGTCGCCCGGCGCGGCGTCGCCCTCGGCCGCGGCCGCCGAACCCGCCATTAGCAAGAGCGCGGCGACACAGGCCGCGCCGTAACGTCTCGCGATAATTTTCCGCAATTTTAACGGGTCAGGCTGGTGGCGATTTTCCACTCGCCTTCCTGGTTGACGAGGGCGTGGGTGTGCTTGACCCCCCCCAGCTCGTACGTGACCTCGGCCGTGAGCAGCCGGCTCTCCAGGTTCGTTACTTCGTCCTTGGCGTACGGCTCCCGGCTGGCCTCCAGGCTCTTGAGGAAGAGGTTCCGTATTTCGTTTTCGGAAAGGCCCTCCACGCCCACGGCCTCGCTCGACAGCGCCGCGTCGTCGTAGCAGTCCAGCGCCGCGGCGAAGTCGCCTTCTTTCATGGCCTTGGCAAAAGCCTGTACCGTGTCCTCGGGCGTGGCGTACGGGTTGTCCGCCTCCTCTTTCGTGCAGCCGACCGCTAACAGAACGACCGCGAGGCCCGCTACGGTGAGACATCTAAGCATATCGTCAACCTCCGAAGGTTACGCTTTTTCTCTTTTTCGTTTATCGTACGCGATGGCCGCGTACGCGTCGTGCTGGTGGATGGACTCGTAGTTGGTGCACTCAACCCGGTACGAGCGAACGCGCTTGTCGCGCTCGAGCTTTTCGGCGACGTTGCGGACCACGTCCTCGACGAAGCGCGGCCGCCCGTACGCCAGCTCCGTCACGGCCTTCTCGTCCTCGCGTTTGAGCAGCGCGAACAGCGGCGCCGACGCGGCCTCCTCCGCCCACGCCACCACTTCCTCGATCCAGATTATATTCCGGGACTCGAGCTCGACGTAGACGTCGCCGCGCTGGTTGTGGGCGCCGGCGTCGGATATATCTTTGGAACAAGGGCAGAGGTTGGCGACCGGAACGGTGACGCCCAGCGAGAAGCGGTAGCGGTTGACGAAGTCGCCGAGGAAGCGCGCGCGGACTTCCAGGAAGGACCTCTCCGCGGAGGCCGGCGCGGCCTTGTCTATGAAATACGGAAAGCCGATGACGAGGTGCGCCCGGGCCGCGTCGAACCGGCCTACCATCTCGCGTAGGATGTAGGCCATGGTGCGGTAGTTGACGTTGTCGCGATAGCCGTAGAGGATTTCGACGAAGCGGCTCATATGAGTGCCGCGGAACTGCGCCGGCAGGTCGACGAACATGTCGACGGTGGCGATGGTGTCCTGGTGGTCGCGCTCGCGGTCGAGGACGCGCACCGGCAGCCGCACGCCCTTGACGCCGACGCGGTCTATCGGTATCTCCGCGGCGGGGCGCTCGTTCGCGACGTCGTTCAGTGGTTTTTTATTAACCGGCATTCGAAACCAACTTGCGCGTTATGACATTAAAGCCCCGGCGGTATCGGCGACGCGGCGGGCGATGTCCAACGCCCTTTCGGCTTCTACTTTATCGAACGCGTCTTTGGGGATACCGCCCGGCAATCCGTTCGGATAACGGGTGGGGATGTAGTATTTATCGAGCAGGGCCGCCGGCCCGACCAGTTCGCGGAAGGCCGGCTCCGTCCCGGCGCATTTCTCGCACAGTTCCGCCGCGGAGTGTCCCCACACTTCCGCGGCGCCCCGGTAAAATAAAAACCCTTTGAGGGCTTTCTCCGCGGCTTGTTGGGCGAGGAAGCAGGCGACGTTGAAGTGTCCGCCGGTCACGAGGTAGGCGGCCGCCTCCACGTCCGCCCCGGCCTGGGCCAACCACCGCGCGCCTTCATCTTCAGCGGCGTTTCTCATAGACCAACCTCCCGCGTTTGACGGCGGAAGCGACGAACCCCGGCCGCGCCGTCATATCCTCGAATTCCGCCGGCGTATAGACCAACAAGTCGAAGCCCACCCGGGGCGCGAACTCCACCAGGAAGTCGTTTAAGCGGTTTACGAATTTGACGGCCGTCTCCTGAACCACTATTAAATCGATGTCGCTCGTACGCCGGACGCCGCCCGTCGCCAGCGAGCCGACGAGGTACGCGCGCTCGACGTCGTACTTCGGCAACAGCGCGAGCGCCCGCGCCAGCTCCGCCTCCAGCTTGGCCTTACGTTCGCTGTCTATGCCGAACGTCACGGGCATTTTTTTATCACCGGCTTAGGCCGCTCCCGCGCTACTTCGTTCAAACCGTTCTTTTTGTCGGCCATTTTCGGAACGCCTCGAATGTTCACTTGGTTTCGCCTGCCCCGAGCTCGCGGAGAAGGTCCGAAACCGACAACCGCTCGGCCCATTTCCGTAAGTAACTTTCGTCCAACGTCGTCCCCTGTACTTCGTATACGGCGCGGGCGTCGCGGACGTGCCTCTCGCCGTCGCCGGTGGCGCGCGCCCACTGCAGCTTCGAGAGGATCGCGTCCTCGGCTGAGGGGAACCACATGTCGACGCCGCCGTAGCGGACTTTTCGCCGTCGTTCGAAGAACGAACGTTCGAACGGGTCGGCCTTAAGGGGATGGAAGTCTACTTTCCTCGCCGTGTCGGTATCGATCAGGTTACAAATTAAACCCTTCCCTAAGGATTCGTTTACGTCCTGCGCGTCGACGTAATAGCGCGGCGGCTCGAAGGCGCACGCCAGGACCTCGCCCAACCGGGGGTCGGCGGCCACGACCACGTTCGCGCCCTGGGTGAAGCGCGGCTCGCCGTACGCGCTGGTCACGACGGACCCCGTAACGACGTAATCGATCCCCGCGTCGTTCAGAACAGCGGCGACTTGCGCAAGGAGTTTTTCTTGAAGCATGCTATGGCTTCTTCTTTCGCGCGCTGGACCGCCTCGGCCGCGGTCATTTCCGGGAAACGGAGCCCGACGCCCAGGACGCGGAGCTCGAAGCCCTCGTCCATAAGGTCCATCACTATTTCCAGCTTCCGCTCCGGCGAGAGCCACCTGAGCGTCTCGAGCCAGACCTCGTCGGCCTTCCGAGCGGCCGGGCGTCCGTGCGCGACGTGTTTTTCGCTTTCGGGCGGCATTTTTCAGTTTATATTTAGTTAAAATCGTAACTACTACGGGCCTTCGCTCATGCGAAAACGCACGTCGTAGTTGATGATGTATTGGGTTTCCTCGTCCGTTAAGCCGTAAAGTATACTAATTAAAGTATCCAATTCGTCCAAAATCGGTTTGCTTAGGCTGGGCTTCAACTCTTGCCAAACTACGACTTCTTGGCCCATATTCGCGCGGCGAAGGAAGGAGTTCTTCTTAAAATCTTTCATTAATTCTTTTACCTTAAGAGAAATCATTTCGTAAATATGACCGTACTTTTTTACGTCTATTTCGAGAGGTAATTTGTATATTTCGCTCTTAAGAAGATGGAAATCGTCCGAGTAAACGATCCAATAGAAATAAAAAAGCGAAGAGTTTATTATGCCTATAAGAAGATCTCTCGTAAGTTTATCCGGGCAAGTCAAAGTTTTTAAATTCGAGGAATCGCGTGAATTACCGGCCGCGTCTTTGAAAACTGGCTTAAAAGTATACGCGTTAACCCAATACATACCGAGGGAGTGATAATAGAATTCTTTATTGCCTCCTAAATAATTCCGGGCGATCCCCTTCTGGGCGAACAATTTATCTAGGATACGAGCCCCGATTTTATCGCCCAATTTGGGCCAACCTTGCTCCGTAATAAACTCTGTAGATTCAATGTAACTCAGGTTTTTAATCATTGCCAATTCTTCGCCCTTATACCACCGGTTATATCTCGAAGTAAATAATTTAAATATTCCCTCGTTTTTCTCCGATAATAGAATAGAAACCCGTTGTTGTACTTTGGGGAAAATCGATGCCGGGCGTTTAGCGAACGTATAAACAATCGATTTCGACGTATTGGTCGATACGTAACGTCTAAGTTCCATCATACGCGAAGAACAAACTAAAGACAGCGGTACTATCATGCCGAAACGTGCCCCGTGTTTTAAATAACCAATCCCTTTTTCTATGAAATAACTATATAGATTTGTACATGGCGCCGTTTCTAGTCCAACGTATATACCCTTCGCTTTTACGTTTACGTACGGCGGATTCCCAATCACCGCGTCGAAGCCTTGGTGGTCCTTAGGCCGGCCGAAGTCGTCGAAGAAGGCCTCCGGGAACTCGAGCTCCCAGTGGAAGAACTCGCGGCCTACGCCGTGCTCGTCGCCGTGGCTCAACGCCGTCGCCGCCGCCACTATCGGCAGGGATAGTAATTCTTTGGGCCGACTTATGGACGCGAGCGCTGCCGCGTACTCGTCGGCGGTAACGTCGTTGCCAAAGTACGTACTGACCCACGTGTCGGCCACGGCCTGGAACGGCTTCAACCGTTCCTGGGCGGTGCGGAGTAGGGTTTCCTTTACCTCGACATCTTCTATCGCGTCGGTCCCCCGGGCGAGTATCCCCATAACCTCGTTCAAGGCGTTAGGCATCGCCTGCTCGAGGCGCGTCGCGAATAGGTTTTGCGTAGGCGCGGCCTCGTTCTTTTTATTTTTCCGGGGGACCTCGCCTAAGTCATCGACGCGGGCACCTACTAGGCTGTTGCCGAGCTTGAGGTGGTGGTCGAGGAACGAAAGGGGCTTGTCCTTCGCGACGGTGTGTAACCAGAGGCTCAACTTAGCCAACTCGACCGCGAGTGGGTTAAGGTCGACGCCGTAGATGCAGCGCTCGACGGCGTCGCGCTGGTATTCCTTTTCGGTTTTCTCCGCTTCCGCGCCGGCGTACTCGACGCACCGCCGCCCTACGTAGTCTACGGCCCCCACGAGGAAATGCCCGGAGCCCATCGCCGGGTCGAGGACCTTTATTCCCAAAACCGCGTCCGGCGTGGCCATTTTTTCCGTCAGCGGCCCGAGCGTGTTTTCGACTATGTAATCCACTATATATTCGGGTGTATAGTAACTGCCGGTGGCTTTGCGCTCCCCTTTATCGGTATATAATTCAATTCGGTCGTCTTTCAATGTGGGGTGGAATTCCAGAAGCCCCTCGTATATCGAGCCGAGGTGGCGCACGTCTAACTCGCCGTAGTCGACTTGGTGTCTGGTGCGGCCTTTTTTATCCTGGGCGAACGCAATAAGCGCCAGCGCACCGGCCAAGTAGCGGTCCGGGACCGCGTATTTTGACAGGAAGCCGGCAGGGAGGAACGGCAGGCCGTCCTCCTTAAAAAGGCCGCCGTTATATTGGGGTACTTTCAGGCTTGCGTCGCCCTCGTCTATTAACCGGAACAAGTGCCTTAGCCGGTCGTAAAGCATGGACCTATTTTCGCTAAAGGTCTCGGGCGCACCGCGGTCCACTTCGTTTAAAATTTCTTGAAGCGAGTATCTTTTATAAGCATCTTCTCCCCGGGGCAGTAGGTTTTTGTTCTCTGCGTAGAGTATGAATAGCAACCGGTATAGGAGTATTACCGACCCCTCGTAGATATCCTTTATTTCTAGTTCGGCGTCGAGATTACGGAAGCCATTACATAAAAGCTCAAGGGCTTTATATGCTTTTTCTTTCAGGTCTTCGCCTATTTCCGCCCAATAATCCCCGCTTTCTCTGCGTACTAATTCTTGGACGCCGCGGGCGAACGCAGGTCCGCTGAACAGCGCGTAAAATAAATGGAACGCGTCGTCGTCAAGAAGGGCTTCCGGTAAATTAATTTCAAAGAACGATTGCGAAACCGGCGGCGTGTTTCGGTTATAAACCCGCCAAAGCCGCCCGTCGGTTAATACGCCCCAATCGGTCGCGGTATCTTGAATGTAGTTTGCGATCTGCTTCGTAGGGATGGCGTTGGGGTTTTTGTCTAGCGCCGTCCCGCCGCCTTTATCCAGCTCCCGGCCCCACCTTTTGGCGTCCGCCAACGCCGAGGCTCCTTTGTATTTTTCTTTGTCCCGGGCGTCAGCTTCGGCGCGCGTTTTTTCGTCCCCGAAAAACGCGTAGTCGGCCTCTTGGCCCCCGGGTACGTTTACCGCGACAATATAATGTATGCCGAGCGCATTTAGAATAGGTCTTATCAGATCGTCTTCAAGTTGGGCTTCGTTCTTTTGAGCCACCGTCTTTATATTTTTATCTATAAGGGTTTGTATATTTTCCTTTAACCCCTTAGGCGGCGCCATTTTTTTATATTCGGCCGTCTCGGGAAATCGACGCTTTACATAGTGCTCCGAGAAAAGCCCTACGCATCGCGGCTTCATATTAGGTAACGTCTGTTGCGTCCCTATCATCACTCCCACTCCACCGTGGCGGGCGGCTTGGAGGTTATGTCGTAGACGACGCGGTTGATGCCGGCCACCTCGTTCGTGATGCGGCTCGAGATCTTGGCCATGAGCTTGTGGCACATGCGGTACCAGTCCGCCGTCATGAAGTCCGCCGTCGTTACGCAGCGCAGCGCGCACACGTACTCGTACGTCCGCTCGTCGCCCATCACGCCCACCGACTTCACCGGCAGCAGCACCGCCAGCGCCTGCGCGATCTCGTCGTAGACGCCGGCCTCGCTTATCTCCT
>Ga0307378_10007724_pt1 | contig 14409 bp, 18 predicted proteins | sample UN1MG_FD_202238 | JGI IMG/M metagenome (GOLD analysis project Ga0307378, IMG submission 202238) | Soil microbial communities from Risofladan, Vaasa, Finland - UN-1 | ecosystem: Environmental > Terrestrial > Soil > Coastal area > Acid sulfate soil | place: Finland: Risofladan, Vaasa | collected...
CTTGTACATACCCAATCTACCCGGAACTAAGAGAAAACGTACTTTAGCTGAGATATTTTCAGATTTTTTTCATACGTGTGAGTATGTATGTGCTTATAGCAGTGAATTGATTTGATACTAACAGTCGACAAAATGGACTATTTGCAAAAACCCAATATTCTGGATTTACTTCAGAAATGGTGGATTTAGCGTTTTTTGTGCTTTTTTTATACGGTTAAAAACAACATCTAAATATTTTTTATACCTTTATCCATAGGTAACCATTAGTTATTTTTTTTTGTTCTAGTTTTTAACGTATGCTCGTATTTTTTTGAGATTACAAGTCCTTACAGACCGAGAAAGTTTTTTGCGATTTTTACGTCGCGGATACGTTTTTTATTATTTGGGGAAAACCTACGTATTTATTAAAGAAATAATAGCTAGTTTATTTGTTTTTATTTAGAATTCACAATGTTTGGGCATTTTAAAAGAAATTTATTTTAACTTTTTTCCGAAAATATTAGATAGAAATCCCCTCTTAACTCCTAAAAACTAACTGCGAACATATTGCCTATATATTTATGTAGCCTAACGGGAGGGCTTAGCTGCGCAGGTATCACGTCTGTTACAGCTCATCGTTAGGTGTTAAGTTCATTTTCTCTGTATTACTACAGGATGAGCTATTTGAATAAATGCTTTCCCTTCATGGTTTTCAATTATCTTAAACGCTGGAGTTGACCCAAGTGAATGGATACAAGCATGATGGACCGATAAAACGGCATTTTGTAAATCCTGATCGTCTTCAAGCTTATGTACTTGTAGTCCTATTTCGGAGCAACGGTCATAAGATAAATGTCGAGCATGAGATTTTGACAATGCATGATCGCTCAGTTCCTTAACTATTTTATCAACTTTTTTTAGCTTTACCTGAGTTTTACGACCAGCAAACATACCAGTAAGAAGCCAATCCGCAACCATTTCATTGGCCCATTCAAGCGCCTTCTCGCATTCACCAATAAAAGCAGGAGTATATTTTGCTAGTATAGGCTGCCATATTGGGATCTTGGTATGATCTTGCTTTATTTCTACATGTGCTCGTTTGAACTCTTCCCTAACGCCATGAGCTGGTATACCACGAAACTGTGGATCAATTGGCCCTAAACTTGACTGTTTACCCATGAAAATCTCTTTACATGCACAGGCAATCATGGTGCCTGCTGACAAAGCAAGTTGAGGTACAAATGCTCTTATGTCACTACCAAACATTGCACGAAGGTAATCTACTAAAGATTCTGTGGCCGCAGATTCACCCCCAGGCGTGTGTAGCAACAAATCCAAACCTTTAGATCGATCAAGTTGATGGATAACTGTCATAAAACCATTCTTGTCGGCATCATTAACTTCAACTCCTTCTAAATTAGGCTTCTGCAACCATCCAGAGTAATAAATAATCACATTACGTCCGGTCAGTTCATGTAGCTTTTTTAAATACTTTCGACGGATGACATCATGAATGCCCCCTGCTTGGTTAATTTCGCTTAATATTTGATTCCAGTCTGGCATTGATAATTTCTCCTAATCCAAATGAACCAGTACTTGCTTCTATGAAAATAGAAACCTTTTTTTCTTGGCTCTCATAATTCGATATATTCCCAAGGGCAGCAAAATATCTACGTGCTTCTTTAGACTGAAGTCCTAAAGTCTTATAAACTTCTTCAATTTCTTTAAGCCTTTTTTTATCAGTTTTACGTTTCATTTTTTTGTTTTTTCCTCCTTAATGAGAAATCCTACTCCTTTTACTCGTCTATTACAATGAGGCGATCAACGCTAAGCTGTCATATTATCCCCGGGAGGCTAGGCCCGTCTGGCTCCCCCTCGCCTCTCATTTATATTCTATTAGAATTATTACTTATATCCTTTATTCTTTTGTTGTTACATATATGAAAATTAAAATAAAAATTACAAACCTAAGATTTATCTATCCAACTTGATATATCTGCAAATGTTTGCCAATCAAATCTATATGAAGTATATCTTTTATTTGTATTTGTATATACAACTCCAATATTTGGACCTGTTGAAAAATATCTAGAATATATTATACGAACTCTTTCTATAGTATCTTGGCCTACAATGACTTCTTTAGCTTCGGCAGCCTCTTGACATTTGCTTGCACAATTCACTTGATCTCCAATAAGAATCAACTCACTATGGATCGCAGAACCAACATGTGCAATTGAAATCGAACCAGCATCAATACCTACTGATAATTCAAGATGATGAGACGGCTTTGGAAGTGTGAACCGATAGCGCATGTGATTGTAGAACCAATACATTACTTCTGTAATACTATCTAATGCATATTCAGCAATATAGTCTCCTTTATCTCCGTAAAAACGCGGGAAAAAAGCTACAACCCCATCACCAGGATATTTATCTATCATTCCGTTATGCTTAGTAACAATAACTGAAACTTTCTTAAACAGATCCTGAAGAATATTCATTATTTGGTCGCCTGTAAGAGTCCATGATATATTCGTAAAATTGCAAAGGTCAAAGAATACTATGGCACAATCGTGAGTTGCTTTCTCTCCAAGGTTAATGTTTGTTAAAAAGCTTCCTTCAATATGTTCATTTATTTGTTGTATCTGTGACTCTGTGAGATGTTTCTTAAAGTAACGTCGTTCCATTAATTCCACTTTAAAGAATAACACCTAAAATAATTGTTACTATGGAAAGTATAAATGAGAAAGATAGAAAGCTCAAACTCCAGTTAACTCTGCAAAATTTCTTTTTCAATTCTTTTGATAAGAGATATATTTGTCTTCCAAGATCATCAATAAAAGATTCTTCTGTAATTTCGCTAATCTTTTTCAAAAAAGTGTTTAATTCCATCTCACCGATACTTCCAAAATAAAGCAGAGAGTAGTAGTCCCCAGATTTTGAGTCAGATTTGAGATATGCTATTACTACAAAGATAGAAAACAAAATAGAGATTACTATTGAAAATAAGACGGCAACATAACTAATTAGTGTAAACCAAGATAAAGAGGTATCTTCTAAAATTTTTAAATATGTTTCCTTATTATCTAATAAAAATCCAAGAAGAATAGCGTTAGCAGGAAGAACTAGAGATGCTTTTATATTTGCAAGATGTATATATTTATCAATGCGTTCTAAATTCAAAAGCATTAATTTAGTAGAAGGGACTATCTCCATTTTAAAATCTCCTTTATTGAAAGCTGTAATGATTTTGATAAATATTATACTATGATATTAGCAATAAAAAAAATAAATTCTTCTATCTTCCAATAATATCAACCGATTAAAACTGAAGCAATATAATAATATCTTAACCGCAAAAAGCGAATTGATACCTTTGTTTCTCTTTGCTAAAGCAACAATTCGCTCTACTTGTCTTATCTAGATTAAAGAAGCCAGGGCTTTAGGGTCTTTAGCCTCCATTCGGCTTTATTTTTTTGAAATATTTCAGTGTCCTATGCAACTTTTTAGCTTTCCTTGAATATTTTTCTTTTTCCTGTTTTTCTCTTTCCAGTTCTACCTTTAAAGTTTTTAATTCTCGCTTTAACAGTTGTATTTCTGTATCATTTTTAATCATTTCATCAACAGCTTCAGATACTTGTAAAGCAATCTCTTTTTTTTCTGATTCCTTTAAAACTTTGTCCTTTCTAACTATATTTTTAAATCTTTCTGTGCTTAGAGCCTTGGAAATAGTTTGAGCATCCGGACCTAATCCTCCTTTCTCTTCCAAAACCTCAGGATTCTCTAAAGCCATCCTAACATAGTCATTAGTATTTGGTTTCCAATAAGAAGTATGAACTCCTATTTGAGCAGAGAGGATTTTATTAGGGAATCTATTAGGCTCTTCTATTGGAATATCAGCAAGAAAAAGATATGGTAACATAAATTCAAGAAACTGTTCTGTTGTAATCAAAAAAGGGTATATTTCTCTACACTTAAGTAATTTTGAATCAAGGGTTAGTAATAAAACTTTTGGTCCCAATGAATCATTACCACTTTTAATGTAAAATTGTTTGACATTCTCCATTAAGTTTACATCATGATCTATAATACTTTCTTGAGCATCGGAAAGTTTATAAGAGATGCTCCAGTAATCTTCCATATCTCCTGTTTTTGATAATATCATTGACCGTAAATTATCCCATATTTCATTTTTTTCTTCATAACTATAGTTATCATAAGTGTGTTCTAAGCTAACATTTATTTTTTTCAATTCTTCTTCAAAAATGGAGTAATTTTCTTCCTGAACTGGACGGTCTTTTGTGATCGAATGCCTAATCCTACAAACAACGATATCATTCAGATATTTATGGGGGTGAGATTTAAATTCCTGATAAAGCCAAGGATTCCAATTCAATAAATTAGATGAATATGGATCATTTTTATATGCCGTTTGTACTCCCTCTAGGCTTATTTCATATTCAGATAGTGTAAAGGGAAATATTCTTAGCTTCACATTGATTTTCTTAAGTCTCTCTGAGACGTATTGTATACGTTCGTTATAGCTACTTGATTCGAATTTAAGGGCATATAAAACGTTCGTATCCAAAAAAATCGCCCTTTCTTGTAACTTTTCAAGTTGGTAAGGGGTGCTATGAAAGGATCTATTCAAATAATATCCTGCTAATATATTATGGAATATCGCAGAAATATAAATATTCTCCTGCTTTGCTACCATCTTTAAGCCACGGAAAAATGCCATTTTCCACTTCTTAACAAGGGAGGAATTAAGATATTCTAAATGCCTTTCAATAATGTAATCATAACCTTCGAAAATTTTAGGGTCGCTTTCATAAAAATGGATTGTATCTCTAAAATAATTGGCCATCATTCTTATCTCCGAAAACACACCACATAAAAATTCTTCCATGATTTTTTTTATATCAAATCCTTCCACAGCTTTTTCTGTACGAGTATCTTTAATAATTTCTTCTTTAATTGTCTGAACAGCTTGTTTAGCTGAGGCTTCATAGTCTTCTTGAGCTTTTTTTATCTTAATTAGTTGGCCTCCCCTAAGTCTATAAGTAATAACATCTTGGATTCTCTCTTTCTCGAATAAATTCTCATTAGAAAGTAATTGCGTTATTTCCATCTGAGGCAGTGTAGAATATTCTTTTGACCTTGACCATTTATCAAATTTACTTAAATCTGATAACTCTCCATTTTCTATTAAATATTCAATAAGAAAAAAACAAATAATTTTATTTCTCGTTTCTTTTGCTCCTTCATGAGCAACAAATAACAAATGAGCCAAAGCATCATTTTCAAAGGTTCTTGGATCGCTAAAGGCAATATAAAATAAGTTTATATTTTTATTAGTTACTTTTCGTACTCCATAACTCACAAATTTACTAATAGTTGCGTCTGCATTTTCCTTTACACCCTGAGTTACATATATTTTCCCTTCATCAAGAGTTTTTTCTATAACAGAAATATGTTCAAATACTTCTCCAACAAAATCTATCCCCTCCGGAACATCAATTTTATCAATTTTTCCTCTATGAATAAGAATTTTACACTCCGGGAATTTCTCCTTAAGACCATAGTAATACCACGCCTTCATAAATTCTATTGATGATCGGATCGCAACAGTTGGCTTCTCTAGTATGAAATAAACGGCATCACCTTCAACTTTATAAAAGCTTCCTTCAGGATATTTTTTTTTAGAAGACGGAAAATTTTCTTCAGCAATTTTCTTCAGCTTTTCTGCTAGTACTTTTCTTATCTCTGGAAATTCTAATTCTCTCTCCTTGCTGAACAATTTGCTTTTACAGAGATCTATCTTGACAACAACCTGCAATGCCATAATTATTCCTCCAATCTTTGCTTGTTTATATCAATTTAATAATCAAAAATTTAGAAGAGTCCCTTTAATATTTAAAAAAGAATAAATATATTTTTTCTGTTTCAATGCCTCTCACTGGCTACTAAAAGTATATAAATAGAATGGATTAGATGTCAAACTTATTGGTGATATTTATTATATGCTGGCATCCCCTAAAAACATATTAAATGTTTCAATCATTATCCGATACCCAATCATACTGAACCGATATGGAAAATATATATAAATGCTCTGTATTGAAATCATAATATCTAAGCGAAAAATGAAACAAATATTCTATTTAAAGGATCTAGATTTGATGCTCTTTTGACATTTTAGTGTCGAAAAAGCTCAAGATTGTATAGGCTTGCTGAAATCAAAATCCAAAGAAAACCATAGAAAAATAAAAGATAAGCCTGGCACACTTGGAGATACTCAAACCCCGACCGAGGGACTACAATCCCTGATGCGGGTGAACACACTTACTGCATTTTCAGGCAGCACGCGTGGCTGTTTCTTCGGGAGTCCGGCCCTTCCCTTTTTTTATCGAACTGGCTTCATTGACCTCGTTTTATTCATTTTCTAAAAAATTGTAAATAGATAGAGAAAGCGCCAAGGATGAGCCCTATGATTCCGATGATAATCAAACTCCAATTTAAGAATTTTATTTTTTCTGCTAATCTGTTTGCAGCTTTTGAGCTTTTTTCAATGCTATCTATTAAATTTTTTATCGCATAATCTGCACTTATTCCAACTTGTAAATGCTTTCTGTCAGTAAAAAGTTCTTTAGATTTTATTTTTTGGTCTTTTTCATTATTTTTTTTCTTCATTTTTTGCTCCCTTTCATCAAAATCTTACATCAACTTAAAATTAACAACAAGAAATGCAAAGTATAGAGGAAAATGTTATAAGTCAATTTAATTTTTAAATATGATATAATAAAAAAACTCTTTTTGGCCAGCTGGAGAGAGCACTCACCTTTTGGTTCCCATCATTTGTAGTTTGGAAAAGTTCTTTGAAACACTTTATTACTTTTTCTGTATTCTGAAGGCAACGACAATTCTTTATCTTCTCATTTATAAATTTCCACGGACTCCCTTTCATAACTGAATTTCTCCTTTTTTGTATTTCTCGGCGCTCACAACCCCCTTTTTATTTTCTATTCATATATCCTTTTTGATAGTTATTTTTCCTTTAATTTAAATTGCAAATTTATTTATAATTCCTGTTGCAATCTTTTTCCACTCAGGAACTGCAATTTCAAGGTAGCGCAAAGTACTTTGGATTGAATTATGACCAAGCCAATTTTTTACCGTAACAACATCATTCCCATTCATCAGTAGCTGGATGGCGCAACTATGTCGCAGTACATGAGGATGGCATCTTTTCTTTTCAATTCCGCTTTCAGTTGCATATTTTTCAAACAACTTTTGAGCCGTTATTTTTGATATTGAATTCATCGTCGAATGTGATGTAATAAATAAATAAGGATTTTCATTTGCATATGGATGTTTGCTTCTTTTCTTTAACCATTTCTTCAATAATATTATATCATTGGCACAAAGGGGATATGTTCTCTCAATCCCATTTTTAACGCGGTGAATTTTCATTTCAATCAATTTTGGATGAATATCTTTTATTCGAATATTTATTGCTTCCTGAACACGCAAGCCATAGTGATAAGTGAAACGAAAAAGTAATTCATTCCGGATATTCTTTTTTTGCTTTACTAACTGAAAAAATCCCTTTAATTCCGATTCATTTAAATATTTCATATTCCTATCCTCCAGAGAAGAAATTATATCTTTCATTAAATAATATATAAATCTCTTAACGTCCTGTACATCGTCTATGGTTAGAGGAAAATAAGGGTTTTTAAAGAAATGTATAATTTACGTACTGACATGCGCTTAAAGAACGCTCTGCCTCGTAGAGCTTCGTGACAGTTATCGAAAGAGCGTAACGATATAGGTTTATATGGATATTATCTCAGAATGGTTATACAAGGAGTACAGTATGAATGCTCTACCTTATATACGAAAAAAACCGTCGAACGCATCGAATTTGTTGACGAGGATAGCGAGGCGGAGCACTATTAGATGAGGATAACTAGGGTTAGATTTTTTTATTCAAGTATATTAGTTTTTTCGTTTGTCAATATATATAGAAAAATTTGCATTCCTATCTTTCTTCTCTCTCTTCTCTCTCTTTATTAAGCTCTCTTCTCAACTTATTTTATTTATATACCTTATTTTCTTTTTTATAACATTTAATTCTTTTCGAGAACTAATAACTTTTGCATTTTTCGAAATGTAATCCAGTACAGACTGCTTATCAATTCTATACCGACCATTTATCAGTTCGGCTTTTATTTCTCCTTTTTTGATAAGATTTAAAACTGAAGCACTGTTATTGAAAGCAAAGAGATTTTTTACCCTATATGTTGATAAGTAATTTTTCCTTACTTCTTTCACCCTTTTAATCATTTCGCTTTTAATATTCATCTTTATATCCTTTTTCTTGCACGATTTACTGAAATTTTCTTCCCTTGAAAAATCTTATTATCGCTTTGCGAGATCATAGAAACTACCTCATCCTCATTTTGTAATTCAATAAATGCAAAACCTCTGCCTTGTCCTGTAAACCTATCTTTCGGAATTATTATCCTTTTCACTGAACATCCTGCATTGCTCGCTAAATTTTCAAGCTCAGACTCCTTAATTTCAGGATTTATATTACCTACAAATACTTTGCATTGCTCATATCTATTTGAAAAGTCGCCAAGAATGTTTGGATTTCCACTTCCCTCATCAGGGTTTTTTTCTAACGTCATTTTATTTTTTTCTCCTACATTACAATTTAATGGAGGAAGAATATATTTCAACACTTCCTCCATTTTTTATCTTAATCAAGTTGTTATTCTATTTTTTTTGCAGAATAACATTTATTTTTTCCTACATTAAAAAAAACGAGGAACAAGAAAAAAAGTCATTGCAACATTTCCCCTCATTCCTCTAAAAAATTAGACAATATCCGTAAATTGATTCACTGGGTGCGAAGCAATTATTATCATTATTCATTTTTACTCATAAAATTTAAAGTGAGGGAGAAGGGAGAAACCAACCTTCTCCCTCTGAAAACGTTATAAAAATGCTCCCCTGAAAACGCAAAAGAAGAAGCATTTTTCATGATAAAATTCTTCCTACAATTTAAAGTGAGGAGGAGAACCGAAGCTCCCCTCCCTGAAAATTAAAACTTAAAACAATTAAAGTTTTGAGTACTGGAAAAGAGAAGTACCCATTATTTTTTGTTGTCATTTCTCTTAATATAATTAAAAACAGTTTTTATTTCCTTCCTACCTTTTGAATCAATTTCTTCTTTTTCACTTATCTCAATTCTCTTATTTCCGAGAATTCTCCCTCCAGGTTTTCCTACTATCCAGATCTTCATCTTTCTTGGAACTCGAATTGATTCTTCGGCAGCCTCTCGGTCATAAAAAAGCTGAGTTCTTGATGTGAAATTTTCAATCTCTGTAACGTCGTCTCTTCCAACCAAAGGTGAGACCTTTTCTTTCCAATTTCTTCGAATCACAGTTTTAATTTCTCCCGAGGGCAAATACGTAACTCTTAAAAATGGTGCGAATATATTTTTAATATCCTCAATTTCGATGTTTCGAGTTTCGCCAGGTCGCAATTGAAGCCTTCGGGGAAACGCACCTTTTACATTTCCCCAAAAAATTTTTATTTCTGGGACCGTAACTAATTGACTTGTTTCATTAACGAAAGTAGTTGTTAATTTCATTTTTATCCTTCCTACAAATTACTCTTCTTTCTTGTTTTGAAACTCTATGAACTCATAAATCGTCCCAGTAAATCCTTTCGCTAAAAGTGCTTCCTGGTATTCCTGTTTTACTTTTTCTGAAAGTAGTTCATTCTTTAGCAGTTCACGAAAATTAGCGAAAGTATCTTTATACCCTGCTTCTTTTGCTTCATAAAACAATCTGCTTAATTCCGTACGTTCCTCACTTAAATTCATATGATCTCCCCCTTATTTTTTTCTCCTACTTCTTCAATATCATCATTGAAAGTAAGTTCATCCAAAGCATCCTGTTCTCGTTCCTCGCGTTCCGCTCTCTCAAACTCATCCTCTAATTCCGGGTCTGGATTTACCCAAGGTTCAGCTTCATTAATTTGCATTCCAGATTCTTGTCCCATTTCGAAGGCTTTTTCGAATCGCAAATATTCATATATAGTCTCATTTGTCCAATCTTCAGTTTCATATGAAATATTTTCTTTACAAAAGCGATACATTTCGCGGAGCGCCAAAATTTTCCCGTCTTTAGATGCATTTTCCCAATTATGTAAAATGGAAAATCCAGCATGTTCAAAAATTTTCTGACCTTTATCGTACCTTTCCTGTCTTTTTAATTTATCGAAAAGAAGCATAATTTGCGACCTACCATTATCGGATTCAGTTAACATTTTCGCGATAGTGCGGATAATATTTTTCTGACGGTTTAAACTCTCAACAAATTTTTTCAAAACTTTTGTAAAATACTTCTCAGTGATTTCAGAATCATTTGTGCGATTTAGTATTTTATCTATTTCATCCTTGTTCTGTAAAAAATTCTGATATTGCTTGAAAGAACCTGAATAACCTCCTAATTTTGCCTCACGATAATTTTCTTTTAATTCTCGCTTATTCATTATTTTCTCCTACAAATTAAGTTACGAAACAACAACGTCCCCAACAATTTGTCCCAAAATTGCCCCATGTTTCACTGGTTGAATTTCTCCAATTCTTTTTAGCATCGTTTTTAATATCTCTGTGTAATCATTACAACCTACAACGGCTTCGCCATCCGCGCGGTCAAAAGAAATTGTCAATGTGTAAGTTTTTTGCTCTGCCATTATTATCTCCTACATTTTTTTTATGAAATATCTTTGTTAAAAAATCTCACTTATATTTTCGTCCTCAATATATACAGCGACGTGTACACAGTTGATTTGTCAAGACTATTCAAAATTATTAAAAATTAGTTATCATACTAGTACTCTAAGTTTAAAATTTCTTCAAAATTATCTTTCTCCTTGCCGGACATCCAAATTTTTTCATTTTCTACTTCCTGGTAAAGACGTTCTAAGAAGCGCAAGGATTTTCGCATTTCCTTTACCCGTTCAATCTCAGTTCCCTCAAATATTTCTTTCTTACAGCAAACATCAATATGTTTTTTTAGTGTATACAGAGCAATTTTTTTTAATCCTGAACCTGCAGATCGTAATTCTTGAGAAATCAACCTACAATCAGAACTATCCTCTAACATTAATGCGAGCATTTTATACAATTGGCCTAAAATTTTCCGAATTTTGGGTAGCTCAGTATAATGCTTTGTCTTGTGCTTTCTTCTGCTATCTAATTCTATTTTTTTTCTTCGTCTCTCTTCGTTTAGCCAGTCTAAATACTTACGGTGCTTCCTGTATTCGGAATCCTCAAAATATTCCTCTGGCAGAGGTTCTAATTTTGTTAGCGACTCCCGTTTTTGGTCTTGAAAATTTCTTACTGATTCTTTATCAAGGGCTTTTTCATATTCATTTTCTCTCATTATCCCTCCTTCTTTATGGATATATTATTAAAAAACGTACTCACCTTGCAGAGATGCGAACAGTGAAATAAAAATGCTATTCCATGTATTAATCCTTATTCCTCCTCGTTTATAATCACTGTCATTAGCTGAGACGTTTATAATCATTTTGTTTCCTGGGTAAAATTTCTTTTTTTCTTGATTTTTTTTAAAGAGGGAGAGCGAAGCTCTCTCTCTTTTCTTTAAGAAAAGAGACAATATATTAGTTTATATAATATAGTTCTAATGTTCTCTGTTCGCACACCCCATACAAACCGTCTATAGTTATGCCCCCTTTCCGTCTATAGTTGTACTCCTTTTCCGTCTATAGTTGTACCCCTTTTTTATTTTTTGTAATTTTAACAAGATAATCTTTTTTTTCTTTAATAATCTTAAAATCCTTAATTAATTTTTTTTGTTTTAATTCTTCTAATGCCCTTTTTATTTCTGATCTAATTTGTCTTTCTTTTTTATCTTTTGAATCCGCCAAACGAATTAATGCAGACATTTTTAGTTCTATCATATTTTCTGCTCTATTTCCTCGTAGCACACAAACGACTCGGAATATTTTTTGACTATACGGTTTCATCTTCGAAACTAATTTTGGAACGCAAAAATATTTTCCCATTAAAATATTATGGAAAAAACACACGCCAAAGACTCTATTATCGAACACAAAGCGGTAATAATATTTAGCGTCAGGATGCAATTTTTCTTTAACATCGCTCAGTTCATCATCTTCGAGATAATAAACTTCAAAAAGGCTATCCATTTTCCCAAATGAAACATGACGGTTTTTATTTTTATCAAAAAAAAGTTTGCTTTTCCCGTCAATAACTATTCCAGCAGCTTCGTGTACTAATCCATGAATTTTTTTTCCTTTTAATTGTGGTTTTCCTAATGTTTTTCTTATTTCTGAAGAAGACAAATCAACGCACAGATTATAATTTGTCTTCTCATATTTAGCATATTTAATTAATTGTTCAACGTCGTCGAAAAACGGTTTTTTTATATGATCATGTGTGCGGACAATTTTTTCCGCAATACAGTCGAAAATCCACCAAACTTTGTAATCATATTCGCTAATTTTTACATCACTAAGAAACCGAATCGAATCAAACAGAAGATAATTAATATCCACGGCTTGAACAATTGACGATTCTAACTTTAATAGCAGTTTTCTTTTGTTGATTGAACTATCTGCAGGAAAATATTTCTTTTGTTCTAACTTTTTCATTTTTTTTCTTCCTTATCGCGCAAAAGTTTTTTCCGTCTTCCCTCAAATTTTCCTAGCCAGGAGTCAATAGCAGATTTTCTTGCAAATAAACGTCCTTTGATTTTAATAATTGGGAATTTTCGGTTAATATAATATCGATATAGCGTTGTTCGGGAAATTTTCAGATAATTACAGATTTCATTTGTACCAATTAAATAATTTTCTTTCATATCATTCTCCTTGTTTATCCCTTCCAATAATAATAGTATCCAAAAAAATGTTAATTTTCTGCCGATTATTGTTACTTTTTGATTCATATAATTAACTTATGGCAGTCTTTTGATCTTCTTAGGTTTAGGTTAGATTAGTTCTTGTTACTGTAGTAACAAATTTTTGTCAGAGTTTAATAAGCTATGGAACAAAATGAAGATTTGCGAATCTTATCTACCCCATATAAATTAATCCTTATGGGGTGATAAAATACCCGAATAATATTACTGAGAACCACCTGTCCTAGTCCCCTAGACGATAGCGCCATCGTATTGTTTGATTATTGATTCTATTGCACTTAAATGTTAAGAGTCAATAGCAACTTTAATTATTCTTTTATCAGACAAAATATGATTCAACATATTACTAATAGGAACGTCGCGGATACGTTTTTTATTATTTTGGGAAAACCTACGTATTTATTAAAGAAATAATAGTTAGTTTGTTTGTTTTTATTTAGAATTCACAACGTTTGGGCATTTTATATTAATTAAGGTAATTATCTTAAAGATAACATTGTCATCGACTTTAATAATTGGTGCCGATTAGATTAAACACTAAGTAGAAAAAGCCACGAAACACTAAATTTGAAAGGCAGTCTTTTTTAACATTGGAGGGAATAAGGTTTTTAAATATTTTGGCTCCCGTTTTACTTATTACTTCCAATTCATCTTATAAACCACTAGTTCCATATAGCCGTTTTCTTTTTCCCTGTGGCAGTAAAGATGATTCTTTTTGACCATCGTATATTTGGGGCCGAAATACAACTGAGCCCAAACTAAATGTAGGCTCTTTCTCCCAACAAAAATTCCTTCAGGATTGAAAATATCACACAAATATTCCCCAGGTCTTTCGCCTTCCTCGTAAGTCATGACAAAGAGACACCCTTCGTCATCCGTGAAGAAAGAGCTTAATGGAGGCAAAGGCCTGGGAAAATAGTCCTTAAAATCAAACGATCCATAACTTGGACCCAGGATGAGTTTCTTGATCTTCTCTGATGCCGTTACTGGTCTATAGTCCTTTCGAATTTTTCTTGCAAGATTTCCTTCCAGATCATAAATCCATATTTCATAACCCCGTTCCTCATTAGCAATATAGATATGTCCGTTTGAGACCCCCCACATGAAATAAGAAGTTAACCTATTTTTTTGATGAGGGGATTTGTACACATCGAGTTCTTTTATTTCATTAAATCTAGAGTCATATAATGATAGGACACGTGGGAAATACTCAGTAGTCACCTTTTCCCGGTTTAACCTCCAGACTAGATATTTACCGTTCTTGAGAAGTTCCATCCCAGTAGATTGGAAGTTCAAACGCTCTTCTTTAATGAGGCCACCATTTTTATTGAAGATGACCAGCTTTTTCGGATAATCATAAATAGCCATTTCATCCCGATCATTAATTACCGGGCTAATTGGCCATTGCAGTTCTCCAGGACCTTGTCCCATTCTTCCG
>Ga0307378_10007725_pt1 | contig 14408 bp, 18 predicted proteins | sample UN1MG_FD_202238 | JGI IMG/M metagenome (GOLD analysis project Ga0307378, IMG submission 202238) | Soil microbial communities from Risofladan, Vaasa, Finland - UN-1 | ecosystem: Environmental > Terrestrial > Soil > Coastal area > Acid sulfate soil | place: Finland: Risofladan, Vaasa | collected...
GGATATGGAAATTACTTTCAATACAAATACAAAAAAACTTATAACATTAATTCGTAAAAATATACCAAGTATAAGTGAAAATGAATTAGATAGATTTTTTGCTTTTACGATGCACGATATATATAAAAAAATACCAGATCGTTTTTTTGAAACAAACAATTTAAAAGAAATTGATAATATTATTGAATATAATGTAAAAGATTATTCATATAGTTGGATGGGTATGCACAGCGATAATGCAATGAGAACAATGATGAAAAGAAGTATATAAATGAAACTAGTTAGAGAACATATTTTTGAAAAGTTTACTGAAGATTCTGATCCTATGGAAGATATGAATATTGGAACCCTTGGCCACATAAAAAAAGATTTAGAAAAAATTGGCTGGGAAAAAGACCGTATTATAATTATGGATGATTATACTATTTTGCGTTTGCCGGAATTTACAGGCAGTAGCTATAAAACTGACAACCTTTTACAAATTCAATTAAAATATTTACCAAAAGAAAAACTTGAATTTGTTACAAATTTTTTAACAATTAAAAAAAATTCTCCGGATATTACAAAAGAATTAACAGTATATTTAAAAAAGGCCTTAAAAGATAAAATATCACCAAAGGATATTAAAATTTTATTAGGGGAATTTACGGGTAATGAAATAGGAGCGGGGAAGATTTTAAAAACATATGGGATAATATTACTTTCTAAACTAACAAGAACAAAAGATCAAAAAGAATTTGATAATGAATATAATACTTATGCATTTATAGGTTATATGGATAAATCTCCAGTTGAAATTAAGGGAAAAAAATATTACGAAGATAAATTTCAAGTAGAAAAAATGATAAAAATTGATAAATATAATCTTGGTGATTTACATTCTCTTGAAGCTATGAAATTGCGGGTACAATATTCAGATCATACATCATCAGTATATACAGTATCTCTTCCAAAATTTATGATGAATGAAGATGAGTATGCTGAAATTCCTGACATTTGGAGAGATATGATTGAAAAGTATAAAAAAAGAATATGAAAAAATTAGTTAAAGAAACTTTATACGAAAATCTTGAAGAAACATATGATTTTCATAAAACTTTTTTACAAATATATAAGAATAATGATCAAGGAGATTTTTATAATTATATAGTCTTAAAAGGTAATGATTTATTTAATGTTAGATTAAAAACAGGTGAAAAGTGGCAATGGAAATATATTGGAAAAATAGACAAGAATAAATATATTATTAATGGACAGCTTATTAGTAAACCAGAAATGAAATTAATAGTAATATTTCAAAAATATCTTAAAAAACCAGAATAATATTAATAAATTATGATTATATTTACAAATTAAAAATAAAATAAAAAACATTATGAGAAAACTAGTAGTAGAATCATTAGAAGAATTATTTGAGGCAAAAACAGCAGAATCTAAAACAAAACCTGTAGATGTTAAAAAAGTACATTCTAAAATTGAACAAACAAAACCTGAAAAAGTTGCTCAGGATAAAAAAACTAAGATTAAAGAAGCAATTGCAGCATTAGAGCTTCAAAAGAAAAAAGCACAAAAACCCGGAGGTATGAAACAAACACTTATTCAAAAGAAAGGTGATATTGCCGAGATACAAACTAAAATTGATGCTTGGAAGAAAAAACTTACAGATTTAAAATAAAAAATAGATTATGAGATTTCCTATAAATGAGGAAGAGGGTCAAATTTACAGTGAAGCACATGCTAAAGAACTTTTATCTGCGCAAATAGATTATAATAATAAAATTAAAATATTAAATGATCAATTAGCAAAGAAAAAATCTGATTTAGCAGTAAAGTATATGAATGCTGTTAATCAAACTCCGAAAACTCAACCACAACCAAATAATCAAACCGGTACTGTTGATACTGCAGGAAATCCTACGAATGCACAAGGTAGTCCTCCAGCACCTACAGTAGAATCATATCCAAATATTTTAAGAATAAAAGCTATTGATGAAGAGTTTGTTGATAAGTATGCCCATGTACCTATGCATAAGCGCAATTGGTATCAAAAACCTGAAGCACAGGCTAATTACGAAGAACCTAAAAAGATTAAACGAAAAAAATTATCTGACAAGGTTTTAAATAAAAAATGGGATATAGAAGGTGAAATAGAAGATCTTAAACATGAAATTAAAAGTATATTAGAACCTATTGAGTCCCCAAACTATGAAGGAATAGAGGGAGAAATAGAAAATTTCTTTGGAGAAATTGGTTTTGAAGCAGCAGATATATTAAATTCTGGTGGTTATAAACATGAAAAAGAAAAAATAAGAGCACTAGAAAAAATTGGAATTACAGATCCAAAGGGAACTCTTAAAACTTATTATTACTATTATCCAGAATTTAATACAGAATTAGATATAGATCGCGAAAAATCTCAAAAACAAATTGCTGAAATTGAAAATAAAATTAGTAAATTAGAAGCAAAACTTGAAGAAATGGAATCGATGTATGAAAATGTCAATGAACGTAATGTTCCAGAATACGACGAAGAATTAGATAAAATGGAAATTTTTGTTGAATTTGAACATGTGTTTCTTGGACATAAAAATTGGCCTAAACGTGTAAAAGAAATTACAGATGAAAATGAGCTTCCAACACAAGAGATTGTAGATGCTATTAGTAATTTTGATAAGAAAAACATGAAAAAATATTTAGAAGAATTAGAGGAAGATAGTATTATTTATGTAAATAATAGAAAAAATTTTATTGAATCTAATATAATACTAGCGGCTGCATGTGCAGCCGCTGAAGGCGCTAATTTTCATAAATTTGCTGGATGGGGTAATAAACATTGGACAGATTTTTTATACCCCTGGGGGAGTACAAGAGATTTACAATATTATAGAAGAAATTTAGATGAATCATTAAACGAAGCTTATGTAAATGAAAGTGCGTATGATACTAAAAATGTCGATCCGTATGAATTTCAAAATCTTAAAGATTATTTAGACGCTGAAAATATTAGTTATATTGAAGATGAAGAAGGAACCTCAATAGATTTTGATGAAACTGAATTAGATAAAGAATGGAAAGATAGAATTATAGAAATCGGTTTAGAAGAAAATGACACATCTCCTGATGATATTCTTTCAATTGAAGATGATGATATTGAAGATAATGATACTGAAGATGTAACTACAGCTAATAAAAAGATTGATGAAGATAAAGTATTCCACATAAAAGTAGAAGATGAAGGTGAAGCATTTATTGGTAAAATTTATAAGTTATTTGATGAAGGGGAGTGGAGATCAAAAGTAATTGATGGAGAATCAGAAACATTCGAAAAACTTAATTATGATCCAGATTGGGATGAAATTGATATTATAGCATTCTTAAGAGAAAATTATGCAGATGCTGAAATTATTTCAGAAGATGATTTTAATGATCATGCAGAAAATCCTGAATCTGAAGAAATAGAAGAAGCTCTTAGAGGCAATGGAAATATATTAGTAAATAAACCATCAATAAAAGAAGATACAAAATTAGAACCTAATTTAGGTGGAAAAATTGATATGAAAACCCATAAAATCTTAAAGAAAAATCAAAATAAAAATGATGATGAACTTAAGAATTATGAAAAAGAAGTAACAGAAAAGGTAAACGAAACTGTTCAAAATGCAAGTGATTTTAAACGAAGATTAGAAAAAGGAGATTGGCAACATAATAAAAGAGAATTTGAAGATCTTAAATCATTTGTAAAGGAAATGGATAAGAAACACGGAAAAGATGAACATTCTTGGGGAAAATACTCAGAATCTGCAATTAGACACCCTAAATTTTATAAACTAATAAGTGAAAATGCTAATTCTATTCCAACATTTATAGAATTTATAAATGAAAAAATTGTTAATAACTCTAATTCTATAGACGCTTAATGATAATCTAGTAAGGCTTTTGAAAAAAGAGGTTAAAAAAATGGAATAGATGTTATAAATTATGCTCAAGTTGTTATGTTGATTATGAATATATAAAATAAAATCAAAAATTAATGTTACAACTATGAAAAAAAATTATGTTCCAAAGACTCTTTCAGAGTACTTAAATGAATCTAAATCTATAACGTTAAAGCGTAAATATGGCGAAAGCCCTTCAGTTATAGTGGGCACCAATGCCCCATTACGTAATCAAGTATTATCTTATGTTGCTGAAAGTGGTTCAGTTTCTAAGATAAATCTCAAAAAATTTATTATAGGCCTTAAAGAAGGTGGCGCATCCCCTGCTGCAGCTAATATGTTTATTAAAAGAAATTCCAAGTATTTTATTACAGAAACTCGAGGAAATCAAACATTTTTTAAACTTTCTAATTTAGGAAAACGTTTAACTAATCAATTTGTTAATACTAATAATTTAGATGTATCAGAAGCTATTAAAGAAGCAAACGGTAATTTTGATGAAGAAGATTTTTCAAATGTAGATGCTGATTTAAATGATAATGGATCAGCAGAAGAAATAGGCTTTGAGGATGACGATATGAATAATAATGAATTTGGCGAATCAGATGACGATTTTCCTATTCCTAATGATGTCGATGATGATAGTCTCGAATCACGATTTGAAGAATTACAATCTAAGGTTGAAGAACTTGAGGCTAAAATAGCCGAATTAAGTGATGATGACGACGAGCTTAAAGATGATGATGACGAGCTTAAAGATGATGATATTGAAAATGATAGTGACACTGAACTTAAAGATGATGATCTTAAAGATGATGATGATCTTGAAAATGATAGAAGTGACGACGAGCTTAAAGATGATGATCTTGATGAAGATTTTGATGATGATGATAATCTTGACGAACCTAAATACGATTTTAAGGATAAAGGACGTCCAGGTTTACATGATATGGATGAATCTCTTACAAAATCCCGTGAAAAAAGAATACAGGAACTTATAAATAATCTTAAATTAAACGAAGCTGCAGATGAAGCTGATGAACTCAAGGATGAAGATCTTGATAAATTAGATCTTGGTGACGAAAAAAAAGAAGAAGAGGAACCATTAGACGCTGAGGATACAGTAACAGATTTTAGTGATGATGCTGAGGAAGTTGAAAAAGTTGAAATAACTGAGTTTATTCTTACTGTAGATGATGTTGATATTGCTATAGATGAATTAGGAAAACTTGGAGTTCAAGCAGAAAGAGTTCCAATTGAAGCCCCAGAACAAGAAGTACCAATGGATGTTGAACCTGAGACTGAAACCCCTGCCGATACTGGTGAAAAAACAGAAAATGATCCAAATGTTGATATTGATTTAGATTCTGAAGATGTTGCACTTCCTCAGGAAGCAAAAGAATCTCTTCGAGCATTTTATACTTCAGTATATCTTAACGAAGATGAAGAAAAACCAGAAGGTGAAGATCTTGGAACAAATGATGAACTTAGTTTAGGTGATCAAGGTGAAGAAGCCCAAGAACTTCAAGATGTTGAAGGAGAAGGTGAAGAAGAATTAGTTGAGCCTACTACAGAATTTGAAGAAAAAAAGATAAAAGTTCCGGCAGCACATTGGGATATTCTTAAAACTTGGCTTGAAGAAAAAGGTGTAGACGTAACCGAAATGTTTGGTGGAGAAATTGAAATGGAAGAAATGGATCCTGAAGTAGCTGCTGCAGAAGAAGCACCAGCAGAAGAAATCGCCGATGACGATATCGATTTTACAGGTATTGGAGATGATGCAAAATCTAAAAAGTCTGATGATAAAGATAAAGATGATAAAGATGATAAAAACTTAATGAAGAAATAAATCCTAAATAAATTTTAAATATAACAAAGGGAGTCTTGTACTCCCTTTTGTTTGAATATATAAATTATAATGAGAGCACAAACAATATATAAAAAAGCATATGTCTTTGATTTTGATGAAACTTTAGTTAGAACTACTGCTAAAATTCATATTTATCGTAATGGAGCACATTATAAATCTTTAAGTGCTAAAGAATATAATTTCTATACTCCTAAAAAAGGTGATAAATTTGATTTTTCAGAGTTTAATGATGGCCAAAGAATTTTAGATGCAAAAAAATATACTATGTGGCCCGTTATTCATAGTATAAATAAAGCAGTTAGAGAAGATAAAAGTACATCCGATATATACATTTTAACTTCTAGATCTTCTATAGTTAAATCTTATATTTATGAATTTCTAAAAAGAAATGGAATTGATATTGATATAAATAATATTATTACAATCGGTGATGACAACGGCAAATTAAACATCTCTAATGAAAAACGAAAAAAATTAATAAATCTTACACATAAATACGATGAAATTTTATTCTTTGATGATGATCCTAAAAATATTAATTTGGCAAAGTCAATCCCAGGAATTAAAACACGATTAGTAGAAACTCTTAATGAAAAATTTAAAGAGGATTCCGATCCCATTGAAGATATGGGCATCGGAACAGCTTATATAAGAAAACTAGACTATGAAAAAATGCACAATTCGGCGACTTATGCTGATGTAAGAAACATTATATTGTCTCGTATTAAAAAATATCCTATACGTTTCCCTGAAAACGAGGAAAAGGCTGAAGCAATATCTAGACTTGTATACTTTGTGTTACGAGATAATAGTTTAAAAAAATATCTTAAATATTCTATATCTAATTTAAAAGCTCTTACCCGACAGGTCAAATATCATATCCTCTCTGATATTGATGAAGAAGATATGAAAATAGCCGTTAGTATTTTAAAAATGTATGGCATTGAAAAATAAAAAAATATAAAAATAATATTAAAAAATGAAAGCATTAAAACATTGTCCATTTTGTAATTCTGATGAAGGACTTATTAGAAAATCTCCGTGGGATAAAATAGAAGGAAAAAAAGATACACATTATGTTGTTGAATGTTATATCTGTGGAGCCATTGGTCCAGAAGGCAAAACACAAATATCTGCGACTTATAAATGGAATCGTTTATTATCAACAATAGAAGATAATTTAGAATTTAAAGAAGCTTTAAATGAATCTCGCGACTTGGTAGAATTCCCAGGATTAGAAAGAGAAGCAGAAATATTTTATCCATTTAAAATAGAAGCCGTTAAAAGAGATCCAGAAAATTATAATGTATATTTAATGCTTATCGAATTTACAACAGGAAGTAGGTATAAAGGAAGATTTGGTTTATGCATTTATGATATTGATCAGAAAAAATTTATTGAAGAACCAGGTGATTTAGATGATTATGATACAACACCGGAAGAATTATATAATAAATATAGATTTATTATCCCGGGATATGAAGAATTAGATGAAGATGCAATGGGCGGTGTTTCTGCTCCAATGGCAACATTAAATAATACACCAGGTGTTGGTAATGCTGTTCCTGCTTCTGCAACAACCGTTGGATCTGGTGATTTATGGAGTACAAATAAAAAACCATATACACAGGGCGGAAAGGTAAAAAATAAAAAGAAAAAAAAGAAAAAAATAAATAAACAACTCGAGGAAAATAATATCAACCCTTATGATAAAATAGGAATGGATATGGCTAAAAAAATGAAAGTTAAACCGCCATTTAAAAAGAAAAAAGGTGCTTCTAGATCTGCTGGTGTTGTACAACAAAAATTTGAACATGAAATTATATCACTTAGTCAATTTATTAAATTAAATGAAGAAAAAAAAATAATGAAACTTTTACGTAGATATTCAATTAAAAATAAAGAGTAATTATGAAAAAATTAGTATTTGAATCATTAGATGAACTTTACGAAGCTAAAGTACCAAAGACTAAAAAAGGAAAAGAAACAAAATTCAAAAAAGTAATGAAAGATTGGAAAGATGGAGAACAACACATCGGAAAATCTAAGAAAAAAGTTCCAAGGGGTAAAAAGGGACATAAACAAGCAGTTGCAATTGCATTATCTATGTCCGGCCAATCAGATAAAAATTAATAATTTTTTAAAACTTTTATTAGCAATCTGTTTATAATATTTAAAAGTATATTATGGCAGACACTATTAAATTCCTTAAAGTAAGAAATGTAAAATCTCCGAGTCGTGCAAATAGATATGATGCAGGAATTGATTTTTATGTCCCTGAATTTACTACTGAGTTTTTAAAAGATTTAAAAGAAAAAAACCCTGAAATATACGTTTCCAATTTTAATATGATTTTAGAATCTGGTCAAAGAGTTTTAATTCCATCAGGAATTCATTGCCAAATGGCTAAAAATGATAGAGCTTTAGTTGCAGGAAATAAATCAGGTGTTGCAACAAAAATGGGATTAATTTATGGAGCCCAGGTTGTAGATTATGAATATCAAGGCGAGGTTCATTTAAGTCTTATATATACGGGTAGAGGATCAGTTGAAATTTTACCAGGTCAAAAAATATTACAATTTTTAGAATTACCTATTTTTACTTCAGAAATTCTTATAGATGAAACATTAAGCCCCGAAGAATTTTATAAAGTTGCAACATCTAGAGGTGCCAGCGGATTTGGTTCTTCTGATAATAATTAGCCTAACAAATGAATAAATTAATATGAAATACAAAGAAGAATTTGACAGTTCTGAAGATGAAGACAAATTTTGGATAGAACAAGCAGAATATGATAAGAAAGAATTTTATCGAAAAGAAGAATTAAAGAAAATAGACCCAGATGAAAGGTCACATCCATTTTAAAAAATAAAAATTATGAAAATAGATTTTAAAAAACTAAAAAGAGTAGAATCAGAATATTCAAATCATAGTGTATGTCTCACTTCTTTACAAAATATGGTTCAGAATGTTATTCAATGCGGTGATGAAGAATTTGCTCTAGCGCCCAGTAATATAAAATTATCAATAGAAACTCTTATAGATTTAGGAATTGTTATAGATGGTCACCCGGAACCGGCAAGTGATAAAAAAATTCAACAATTAAACTCATAGAAGCACATCATAGTGATGGCTTTATAAAATTTATAAAAATAAAATGAACTCTAATAAAATAATCAAACATTTATTTGAAGCTGGAAAAATCAGTAATGGTTTTGGATTACAACATTTTGGAGGCAAACAATATATCTATGTTGATGAAACTGGCCACTTCGCCGGCAATATTGACTGCGAAAAATTAGGAGAAATTATTACATATATGACAAACGAAGAAATTAAAACCATAATGAATAATTTATAACAACATGGATTTAACAAAATATTTTAAAATACGTTTACCAAAGGAAGCTATTTTAAATGAAGGACACGGAGTAAGATTCCAATCAAGCAAATCTAATGCTACATTAGTTGCAAGTTATATTGGACAATCAAGAATTGATACGCGAAGTATGTTTAAAGTTGAAAAAATTGAAAACGGAAAAGATTTAGCAGATATTTTTGATGGAGGTACAACTATTGATAATAGTGGGCAAATATTAGTTGTTACAGAATATCCCGACATAATAAGTACATTATTATAACATTAATTTTAAAAAATAAAAAATGAAAGATTTTAACCAAGCATTAGAAATAATTTCAGATTGGAAAGCAAAAGAAGCGTTTGAAAATGGTGGAATTGAAAATGAAAAAAATATCGTTAAAGTATTAAGTAAAATTTATGAAATACCAGAAGAGGAAATTAATAATAAATTTGCTATTTTAGTTGATGATAAATTTAGTAAATTATATACTCCCCCTACTGTGTCGCCTATAAAAATGGATAAATTAACATAAAATAAAAATCATGATAATAAATTTTAACAAATTAGAAAAATTAGAAAAATCATTTGATAGTAATGCAGTTTCTGAAGAAACTCTTTTATTAATGATAGAAACTGTATTAAAATTTGATGATACATCATATATTTTAGCTCCAGATAATGTAAAATTAGCTTTGAATACTCTTAAAAAATTGGGTATTTTAGTAGAAGAAAAAGAAGAAAAAAAAATCCAGCAAATAAATTCTTAATATGAGAAAAGTAAAAGTATATATAGCATCACCCTATTCTAATGGTGATAAAGATAAGTTAGTTACTTTACATTTGGATGCTGCATATCATTTATTAAAAATGGGATTTAATCCTTTTGCACCACTGTATAATCATATGATTCAACGAGCCCACCCCGATATTGATAGTGAATTTGAGTGGCTAGAAATTGATAAGGTATGGTTATCTCATTGCGATATTATGACGAGATTACACTTTAAAGATAACGATGGTAATGAAATTTTAAGTCCAGGTGCAAATGAAGAAGAAAAGTTTGCTACTGAAACGGGCATTCCTATATTTCATTTTAATACACTTGAAGAAATGGTAAGAGGATTTCAAACAATAGAAAATACTATTTAAAGTTTTTCCAATCAGGATTAGAGGGATGTGGACCTTCTATAAATACTGGTTTAATACCAGTTTTTTCATAAATAAAGTTAAATATTTCTTCTGGTATAGATGATTTATAATGATTTGGAAATAAAAATGTTTCGTCACGTTTATATGCAATAATATTATTTCCTCTAAATTCGTGTTCTTTAGCATAAACATTATTATATGGATCGGGTTGTATTGTTATATGAGGACCTCCCCAACCTTTTGGAAACTCATCATCTAATTGCCATATCATCCACTCATCATCATTAATATAAACTTTCCAGGCGGTTTGCCACTTTGACCATGGATTTTTTGTAGGTTTAACTTTTTCCCAAGAAAAATTTTCGTTTACAAATTTAGCTCTCATAATCTTTTTATTTTATATATTTTTATATATTATAACAAATATTTAACTCTAAATGTATAAACTTTTTTAATCTCGAAATTATAATACAAAAATACATTATGATAATAAACATTGAACAACATAAGGGCAAATTAATTGTTTCGTACATTAAAAAAGATGGAACATTAGGATTTTCACGTTTAATCATTCCTGCAGAACATCAATATTCTTATATGTATGATAATCGCGGTAGGGGAATTCCTGGATTACAATCATGGAATTTCAAACCTATAAGAAAAGTTCCAACACAATTTCTTGATAAACACCGTATTCAGGAATTTTTTATGGATGCAGGAGAAGATATGGTTAAACATCTTTTTGAACCAAATATGCCAATATTTTCTGGCGCTGATATAGAAGTTGAAGTAACGGATGATGGATTTGCAGAACCTGAAAATGCAAGAAATAGAATAACTGCTATGTCTTTTTCGCAATATCCATATATAACAGTTATGGGTAGTAAACCTTTATCTGGAGAAGACTGTAAAACGATTAATGATAACATAAATGAACATGTAAAAAAATTTGGAAAAGAATATCAATTCATATATAAATACCATGAAAATGAAGCAGATTTAATTTATGATTTTCTTTATAATTATGTTAGAGTTAATCCTCTTATATCAGGTTGGAATTTTTGGGGATACGATTGGAGATATATTATGAATCGGTGTAAAAAACTTAATATGGATGTAACTTGGTTATCTCCAACAGGCCAATGGTATGAACATAGAATAAAAGATAGAAATAAAGATGTTGTTATAATGCTTCCATATCATAAACTTATAGTTGATTATATGTCTATTTATCAGAAATGGGATAGAACCGTAGAAGTTAAAGAAAATGATACTTTAGATTTTGTAGCAGAAGAAGCACTTGGAATTAGAAAAGTTAAATATCCTGGAACTCTTCAAGAATTATACAATAAAGATTATATTCAATTTGTTTTTTATAGTGCTATAGATAGTATTATTATAGAACTTTTAAATACTAAACTTAAAACTATGTCAACTTTTTTAGGTTTAGGAAATATTACAAGGGTTGAAGCAATGTCAGCATTTTCTCCAATTGCAATGTTAGAGGCAACTTTAACAAGATATGCATATTTACGAAAACAAATATTTCCAAAGAATTATAATAAAGAAGAAAGACAATCCTTTGAAGGAGCTTTTGTTTTTGAACCAATTCCAGATTTATATGAATGGGTAGCATCATTTGACTTTGCGTCACTTTATCCAAATATTATGAGACAATTTAAATTGTCAATTGAAAATTTTTTATTTAATGATAAAAATTATGAACCAAAATCTTCAGAAATAAAAACACATAGTGGTTCTGTTTTTGATGCATCTTATGAACCTTTAATTCCTGAAATTTTAACAGACTATTACAATCAACGAAAAGAAGCAAAAAATGTTTCACAAAAAGCTGAAAAAGAAGGGGATGCTCTTTATCAAATATTTCAAAAAAGAAAAAATTCGGCAGCAATTTGATCTGTTAAAGAAAATTAAAAAGTGATAAATACATTAAATCCAAAACAAAAATAATTCACTAAACAAAAATGAGTAATGAATATACTGGACAACAGTTAGTAGAAGCCGGCCTATCTTATTTTAATGATACTCTGGCTTCCGATGTGTGGATAAAAAAGTATGCACTTAAAAAGAACGGAACATGGATTGAGGGTCACCCAGAAGAAACAATAGCTAGAATGGTTAGAGAATTTGTTAGAATGGAACAAACATACCCTAATCCTTTATCAAAAGAAATTATTGAATTATATTTACAAAATTTTAAACATTTTATTCCAGGCGGATCAATTTTATTTGGTCTTGGAAATACTTATCAAATTTCATCTTTAGGAAATTGTTTTTTTATTGATAATAACGCTGATTCTTATGGTGGTATTTTTAATAGAGATCAATCTATGGTTCAATTAATGAAACGTAGAGGAGGTGTTGGTATAACACTTGAAGGATTACGTCCTTCACTTTCAAAAGTAAACAACGCAGCCCAAACATCTACTGGAGCAGTATCATTTGCACCAAGATATTCTCATTCTACTCGTGAAGTTGCACAAGATGGAAGACGTGGTGCACTTATGATTTCATTTCATATAAATCATCCAGATGTTGCAAAGTTTATTGTAATGAAAGATGATACTACACAGGTTACCGGTGCAAACGTGTCTGTAAAAATCACAGACGAGTTTATGAAAGCTGTAGAAAATAATGATGATTACATTCTTAGATGGCCTGTAGAAGATAAACAAGCAGTAATATTAGAACAAATTGTATATGATAAACTATATACACGTGATGATGGAACTTACATAATGAAAGTTAAAGCCAAAGAAATTTGGGATATGATTATTAAACAAGCACACAAAAATGCTGAACCGGGAATTCTTTTTTGGGATAATATTATTAAAGAATCACCAGCAGATTGTTATCAAGAGTTTGGTTTTAAAACACTTGGAACAAATCCTTGCGGTGAAGTTCCACTTAGTTCACATGATTCGTGTAGACTTGGTTCTATAAATTTAAGTAATATAGTTAATAAACCATATACAGATAAAGCTAAGATTAATTTTAAACTATTAGGTGAGATAACCAGAGTATCACAGAGGCTCATGGATGACATTGTATCACTTGAAGAAGAAAAGATTAATGGTATTATAACTAAAATAAATAGTGATCCAGAAGATCCCGAGTTAAAGCGAACAGAACTTTTAACATGGAAAAAAGTTCTTGAAGTTTTACAATCTGGAAGACGTACAGGTGTAGGAGTTTTAGGTTTAGGTGATATGTTAGCAAAACTTGGAATGCAATATGGGAGTAAAGAAGCTACTAAACTTATAGATAAAGTTTCTAAAACTATTGCTGTTAATTCTTATAAAGAATCTGTTCAACTTGCTAAAGAACGTGGATGTTTTCCAATATGGAATGTAGATAAAGAAGCACAAAATCCTTTTATTATTCGTGTGATTAGCAACAATTTTACACCTGAAGAATATGCAGATTATTTAAAATATGGTAGAAGGAATATAGCTACATTATCTATTGCACCAACAGGATCTTTGGCAATTTTAGCAGGAACAACTTCTGGTATTGAACCAGTTTTTAAAATATATTATAAAAGAAGAAGAAAAATAAATCCAAATGAAACTGGAATTAGAATAGATTTTAAAGATGAAATGGGTGATTGTTGGCAAGAATATAATGTATTTCATCCAGAATTTATAAATTGGTTTATTATTAAATGCAATAATGACGGAATACCTTTTGCACATAAAGAAGCACAAATATTTTTGGAAACAACAGATGTAAAAAATCTTGATGAATTAGTTGCTAAATCTCCATGGGGTGGTTCAGAATCTCATAATATTGATTATATTGAGAAAATAACTATGCAAGGAATTATCCAAAAATGGGTAGATCATAGTATTTCCGTTACTCATAATTTACCAGAAAACATTTCTTTAGATGAAGTTAATAAAATTTATTTTCATGCATGGAAATCTGGTTGTAAAGGTTGTACTATTTATAGAGAAGGTTCTAGAACTGGAGTACTTATATCTAAAAAAGATAATGTTTTCAAAGAAAATCACGCTCCCCCTCGTCCAAAAGAATTAAAGGCAGATTATTATGTAGCTAAAGCAGATGGAA
>Ga0307378_10007726_pt1 | contig 14406 bp, 3 predicted proteins | sample UN1MG_FD_202238 | JGI IMG/M metagenome (GOLD analysis project Ga0307378, IMG submission 202238) | Soil microbial communities from Risofladan, Vaasa, Finland - UN-1 | ecosystem: Environmental > Terrestrial > Soil > Coastal area > Acid sulfate soil | place: Finland: Risofladan, Vaasa | collected...
TGTTAATAAGGCAGCTAAGAATGTAGTTAACAGGATTAATAATGCACAAGAAGATAATATAAGTGCTAATATTAATTCTACTTCTCAATTAAAAGGTAGGCTAAATCCTAACATGACCCCTAGCCTTATCCGTAGAGAAGAGACCATAGAGAACGTTCTAGATAATCTTAAAGGATTAAATGTGTCTCCTTTTAATAATAATTACACTAATATAAGTGGTAATATATTTACAAATAATCAGGAACAATTAGACTTTGAAGATGTGGCTGAGATATTTGAAGATTCTATATGGGGAGATAGCAATGGTGTACCATTTGGTACAATGAGAAATAAGATACGTAGAGCCGATGAGTTTGATTACTTTTATAATAGGTTCCAAGCTCAAGGTATCCGAAGTGCTAAGAGTGACGATGACTACGGCAACGTAACAAACCTCATGCTTACCTTTGGTGATATAAATGACTTCAGAGCTGAGCACACATTGATAGTACTGAACGATGTGCACTTTACTTCACAGGGACTTATAAGTGCTCCTAATGGTGAACCTATAGGAGAGACTTACTCTTTCTTCTTCAGGGATATAAATAAGTCTGTTAGCCGATCTACTTGGGGAACTATGAATCCACTTAAGTTTCACATAGGCACTGATAGTCCTATAGACTTGGCTAGACTTAAAGATGTAGAGAAAATCGGAGAAATGATAGATTCACATGGAGCCGAAGTAAACATTAAGATACTATCAGGGTGGGATGGTACAACTTGGATACCTATAGGTAGGTCATTTAATGCTTCAGCAGAATTAGGAAAAATGTTTTATATAGGTGCATTAGGAGCATCGCAGAGTCTTAATAAGTATGTAGAAGAAGCAGTTCAAGCTAATTACCTAAAGAACCCAAAGACAGGTAGACCCCTTAAAGTTGCTGTAGAAGTTAGTTTAGAAACTCTAACTGGTGAACGCAATCAATCATTTAATTATATACTTGATCAACATGGTGAAGATACTAGTGTATACAGAGTTACATCTCCTACAAGAGATGACTTCTATTCTCTTAATCTAGTTCGTAGAGAAGATTTCTTTAGTCCAGTACCTATAATAAATGACGCACCTTCTGTAGTTCAGGATACTACAAACCAAGAAGTTGAAGATGCATTTGTACCCACAAAGGATATAGAAGGATTACCATATAAAGAATCTGATTTAATGAAGGAAACTTATAAACAACAGGCATTCAATAAAGACTTATCAAGTCTAGGATTTGAACCTACTGAAAAAGATATAGATAAACAGATCCAAGAATTACAATCAGAGATATATAAGATAGAGGATGCTCCCAAATATCCTGAAAGTAATTACTCAGAACCTACCAGACAAGAAGATAAAACTATTATTCCTCCAAAAGATTTAACTGGTAAGTTAAATTATAAATCTTGGGGAGAAAATCCAGAAGGAGACTACTATATAGGGGTTTCTGATGACTTCTTAGAGCATGAGAAAGGCATTGAATCTAATGTGCATAAATCACAAGGAGTTGATACTGTATTCTATAATACTAAAGAACAAAAACCGACACCAGGGCAACAGCTACCGTTCGACTCTAGAGTTATACAAAGAGATACCACAAGTGCTATACTAAGTACACCATACAGATTTGGTGAGGAAAAAAGTGAGGTAGCATTGTATCTTTATCACTATGACATATCTAAACAGTATAACCAAGGCGATGTAATTCCAGAGCGTAAATTCTTTGGAGACTTTCAGAAGACAGAACAATATCAAGAAGAACATGCACATTGGCAGGTTAGGGTAAAGAATACATCTACAGGTAAGTACGAACAACTAAATGTACCAGAGATGGCATATTTATATGATATTATATTCGGATCAGACTATAATATCTATAGTAATAATCCAGATTAACTTTAACTAAGGAGTAATGATGACAGTTACACCAGAAGATATCGCCAAGTGGAAAGAAAAATATAAGAAAGTATTTAAACTTCCATTACCTAATGGTGACATCTATTACAAACGACTCGGTAGAGAAGATTATGTAGATATCCAAGAGAGGACAGCTACAGGAATAATCAAAGACCATGAACTTGAAGCATGCAAGATATGCATACTTAATAAGATAGAGGACGATAGGCTTATATCTGAAGGCGGAACGGTCACTGTACTATATGATCAGATCATGAGAGACTCTGGGTTCCTCGTTATTGAGTCTGAAGAATTATAATATTATCCGTCATACTAATTAATACTGAGGAACCGGGGAATACTCCTCAGTTCCTTTTTTTATTTGGAGACACTAATGACTAGGAACACTAAGACATACAAGACAAAAATTAAAGATCAAGAGATACATTATAGAACACTTAATGTAACTGAACTTCATGTAATTAATAATATGAATAATGACTTTTATAAGAATGAAACAGCCGCTAAAATTTCATTATTGGATGAATATGATATAGAGTATGCAGCATTACAATCAATAGGTAAAGATGTATTATTAAGAAGTCAGATCATACTATACGATAGTGATCTCTATAAGCTTACAGTAGATAATTTTAGGAACGCTATTAAACAGGATGAGACTATGATACTTATTACAAAGATACTACAAGGAATTCCTGGAGTATCTATAGAGTTCTTGTATAGTCAAACATTTACTGACTTATTAGAATTAGGATGTATCTGTGAACATCTAACTAATAAATCATTCTTTAAATTTTCCCAAACTATGGAAATTGAACAAAAGAACGGTACCACATTCTTTAAGGATGATGGAAAATCCTTACAAGAAAAAATTAGAGAAGCTGAGAAAACAAGAATATAATGGCTTACTACGACCCCAATAGCAGTGATAGATACTACGATCCTATAAGGAACGCTAGACAAGATAGTGATCCCATAGATGCTATTGTCTCTACAGCTAAAACTATGGTAGGGTATGGAATTCTATCATCTGCGGCTTCTGCTGTGGCAGGATTTGTGAGTAAAGGCATAGGTAAAGGCGTACAAAAGTACGCAATGAAAGCTAAGGCTCACACACAATTTGCTAAGCACTTATCTAAAGTTAAATCTCCTAATATGACTAGCGTTATTAAGAGTTTTACACCAGCCCGCCAAATGTATACTGCTGCTCTAAAAGGACAAAGACCTTATAGACACGCAATGGCCCGGAGGACTAGACATCTTAAGTCCTTGAAAGATAACGATTGGTTGCGGGCTAACAAAGAGACATTTACTAGTGTATTCAAAGACCGTAAGACATTCATGGGAACCGCTGGCTCTTTATTCTATAAACATGGAGTTCAGGGTTCTGCAATCTTCTATGGAATAGATACCATGATGGGTCATACTGATCATATAGGATTAGAAAAAAAGCCTATATGGGATGTTCCCGGGCATGTAATGAATTACATGAAGTATATGAAATCTGAAGCTCCGGCATTCATGGCATGGGGAGTAATTGGTGGAACGGCTAAGGGTATCCAAGGATCCATAGGTATGGGACTAAGGGGCTTCTTTGATAAGAATGATAAGTTTAAGGATAAAGTAATAGGAGGATTAGCCGCATTAACAAGACCTTACTTTGGACAACGTGGTGATATATTTAATAAAAATATACAAGAGTTTAATAGTGCTATCCAAAAGAAGTTTATTACTAGAACTATAGCCAATATCAAAGGTGCTTGGGGTACAGGAGTTACACAGTTAATTAATAACGCCAGGAGTTATTTTACTGAAGCTCGACAACATGTAGTTAAAGCAGTTGGTAGTAAAGATTCTGCTGGAGGAATAGGAACCAGAAGCAAAGCTTTTGTTGATCAACTCTTAGCAGATACCAGAGCAATATGGAATATAAAGAGAGAAGCAGCACTTACAGGCAAGAATAGAGGATTAGCTGAAATACCAGGTATGGCTGTGATGGAGTCATTCGAAAATCTCGCTAGTATGAAATTCCACGCTAATAAACCCGGTTCTAGTTCTACTATTTGTGGCGGCGGTAAGAATCTGGTTGAAGGACTTATTCAACATAATAAACAAATAAAACCCAAGAGTTTTATAGCCAGTGTACTTGGATTAAAAGCTACTAAAGTTGGTGATGTAGTTAATACAGATTATATAGGTACAGTTAGTTCTAAGTTATCTCGGTACTTCCCTGATAAGAGTTCAGAGCCTCTTAAGCAAGCCATTAGTAGTGCTTATATGGGAAAACATTTTTATAGGAAAGGTAAGTTCCATGTTGATCTTTCATACTTCTCTCCTATACATATGGTTAAGAGAGGAATTAATAAACTAGGAGGAATGAACTTTAACCTACTAGTAGGAGTTCCACCTGTTGGACGAAATATAAGTCTAGGTGGAATTATGACTACAGATACTATGTTATCTGACAATATAGCCGCTACTACATTCCGGAAGTCTGTCACTGGTACAGGTCTTATAGTTGATTCTAATAAGGTTAATTATCCTACCGGAACCGGAGTAAGGACCCAGACTCACCAACCTAAGAATCTTAAACAAGTGGTAAGTGATGCATATGGTGATGACGGAGTATTAAGGGATAGCTTTGGAGTAACATATGTAGGCAGAAAATTCTATGCAGTAGATGGCACGAATATTATGCCGTTAGATACTAAGGAGACCATTCTTAAGTACTCACATCCATCTATATTTGGTATGGCTGGCGAAGGAAAGACATCTAACCTAAGGCGTTGGATGTATCATAATGATAAGGAGTTACAAGCGGCCGGTAACTTCAACATGTATAAACACATGTATGACGCTGGAGAACCTACCAATCCGTTTCAATGGTTCATGAAAAAGATGGATTGGACTCCTCCTAGGTACGCTAGGTCGATAGTAAGTAAGTTAAAGAATATCCTGACCCCTGGGAGAATACATACTAATGGTAAGACCTTGGATCATAAACAAGAACTTATAGCAACGGCAGCTGAAGGTATATTTGGAAAAGATATGCGTAAAGATGGCTTACATGAGCACATCCAAGCATTGTATCATTTATATGGACACAGTACCCAAGAGGTATCTACCTTATTAAAGAGACCGCATATATTTAATGAATTAGCTGAAAGATCTCTTACAGGCCTAAAAGGCGATGCCTCTATTATGCACTCAGATGAGACATTCTTAAGTATACTTAATCATAATAAAAGACTCCTAGGTGGTACAATAGATAAAGATAATATATTCTATGAGTTAACCAAGTCTCCAGAACTAAAGACTATATATAATACTGCTATTAATTATCCTAATAAAGCTTCCGAGCGTGTTATATTTCAGAGACATGGCAGATTATCTAAATTAACATCCATGGACTTACTAAAGACTAGGTATGTATCTTCAGTAGTAGAACGGCAAGGAGGACCAGAAGCATTTATAAACGCAGCTGACTATCTCTTAGATAAAAATCTTGTATCTAAGAACCAAGCTAAGGCGATGAAGACTCACGGTTATCTTACTACATTATTCAGAGACGGGCGATTAGCTAATCAGTCTGTACATGAGATAGAACAAAAGGGAGCAGATGTAGCTAAAGAAATTGTAGGTAAATACAAGGATCAACATAATGTATGGCTCCAAGATATGATTGACTATGTATCTGATACAGATCTTAGAACCTTTACACTTAACACTAATAAACAACGTATACTCACTGGAGCAACATTTGACGCTAGAAAGCTTGGCAGTGAGTTCCAAGGACTCCATGATAATTCTCCTTTTACTTCATTCTCATTAGATCCTCATGGGCAAATGCGGTATAAGTCTGCGATTGGTAGAGGAATGGATATCGCTAGTGAAAGGTTAACTAATCTTGTTAATGACTTAACTGGCCTTAAGAAGAATCCATTTAAGTATGGGGATGGATTTGTAGGATCTGCTAAGTACCTTACTACTAGAATGGGTCAAGTAGCCGGAGCCATGCTTGCTTATAGAACATTAGATTCTGTTGTAGCAGCTAATCCTGCATTCGACCAGACAATGCTTGATGCTGGAATAACCGGATTCGTAGCAGACGAAGTAGCTAAGACTCACCTACTAACTTCTAAGGTAGCTAACTTAGCAGGAATAGCTGGTACAGGACGATATTTAGAAGGCCTTATGCCAGGGTTTACCACTTCAGCTCCTGGAGCTGTTATAGGTGGAGCTCTTAACTGGAAGCGTGGAGCCCTAGCGACTGTTGGTGGGGCGTTCCGAGGAGCAATTGTTAATAGAGTAGTGTCTCCTCTAATGCCTGATATGACAAAGACTTATGAACAACTAGAGTCTGAATACTCCGGAGAGTCACAGGTACCTATCATTGATAATAAGATGTGGTACCTCGGGACTACTCCATGGCAAGGTCGAGGAGTCAAAGGCTGGCAACCTAACTGGTACGTAAGGGCTAAGTCAAGGTGGGAAGCTAGTGATACTTTGTACGGTAGTGAGCTAAGAGCTACTCTTCATAAGCCTATATTTCCTACAGGATTATCGGTTGGAGATTTCTTCGATCCATACTACAATGAACGTTTTTCGTTTCATTCTCGTCCTTTTTTACAAAGTGGTGATTGGGGAGCTGAGGCACCACTGGGAGTAGGACCTATCATAGCTGGTACTATAGGTAGATTAATTAAGCCTACAAAGATGATGCATCGTGAGTTCATGGAAGGCCATGAAGTATCAGGAGATGAAGTATCTGCTATAAGGCCTCCTTCTTATAGAGAGTCTCGTGGTATGATGGCTACTTCTACATTTAATCCTAAGAAATTTTCAGCGTTGTCTGCTAACCAAGGAACTATGGTGTACTCAGGTTCACCATTAGCTTCACAGAATATGGCAGATAGAGCTCTTGATGACTTTGAATCTGCGTTAGGTCTGGTAGGATTCGGTGCTCATTCCATGCGACAAGGACTTGCACCTAGACCTGTAATTGTTCCTACTATAGAGACAGCTGGAAGGATAGCTTCACAGTCTAGGGGGTACTACGATATGAATCTTGGTGGGCTGGGATTATTCTGTATGCCTCAGGATGGAAAAGTGCTTACTCCTAAAGGTCTTAAGAATATTATCGATATAAATATTGGAGACATCGTATATGATAAAGATTATAAAGAGCAGAAAGTTACAAATAAGTTTGAAAGAGTATGTAACACAAGTGAGTATCTTTACACTGTAACTACTGAATTCTCATCCTTTCAATTAACAGGGAATCACCCAGTAGCTATTATACATAATAATACTTGGGTTTGGAAATTAGCTGAAGACATTACAATAAAAGATCAACTTATATTTCCTTGGAATGATACGGTAATTCCTATAAAATCTATAACTGCTGTTAACTGTGAAGGTCTCAAAGTATATGATATAGAAGTTGAACATTCACATTGCTTTATAGGAGATAATGTTCTACTTCATAATAGTGAAGGTATCCGTCGTTTTATCACTAAGCCAGATTGGAAAAGATACGGTATCAATCCAGTACCTAACCTTATGCCGCAGTGGGTCGGGGAAAAACTCACCCGAGGTGACGCATATTCGAAAATTACCAGAGGGGAGCTAAGACTTCCTGGGGCAGCATACAATAAAACTCATCCTGATATAGACCATACCCTTCCAGGAAGATCATCGATGCTTGGAGGAACTGTAGAACATCAAGTGCAGTACTTCACAGGATTGTTACCTCCTGTACTCAAAGAGCAGTATGATATTATGAATACTGGTACTGAGTATCATGAAAATGTACAGAACTGGTTAGCCGCTGAGGGTCTGTTAATTAAAGCGGAATCTCTCGTATATGATATAAAACATGATGTTTCTGGACATGTTGATGCTATAATTAGAGAAGGGCAAGGAGGTAGAGGTCGTCGAGCTTTAGAAATTAAGACTATTAGTGATGAAGGTATCCTAAAACTTAAAGGTCCAAAGTATGAACATGTTAGTCAGATTAACTTTTACCTACATCAATTAGGATTAAAGAAGGGTTCTATCATGTATGTTAATAGAGATAATCCTTCTGACTTTAGACTATATGAAGTTAACTATAATAGAGACAGGTACTCCCAGGATATGGAAAAATTACAGAAGGCTAGGATGATAGCTTCTCAGATGCTAGCTAAGGGTATAGAAGGAGACGGTTATGGATACTCATACTCTTGGTTAGACAGAATGACTATTCTGGGAGATGTGTCCCCTCACTCTCCAGAATTTAAAGAAGCTAAATTTATAGTAGAGAAGCAGATAAAAGCTGGCACTCTTACTCAAAAGCAAATAACAAAGTATCAAAAAGCTATGAAACAACGAAAAGCAGTGGTACGCAAGCATGAGTTATATCCAATGCGTTTTCGAAATCAAGTCATGTCTCCTTCTACAGAAGTTAATATCCAGTCTCTTAATGAGAACATTAAAGCTTCAGCTGAGTATAGTCTACCTGAAAGAATGATCGGTAGTGCTTGGGAAGAGTTCACTAATACTAATACATTCTTAGTTAATAAGTTCTTTGCATTCAAAGATCCATTAGAGCATTATAAGCAATATCAGTTATACGGTAAAGAATTTGTACCATGGACTGACCCGTATGGGTCATTTATTGAACCAGGGACACGTAGAGCCCTCTCACAGGAAGATCCTATACGAGGGGCACTATCATGGGGTCTAGGTCCTGCGTACTTTGTAGGGGGTCGAGCGGCCGCTATATACGGTGGTATAGCTGGAGGGTTATATGGTGCTGCTCACGGAATGGTAAGAAAAGCTACTGGTTCCGTAGATATTCCTGATAATATACAACGAGAGCGTGAGATTAACGATTACTTTGATGAGTTAAAGTACTATAAGAATCAGAGAATGGCACAACTAGCTGGAGGATTGGATTCTAAGAAGTATAGTAATCAGTCTAGAGCTACTCTTACATCTATACTACAGGACGGCGGTAAGTACGCAGACCTATTCAGAGCTGCTCCATATAGAGAGCGTCCATACTTAGAAGCTTGGTTAAATGAGACCGATCCTATGATGCGGGAAGAAATCCTTAGATTTGCACCGCAACAGTTAGGCGAAGGAATAAAGACTTTTTGGCATAAGAATGACTCGGAAGAAGGAACGTCTAATTTTGTTGATAATACTAGTTCTGCAATAGCTGGGCCTAGAAAAGTGAATATGTATACAAATCAAGAGATGGACCCTAATATATATCTTGAAGACGTTAAGTTAAAGACAATACGTAAAGAAGGACAAAACGAACACGACTTTGGATTAGGCTGGCAAGAACAGATGATTAGAGTTCAGAATGATCTAGACCGTATACAAGGCAGCGATATTGATCAGACTCCAGCATATCCTGAAACTACAGACGTGTCTGCGGTTAAGTCCTCTTTATATTCTTTATTTAATAAACTTGGACTTCGTAACAATACAAGAGTATATGTTAATAATCATATAGATGACGATAATAATGTAGAGATAGTTATTAAAAGAGACAGATTAATAGAGATCCAGAATGCTCTTAATAATAGACAAAGGTTTATGTAATGGCTAAAGAAACAGAATATAGGTCTGAGACAAGACCGCCAGATCATAACTGGTTTGCTAGAAGTTCGTTATTTACTATCCAAGCTGCTGGTATAGGATTCGCTGCTTATAAGATGGGTGGACCACATGGTAAGCTATTAGATAAATTTAAGGATCAGCTTACTCAAAAGTCAGCTATTAGTAGCTACGAGAGTTGGATAAGGAAGAAACCTGATCTATTCGATATAGCAGGATTCCAAGGAAAAATTCCTACTGGTCTTCCAGGAGAGAAGTCCATTATTAAATCGTCTAGTATACCCACAATAGATGAGTTATCTGAATGGGGAAGACAGGAGTTTAATATAGGTATACTAACTCCTACTTCTATTATTAATGAAAGTATTAGACTTGAAGCGGATATACAATCTTTCCTTGAAGGTGATATAGATGGGCATTCTATTGATTCACTAAAGAAATTAGATATTTATTCTAAACATACATTCTCTAAGAATACTGGACAACCAGAGGTAGCCAAAGATATAATTGTAACAAAGTTAAAGTTAGAAGTTCTTAAAGAGCACGCAGGCAGTCAAAGTAGGTATATTGAGGGAGCCCCTCTTATAGACATAACAGATCCTATATTTAGTGAAGACCCTTATGCAAATAGACAGAATATAGATGAACTTCATAAGTTCACTATGGAGAACGATAAGATGTATGCTAATAAGTATAAAGATTCTGTTAAAAAAGTTGTACGTGAATTCAAGATGGACACGGTACCTAAGGTACTATCAGATCCTACTATAAAAAGTAAGACAATTGATGGAACCATAATACCTAGCTCTAGATTAACTAGTAAACTATATGGTAGTGTAGAGGATCAGATTCGTAAGATGGGAGGAATAACTGCACTAGTTCCAGATAAGTCTTCTATTCTGTATCAGAACGATACATCAATCCCTATTAGTAGAAACATAGTAGAAAAGAATCTACAAAAAAATATAGATGCAACCGGGCTAAACCTTCAATACTCTCAGTATCTACCTCAGTTAAAGAAGATATCTGGGGAATTAGAGCGGCTAAAGACTATGTATCCTGATGATATATCTGAGACATTCTTAAAAGATATAAAAATTTCAACTTCTGAAGGGCTAAAGAAGAAATATGTAATTATGGGTATCCGTCGAAGGCTAAAGAATGCTAAGGATTACCTTATAGAGTTACCTATTCCAATAGCAGATAATGGATTAGTTCCTAATATAAGTAGTATCGAAGGAGCAGTGCACGCAGAGGTTAAATATGTAACAGGACAAGCACATCGAATCAGCGACGCCCATGCAGTTAACTCTACTCAGAATTACTTTGAACAAGTATACAAGATGATTAATGATGTTAGGTCTCATGGTATTATAGAACAGAGCCCACAGAAGTGGGAGAACGACATGCTCTCTCAGCTACGAGCTACGCAAGGACGAACTACTCCTTTATATGGTGAACAAAGAGACTTTATGCGGTCTCATCAAGTTAGAATGTTCTCTTATGAGCAATTCCTTAATACTACTCCTGCCCGAAGAAGGAGTCGACTTGAGGCACTTAAGACAGGTCTTAGTAGTATAAAGGCTATGAAGCACGCCAAAGAGAAAGGTAAGAAGCAACGTATAGTAGTTATTGACCTTGAGACTGTAAATTTAGATGCCAAGTCTGTTCAGTTTACCCCTACGGATCCTACTACAGGTATCTGGCAATTTGGTATGGTAGAAGCTAACTCTAAGGGACAGATTATGCACGCAGAGAAAGCTACCAGTGATCATATCTTTCGTGAGAATAGAATCCTAGCAGATGAGTTAAAGCAGAAAGGAACACTGAAGACTGTACTAAATTCTAATACTGCAGAGGCACAAAGATTAAGAGGGTTCGCTAATTTTACCAAGAAGATCACCGGACTAAAAGATGACTATGATTCTCTTACTGCTTTCATGAATGATGTAAAGTCTCAGGCAGCTACAAGTAGACAGACAGTGTTCAAGAATAGAACATCCATAAATAACAGTAAAGACTTCGCACGGTATATAAAGAATCGAATGAAAGATGTCATAACCAATGCCTCCAAGGTAGGAGAAGAAGTTGTATTCGTCACAGCTAATGGCCTAGACTTTGATTTAAAGTTACTAGAGACACTTACCGGAGATAGTGGAGGTATTCGATCAATGGCCGCTAATGTAGATGTCCAGAAGTACACTAAGGCTATGACTACTGGTATGTATGATGCCCCATCAGTTAGCTTGAATAATATGATGGACTATTGGATGAATAAGACAGGTAGTAAAGGTAGTAGTCTTGTATCTTTTGACCATGATCCTGGCGAGTACTTAAAGTCATTGTCCCGGGATGGACACATATCTTTAGTGCCGTCTAAAAGGAGAACCTTAACAGAGTACCTCCAAGGCAAGCTTGGAAAGCGACATATAGCTCATGACGCTCTAACTGATAGCGTAGCTACATTAGGCCTTTTCCAAATGATACGTAACTTCCATGATAAAGATGACTTTTTTGTGCTCAGGGATATGGAAGGATTTATTAATCGTATGGAAGGTAATGATTCTCAAGAGAATATAAAAAGATTTTTAGAGTTAGAAGGTATGACATTACCGGATAACCTAGGTGAATTTTCATTCAGCGTCACTTCATCAAGTGGTGCTGCAAAGATGATAGGTACTAACCTGAACTCAGCACATATGTACCCTATCCTATCCTCTAATCCTCCAGGCCGTAACCTATCTCAACAGGGTAGAAGTGTTTGGATAAGGAAGGATACTATTAATACTAAGAATCGTGACTGGATGACAAGAAATAAACTTAATGAACATATGGTACTGAGAGCAGATGATATGCTTCATAGAAGAGCTAACTGGACTCAGAATAGATTAGTTAATAAGATGCAGTTCCATACAGCTTATATGATAGATAAGTGGGGATCCAATCAAGGATTAAATCTTATTACTAAAGATGCATTGGAATTTACTACTGTCAATGCTGAGCTTGTAGCTTTACGTGATATACCAGACAATGCACAAGTTGCTAATGGTATAACGGATATGTATAAGGCTACTCAACAAAGAGCAAAGGAACTTGCTAAAGAGAAGCAGGTTAACTTTGATGTAGATGGCGGACAGATGAGTGCTGACATATGGAATCAGGCTGCTAGGGATGTAAGAGCTAACATAGAAAAATTTGGAGCACTTCCTTCTCTTGATCCTAATAATCCTATAACTATTACTACTAAAGAGGGAGGAGTAACCAGAGCATTCAATAATAAATACCCAGGAAAGATAACAGAGATAGTAGCTAATGCTAGACCTGGGACTAAAGAAGGCCCTATTAGCTTTTACGCAAGAATTATGTTAGAGGCTAGTGGAGAGAACCTTAATACTGCCATAATTAATGATGCCGGAACTAATGCACTTACACATATGCTTAATATTAAGTCAACAGAAATAGCTTATGGTAAGCATGGCCTGAAGCACCCTATACAGCGGTGGTCTAATTTTGACTTTATGTCCAAAGGTATGTGGGGGTCTCTAAGACAATCAATGTTAAAGAAGGGTTGGCAGATAGCTCAGGATATTAAGCATAGGACTAAAGGTAAGGATCTTATATCATATAATAATGCTAACTCCGCACTGGAAAAGTTTGCTGGAATGTTAAAGTCTACTATCGGATACTATGAAAACAAAGATGGAACTACCACATTTGGTCCTAGGGACATGTCTATGAAAGCAGATGAGATACTTAAACAACAATCTAGGATAAGCGTTACAGATATCTTTGATGCTTACAGTGCCGCTGGACATGAGGCTACATTTAATAAGCAACAGATGGAATCTTGGTATGGGTACTTTGGTAATGATATGTGGGAGGGACGTAAGAAGATTCGTAAAGATATGGCTAATATGCTGATAGGATTAAGATCTCAGGCTCGAGGTATAAAGAAGTCAACAGATCAAGTAGCTATGATTAGACAACAGGCAGATCTTATACGGCATATGGATCCTCTTAGTATAACAGAGATGAAATTACGTAAACGTGGATTACTTAAAGGTACAATAGATCAAAAGATGTGGGATAGAGATCCTCTAACTATGTCGAAGCACATAGAGGATACACGAGTTCCTATATATATGCAGATCGCTCCTGACCCTGACGATCCAACAGGTTATGGTCGTCCAGCATACGTTGCTCCTTCAGAGGTTAACTTCTATAATAAACCTTGGGATGTACCAACTTACAAGAAGAAGATTAAACTCCGGAGGGCTTACTATGACCAGTTAATGCTTAAAGGTAATCACTTTAGTAATAGCACTAAAGAGATGCTTGAGAATACTGTTGGATGGAAGAAAGAACCAAAGTTATGGGAAGTATCGAATAGTTACAATAAGCTGAGAGAAGGTATGACTAATATGTTGGTAGCTAAGTCATTTACTTCAGATCACGAACTAACTTATAACCAGATATCTGAGTTAATCTCTAGGAAAGACACCACTGATAGAATTGAGCGTGACCTAAGAGCACTTAATCAGGGAAGTAATCCTGAAGCTCTGGGCAAGGTTAGTAAAGCTATCAAAGAGATAGGAGATAATCTACATGAGTACGGCGAAGAAGAATTAGAAGATGCTGTTACTGAAGGTATAGGATTGATGAATTTAGGTAAGAAAGAGTTCCTAGAACAGATGAAACATAGGCCTAATTGGTTACATGTACATGAAATTAAGAATCAACATTCTATGTTAGCCGATCAAAAGAAAGGGTTATGGTGGCTACCAGCAAAATTTCGTAGACTAGAAGGGGATGAATGGAAAACCTATGGTAAAAACTTTGAATTTAATCTAGACAAC
>Ga0307378_10007727_pt1 | contig 14405 bp, 6 predicted proteins | sample UN1MG_FD_202238 | JGI IMG/M metagenome (GOLD analysis project Ga0307378, IMG submission 202238) | Soil microbial communities from Risofladan, Vaasa, Finland - UN-1 | ecosystem: Environmental > Terrestrial > Soil > Coastal area > Acid sulfate soil | place: Finland: Risofladan, Vaasa | collected...
ATGCTCGCGAAACGCCGCTGCAACTCACCAACTGGTCGCCCGCGGCGCAGCCGGTGCGCCTCGAGCTGCGCCTGCCCGCCGGCATCACCGCCACACTCGCCGGTGCGGAACCCGGATCCAGTCCCGCCGCCGCACAGGACGGAGCCGAGCAGTTGTCATCCTTCATCTGGAACCTGCCCGCCATCGCCGCGGGGCAGACTGCCGAGCTGCGGCTGAAGCTGGCCACGAACGGCGGGGCGAAGCCCGGCCTGCACAACGCGCCGCTGCGCGTCGGCTGCCGCAGCGACCGGGGCGACACGTGGATGCCTGCCATCGCGCTGCCCGTTGCCGTGGGCCCGGTGCTCCTGGAAGACAACTCCTTCCCCGCCTTCGGCGAGTACGTGATCTATGCGCCACGCTACACGATCCGCGTGAGCAAGCTGTACGGGACCGCGCGTTTCCTGCACGACGACGCCGGCCGCCCGCGCTACGAGGCCACCTTCTGGGACCGCCGCACGTCGGCTTCGCGGGGAGTGGTGGCGCCTGATGCACTCCCGATGGTGCTGGTCGACGACAAGCCCGCGCTCGCCTGGGGGCTGCCGACGGAAGGCTTCTGGACCACCCGGGCGCCCGCCGCCTTCACCGTGCTGGCGCAGGGAAGCCGGCTCACCTGGCGGTTCGAGGACGACGCCATCCGCATCGAGGCGGTAGCCCTGTGGAGCAAGCCGAAGCCGCACGAGTTCGTGTTCCCCGCCGTCAGCCCGCTGCCGCCCCAATACTGGGAGCCGGCGCGGACCGGCTGGACGGCCTGGGTGGGCAACGGCCCCGAGTGGCTGCGCATCATCGGCGTAGACGACGCCGGCAAGGAGCAGGAGCTGGCGAAACCGCCCGCACGGGACCAGGCGGTTCGATTCAAGGCAGCGATGCTGCGCGTGCCCGGGTTCGACGAGGCGATCTGCTTCGCGGTGGACCGCCCGCAGCCCGCCCGCTTCGAGGGCGCGCGAATCCGCTTCTCAGTGAATCCAGGCGAGCCGCTCTGGTTCGGCCTCTGCCGGCCGGAGGCATTCGACACCTGGCGGCAGACCAAGCACGGAGAATAGCCTGCAGGAGAGACCAGCTTGGCGTTCGGGTTCGGGGTTTCGAGATTTTCCGGCTTGATTTTTCGCGGCGAAAACGTAATGTTAGCTGGCTGGCGTGAAACGTGGATCCCCGGCACTGGCCAGGCCGATATGTTTAGCGTGCGTCGGTGACGGGCGACCGCAGCGGTCGCACGCGGGGCGAACACGACGGTTCGCCCCTACGAGATTCGGTTGTTATGCGAGGCTAACCGTTGGGCAGTATCGAGCAAAAAGATTTCATTCCAGGTATCACCTTCCGGTCGGTGTGTGCGAGCCTGTTCGCCATGCTCCTGATGGGCATGCACATCCAGCTCGTGGAGATAATCCTGCACGACGGCAGTGCAGAGGCGGAGCAGTCGCTGCCGATCTCCGCGATGATCGTGTTCGTGGGATTCGCGGTGGCGTGCGGGCTGCTGCGGTGGGTGTCGAAGCATGCGCTGCTCACGCGGCAGGAGCTGCTGTGCGTGTTTTTCACCATGCTGATCTCGGCGCCGATGATGACGCAGGGGATGTGGCACCGGTTCATCGGGCTGATATCGTCGCCGCCACGCACGGCGAGTTTCAGCTACCTCGACGCCTACAGCGACAAGCTGTGGCCGCACGGGCCTAACCTGGTGGAAGGCGGGCTGGACGAGTCGAACAAGGCGGCGCTGACGGAGCGGGGCAATCCGCCGGAATGGACCGAGACCGAGTACAACGCCGGCCGCAGGGCGCGGCTGCCCGTGTTGCGCAACTCGCAGCCCGACGAAGTGTCGTCGATCACGCTGACAATCCCGGTGGAGGTGGGCGGCAAGCCGCACGCGCGGCGTGGCGAGCGCCACCTGATCAGTTGCCTGGTGCGCCCTGAGGGGCTGAGCACGCAAAGCTTTTACTTCATCCGGGTGTATGCCGACGACGATCCAAACTCCGAGGAGGTGGTGAACGCTCGCGAGCCGGGCGCGAAGACGTTTATCCAGCGGGCGGGCTTCCTGCGGATCGGGCACTACGGCACGGTGCTGCCGCCGGCGGCGAGCGAGTGCGTGCGGCTCGAGATCGGGCTGTCGGGCGTCGGGTCGGCCGCGTTCTACGATCCGAAGCTGATCAACGTTGCCGCGCTCGAGGGGGTCTACAAGGGCCGGGCGATCATCCGGCAGAGCGAGTATGACAAGCTTCCCCCCGGCCAGCGCGCCGGCCTGATCGTCAAGCCTGATTCGATGTGGTCGCTCGCCGGGCTGCGGTTCCTGATCACCGGGTACATCCCGGTGGGCGACTGGCTGAACACGGCGGTGGCGTGGTCTGCCCCGATCGTGCTGTTGCTGATGGGCACGCTGGCGATCAACGTGCTGCTGCGGCGGCAGTGGGCGGAAAGCGAGCGCTACGCATTCCCGCTGTTCCAGATTCCGCGGGCGATCATGGGAAGCGAGGACGAGCCGGGGGCGGCGCCATTCGCCGCGGTGTGGCGAAACCGCTACCTGTGGGCCGGCTTTGCCCTGGCCGTCGCATGGGGCCTGATGAAAGGCTGGCACTTCTACAACCCCAAGGTGCCCGACACGTCGATCAAGGTCTCCCTCAACCAGTATCTGACGGATCCGAACTGGGGTGCGATGTGGCAGACCGAGTTTACCGTGAGTGCCCTGTTCCTCAGCATCGCCATGTTTTTCGAGCTGAACGTGCTGGGGAGCATCGTGATCGGGTTCCTGGCGTACCGGGCGCTGTTCTGGGTGGGCGAGACGACCGGCGTCAAGATGTACCGGGGCTACCCGTGGCGCTACGAGCAGGCGATCGGAGCGTACCTGGGCTACGCGGCGGTGGTGGTGTTTCTGGCGCGCAAGTATCTGCGGGGCGTGCTCGCCGCGGCGCTCAAGAACGACCGCTCGGCGTGGCAGGGCGAGGCGCTGGGCTACCGCTGGGCGCTCCTGATGCTGCTGCTGGTATTTGTCGGGTTCGCCGCGTGGGCCGCGTGGCTGCACGTGTCGATCGTGGCGATCCTGATCTTCTTCGCGTTCCTGCTGTCGATCGGGCTGGTGGCGTCGAAGCTGCGGGCCGAGTGCGGCCTGCCCAACGGCTATTTCACGCCGTACAACGCCATGCTGTTCATCGCGCTGATCGGCGGGATGGGGCTGTTCGGCGCGGACGGCCTGCTGTTGTGCTCGATCATGTCGGGCTTCCTGACGGTCTCGGTGTTTTTCTTCATTCCGGGCGCGCAGATGGAGCTGCTGGAGTACGGGCGGCGATATCGCGTGGTGCCGCGGCACCTGGTGGTCACGGCCGTGATCGGCGCGCTCGGCGGGCTGTTCATCGGCGGATGGGTTTTCCTCTCCAATTCGTATTCGATCGGTGGCGAGAACATCGGCTATCAGTGGTCGTACAACCAGGATTGGTTCTACTGGACCTACAAGATCCAGCTCGCCACGGCAGACAGCCAGTTGGCGTCGGGCCAGGCGTCGGCGGGCGGGCTGGAGCCGAGCACGTGGGCGTACGTCTACGGCGGCAGCATCACCGTGGTGCTGGCCGTGCTGCGGCAGGTGTTCAGCGGGTTCTGGTTCCACCCGATCGGCTTCATTCTTGGGTCGTCGCACATGCTGGAGTGGGTGTGGGGGAGCGTGCTGGCGGCGTGGGCGATCCGGTTCGTGGTGCTGAAGCTGGGCGGCGCGGCCACGGTGCGAAACAAGCTGATGCCGTTCTGCGTGGGGATGTTCCTGGGCGTGCTGGCCGTGGCGATTTTCTTCAACGTGATCGCGGTCATCCTTCGGAGCCAGGGCGTGGAACGCATTTACGGGGTGCTGACGTAAGGTTATGAGAAGCGCGAGCACAAGCCGGTTGGCGGGCGTAGCGTTCGGTGCGGCATTCGTCGTGCTGACGGGCGTGGCGGTGTCGATTTTCCTGGCCGCGTTTGCGCCCAAGCCTCATCAGAAGCCGGTGGAGCCGTTTTTGGCGTACGATCCGGCGGCAATGCGGGATGCAGTGCGGCCCGAGCGGGTGCGCGAGCGGCTGGAAGCCCTGCTCGCGTGCGGCAGCCGCTACATGGGGCAGCCGGGCTTCGATGCCGCTCAGCAGTACATCCGCCGGCAGTTTGAGCAGGCGGGGCTGACGCCGTGGGAGCACCACCTGACGAGCGTGGCCCCGCACACGACGCGGGCGGAGCTGTCGATCGACGGCACCGTGCAGGACGTACAGTTGTACCCGTTCCTGCCCAACCACATGCAGCCGATGAACACGCCCGATGGCGGCCTGACCGGCGAGCTGGTGCTGCTCGGGTCGGACGTGCTGCGCAACCGCCGGAGCTTCACGGGCTGCATCGGTCTGCTTGACGTTTCCGGGACGGCTCCTCCCGACTACGGCTACGATTGGGCGCGCTACGCGCAACTGGGGATTTCGGCGCTGATCGCCGCCCATCCCGACGGCCTCGACGCAATCAAGTGGGCGAAGCTGAAATCGATGGCCTACGGCCGCAATCCCGTCAACTACGTGCGGCTGGCGGCGTCGCCCGAGATCGTCGCACTGGCGGGGCGGACGGTTACGCTGCACGTGCGGACGGCCTATCGCCCGGTGGACGCGACGACACTGGTGGCGCGGATACAGGCCGGCACGCCCGCCGCCGAGGCCGTGGTGATCCCATCATCGTACGACGCCGGCTCGCTGCTGCCGGACTCCGCCCCGGGGACCGCCCAGGCGCTGCCCGTGGCAATGCAGCTTGCCCTGCTCGACGGCCTGCTCCCCTACCGGGAGCAGCTCCGGCGCGACGTGATCTTCGTCTGCTTCGGGGCGCACACGATGGCCCAGGACAGCCAGAACCGTTTGCTGGCGGCGCTCGGCCGGAAGACCAATCCCGCCGGCCGCGCCGAGGAGCTGCGTACCGAGCGAGCCGGCAACGAAGCCGCACTGAAGCAGGTGGAACAGTTCGCCGGGCTGTTCGACGACGAGCAGTTCTTCCGCGATCCGGACGCGACCGCGAGCCGCCTGCAGGCGATCGGGCCGGCCGCCGGGCTGTTCGACCAGCAGTGCACCTACGTACGCAACACGATCGTCTTCGAGGTGTCGGAGCAGCGGCTGCAGGCGAAGGTCGCGTTCGACAAGGCGCCCGAGACCGAGGAGGCCGCCTACGCCGCCGCTCGCAAGCGGTATGACAAGGCGTTCGCCGCGGCAGGCCACAACATCGCCAAGCTACTTCGCGAGCAGACGAACTACCTCGCCGAATACGACGTCCGCGGCAGGATGAAGCAGCGCTTGGCCGACCTGCTGGCGTATCACCGGCAGCAGCAGAAACGGCTGGACGAGGAGCTCGCTCTCAACAAGCTGTTTGCCGGCTACGACAGCATCGTGGTGCTGTCGCCCGAGCTGACCGCGAAGGACGGCGGGGAGGACGCGGCGTCGGTGAGCTTCACGATGGGTGCCGACAGCGACTACACCAGCGAGCACCCGGTGTTGTTCCGCAACCATCTGCTGTCGGCCGTCCGCCAGACCGGGCTGGAGGGGAAGGCGGCAATCTCGTTCACCGGCGCCTCCCACGGGGGGACCATCGCCTCGCAGACCGGCCGGATTCCCGTGGAGAGCAGGTTGTGGCAGCGGTTTTCGTATCCCGCGTTCAGCCTGGTCAACACCGACCGGGCGGAAGCGTACACGCACTGGTTCGACCCGGTGGAGCTGCCGTGGGTGCGGCGCATGGACGGGATGGACCAGTCGCTCGCGCTGCTCGGCGAGTGCGTGCTGTCGGCCGCATTCGGCAACACGCGCTTCCCCGGCGTCAAGACGCTGGAAACGATCCCCACGTACAACGGTTACGTCTACGTGGCCAACGTTGGCCAGTCGATCCTGCCCAACTACCCGATGCCGGGGGCGCTGCTGGGCTGCAAGACGAAGGACGATTTCCTGCCCGGCTACTTCGACCGGCTGTTCTTCCAGACCAACTCGTACGGCCGCTACCGGTATCCATACTGCGCCACGGTGTTCGGCGACACCTGGGACTACTCACCCGACGCGGCGATCTATGGGGCGGACGGGGTTATCAGCCACATCAAGGACTGCGGGCTGTCGGCACAGTCGATCTACAAATCGATGAAGCTGGGCGGCGCGCAGGCTTCCGACCAGGTGAACCTGTCGCTGTATCGTGCGGCGCCGGTAACGCTGCTGGACCTGATCAATCCGCAGACGCTGAAGCCGTTTGCCGGGGTGGCGTTTCTGCGCAGCCGCGGGCTGACCGCCTTTGCGAACACCAACGTATTCACCGAAGGCGGCATCACGACGACGTTCATCAAGCCTGACGAACGCTTCTACGTGACGCTGAACGCGGGCAGCCCGGAAAACGAGCTGACGCAGTCGATCCGTGCGTTCATGCTGGGCACGCGCGCACAGGCCGTGGGCGCGGCCGACTCCGGTTCCGGGCAGCCGCAGACCCCTGCCGACGACGGCCGCGAAATCCGCGGAGAAGGCTACCTCGCGCAAGACACGCCCCTCCTCCTGGACGTCCCGCTCGAGATCGCCCGCAGCATGATCGAGCTGAACGGCCGCCGCCTCGCACTCCAGAACGGCGAGCACTACAGGATGGCCGACGAGCGGGCCGAGACCTTCCACAACACCGCCGTGCAATTGCTCGAGGAGGCGGAATCGGGCGAGCTGCCCGAGCAGGAGACGCTCCTTGTCGCCCGCGACGCCGCCACTTACGCGGAGTCCAATCATCCCGTGCTCCGCAAAAACATCTACGAAGCCGTGGTGGGCGTGCTCTGGTACCTGGGGTTGCTCGTGCCGTTCGTGTTCTTCTTCGAGAAGCTCGTGTTCGGTTTCGCCGACATCCGCAAGCAGTTGGCCGCGGTGGCGATCATCTTCCTGATCGCGTTCGGGCTGTTGAAGCTGCTGCACCCGGCGTTTGCCATGATCAGGTCGTCGCTGATGGTGCTGCTGGGGTTCGTGATCCTGCTGATCTCGCTGGGGATCACGGTGCTGTTCTCGAGCAAATTCCAGGAGAACCTCGAGGAGATCAAGCGGCGGCGCGGGCGCGTGACGGCCGCCGAAGTGAACAAGATGGGCGTGCTTGCCACGGCGTTCCTGCTGGGGCTGAACAACATGCACCGCCGCCGCGTGCGCACCTGGCTCACCTGCGCCACGCTGGTGCTGATGACCTTCGTGATGATCTCGTTCACGTCCGTGCAAAGCGATCTGGTCGACACGCAGACGGCGGTGGGCAAGGCGCCGTTTTCCGGGCTGGTGGTCAAGAACGAGCGGTTCGAGCCGATGGCGGAAGGCGAGGCGTTCGCCCTCAAGAGCAAGTACGGCTACCTGTGCGAGGTGGCGCCGCGCCACATGTTCGTGGGCACCGAAGACTGGACGTCGCGCAAGCGGTACAACCCGCAGGTGCGGGTGACCTACGGCCCGGACGAAGCCCAGCTCCGCGAGGCGACGCTCGACAGCATCGTGCGGCTGTCGCCCGCCGGGCCCGTGGCCGAGCAGATCAAGCTGCTGACCCACCGCGGGTGGTTCACCAGGCAGCAGGCCGAGGCAGAGGAGGGCCTCGTGCCAGTGATGATAAGCGACGCCGCCGCACGCGAGCTTGCCATCACTCCCGCCATGGTCGATGCGCCCGGCGATCTGGTCGTGAACGTGAACGATCAGCGCGTGCTGCTGTACGGCATCTTCGAGGCGGAATCGCTGCGCCGGGCGCACGACCTCGACGGCAAGAACCTCCTGCCGTTCGACGTGACGGCGCTGCGCGAGCTGAACCAGAACGCGCAAATGAACATTCTGGCCGAAGACGACGACCCGCGGATCTCCCCCGAAAAAATCCTGCTCGCACCAACCGGCCGGTGGGAAATCCCCGTGGGCAGGAGCGTCCAGATCATCCATTCCGTGGCGGTTGTTTTCCCGCCCGATTTCGGCTACCGCCGCAGCAAGGAGCTGATCGACCACTACCTGGAGCAGACGGGCCGGATCACGTACTACGGCCTGGACGGATTCACGTTCTTGGGCAGGCGAGCCCGGGCGAGGACGGTCGACGGCCTGGTGGAGATGCTGATCCCGCTGGTGATCGCCGCGCTCTCCGTGCTGAACACGATGAAAGGCTCGGTGTACGAGCGCAAGGACGAGATCTTCGTGTACAACTCGGTGGGGATCGCGCCGCGGCACGTGTTCTTCATGTTTTTCACGGAGGCGGCGGTCTACGCGGTGGTCGGCTCGGTGCTGGGCTACCTGCTCAGCCAGGGCACGGGCCGGGTACTGTCGGCCCTCAATTTTACGGGTGGGCTGAACATGACGTTCGCGAGTGCGTCGACGATCTACGCGTCGCTGGCGATCGCGGCCAGCGTGTTCGTATCCACGTGGTTCCCGGCGCGGACGGCGATGCGGATCGCCACACCGACCGAAGACGTGGGCTGGCGGCTGCCGGAGCCTGAGGGCGACACGTGGAGCTTCCGCGTGCCGTTCACGTTCAGCTTCCGCGACCGCATCGCGATCCTCGCGTTCTTCAGCCGGTATTTCGAGGATCACGGCGAGGGCGGGAGCGGGGCGTTCTTCGCCGGCCGGCCGCAGCTCGGGGTGAGCAAGGAAGGCGACCCGCTCGCCGACGGTGCGCCGATCCCGCAGCTCGAAGTGCCCGTTTGGCCCAAGCCGTTCGACCTCGGCGTGAGCCAGGTGTTCCGGATCGCCCTCGGCACCGATCCGGAGACGCGCGAGTTCATCCCGACCATCACGCTCGAGCGGCTGTCGGGCTCGCGCGAAAACTGGATGCGGCTGAACCGGCGGTTCATCGCGCTCGTCAGGCAGCGGCTGCTGCACTGGCGGGCCGTGGGAACCGGCCAGCGGAACGAGATGTTTGAAGAAGCCAAGAAAGAAATGATGAATGAGGACGTACGATCCTGATGTGTGTGAGCAGTAATGGACACAATGGACAGGATGGACATGATGGGTGCGGCATGGCCGTACGGTGTCCACCATGTCCACCATGTCCATTATGTCCACTACGTCCATTATGTCCATTGAAGCTCGTGGTACCGTAGGTTGCTGACATGCGTCGACTTGACAAAGACCTGGAAACCTACCGCAGTCTGCTCGATACGCCGACGGAGTTCCGGGACGGCTTCGGCTGGACGACCGTTGCCGGGATCTTCTTCTGCGGGCTGGTCATGCTGCCCGGGTCGATCTACCTGGGGCTGATGACCGGCGGGTCGCTGGGCTCGGCAGCGTCGTGGGTGACGCTGATCCTGTTTGCCCAGATCGCCCGCCGAGCGATGAAGACGGTCAAGCGCCAGGAGCTGGTGGTACTGCTGCACGCGGCGACCATCATGATCGCGGCGAACGCGATGTTCCCGGGCGGACCGTTCGGCCATTTCGTCTACCGCGCGTTCCTGGTCACATCGGAGGCGGCGCGCGACGCGGGGATGACCGGCAGCTTTCCGACGTGGTTCGTGCCCCGGCCCGACAGCGACGCGATTCTGAACCGCAACTTCTTCCACAGCGACTGGATGGTGCCGATCGGCATCGCCACCTTCGTGATCGTGCTGGGCCTGATCAGCCGCTACACGCTCGGCTATTTCTTCTTCCGGGTGACGTCGGACATTGAGAAGTTGCCGTTTCCGATGGCGCCGATCGCGGCCCAGGGCGTCATGGCACTGGAGGAGATGGACGAGAAGCCGGGGGTCGAGCGGAAGTCGAGCAAGTGGCGGCTGTTCTCGCTGGGCGCGGTGATCGGCATTTCGTTCGGCGCGGTGCAGGTGGGCGTGCCCGCGATCACATCGCTTGTCCTGGGCAAGCCGGTCTACCTGATCCCGCAGCCGTTCCTCGACACGACCACGTGGACGGAGGCGATCCTGCCAGCCACACCCACGGGCATGACGCTCGACATCGGCATAATCATGATCGGGCTGGTGCTGCCGTTCTGGGCGATCGTGGGCACGTTCATCGCCATCTCCCTCACCCTGGTGCTGAACCCGCTGCTGCACCATTTCGGCGTGCTCGCCCACTGGCAGCCGGGGATGAACACGGTGAACACAGCGTTCTCGAACAACGTCGATTTCTGGCTGAGCTTCGGGATCGGCGCCGGCCTCGGCATCGCCGCCGTCAGCATCTATTCCACCGGCAGGGACGTCATCCGGATGGTGCGGGAGGGCAAGACGCGGAAGAAGAAAGCCGGCCAGGCCGCGGCGGGCAAGAAGGGCCGGGGCGACTATCCGCTGTGGATCGCCCTGTGCGCCTACGGCGTCGCAGCGATCGGCATCGTGACGCTGTGCCACCACGTAGTGCCGCAGATTCCGCTGGTGTTCCTGTGCATCTTCAGCTTCGTCTACAATCCGTTCATCTCGTACGTGAACGCCCGGCTGCTGGGCATCGCCGGGCAGGGTGTCGACATCCCGTTCGTCAAGGAATCGTCGTTCATACTGTCGGGCGCGAAGGGCGTGGACATCTGGCTGGCGCCGATCCCGATCGAGAACTACGGCGGCATGGCCCAGGCGTTCCGGGTGAACGAGCTGACCGGCGTGAACTTCTGGTCGCTGATCAAGGCCGAGCTGGTTGCGATCCCGGTGCTGTTCCTGCTGTCGGGCCTGTTCTGGGCGTTCATCTGGCGGTCGACGCCGATTCCGTCCGAGGCGTATCCGTACGCCCAGGTGAACTGGGAATATGCGTCGAAGAACAACGTGCTGCTGTATTCGTCCACCTTCGTAGCGCCGGGCGAGGATCCGGCGAGCAAGAGCCTGGCGGACAGCGAGTTCATGAAGGCAATTCATCCGAAGGTGATGGGCGCGGGTGTGGGCGTGACGATCGTGGGTTTCGTGATCGTGAGCGCGCTCGGGCTGCCGGTGATGCTGATCTACGGGTTCATCCGGGGGCTAGGGGGATTCCCCCACTTCATGGCGCTCGAGATCGTGGGGGCGCTGCTGGGGCGGTACTATTTCCAGAAACGGTTCGGCCGCACCGAATTCCTGCGCATGGCGCCCACCGTGCTCGCCGGCTACTTCACCGGCGTCGGCCTCACCAGTATGGCCGTGATCGCCATGAACCTGATCAAGAACGCGGTGTCGGGAGCACCGTTCTGAACGATGAACGATGAACGATGAACGATGATGAATCTCAACTTCTAGCTCTTAACTTTTGACTTTCAACTTTCCACATGTCTGAATCGTCTTCCAGAATCGGCACGCAGGTGAAGCTTCCCGCCTCGGTGGCATTCGAGGTGGTGATGCAGGGGATCCGCATTCGCTTGGGGCGGTCGATCGTCACGATGATGGGGATCGTGCTGGGGATCGCGTTCCTGATGGCGGTGCTGTCGGGCGAGGTGATCCGGGGCGGCGTGTCGGACGAGGAGCAACTGCGTGCGACGGTGCGGCGGATGGCGAACTTCCTCGCCGCGGAAGTCGGCCCACCCGAGGGCCGGCGGTTCGCCGTGCTGATGACGGGCAAGCCGTCGGCGGCGGAAATCCGCCTGCTGCGGCACTTGCGGGACAAGCGGGCCGAGGCCGTGCGGCTGGCGCCGGCCGCGGCGGGCGTTTCCGAGCCTGACGAGTTGCGCGGCGTGGTCCAACTCGTATCGACGGACGACCTCGCCGACGGCGCCCACGCGTTGCTGGTGATCGGCGGCGAGCGCCCGTCCTTGGACTGGGCTGCTGTCCTCGAGCGGGCGCGCAACAAAGTCGTCGCGTTCTCCCGGGGCGAGAAGCCCGACGAGATCGATGGCGTCATCGCCGTGGCGCTCGGCAAGGAGCCCGGCGAGCACGAGCAGGAGAAAGTCGCCCGCGACGCCCACAAGCGAGCCTTCCGCCGCGGGTGGGTCGTCGTCATCTCCCTGATCGCCAGCGTGATCTGCATCAGCAACGCGATGCTGATGTCGGTGACCGAGCGCTTCCGCGAAATCGGTACGATGAAATGCCTGGGAGCGCTGTCGGCGTTCATCCGGCAGATGTTCCTGATCGAGTCGACGCTGATGGGAGTGGCGGGTTCGCTGCTGGGCGCGCTGACGGGGCTGGCGTTTGCGCTGATCGCTTACGGTTTCACCTACGGGTTTGGGCTGGTGTTCGGCTCGCTCGAGATGGGATCGATCCTGCTGTATGCGGCGATCTGCCTGGCCGTGGGAGTGGTGCTGTCGGCGGTGGCGGCGCTGTATCCGGCGCGGATCGCCTCCCGGATGCTGCCCGCACACGCCCTGCGGACGAATGTGTAATGGAGGTGAACAGCGTGCCGGTGAGGTAGGGGCAGGTCGAGTCTTCGTACGACCGCTGCGGTCGTCATTCGAGCCGCTTCTACAGGCGCAATTGGCCGGTTGTTGATATGACTGATTTCACGCGCGAACAACTCGACAGCCTGTTTGCGGAGCCTGCGGAGGCGGAGCGCCCGTGTGTCATCCGCGCCGTCGACGTCCGCAAGACCTACCGCATGGGCAATCTCGAGGTCCACGCACTGCAGGGGGCCACGCTCGACGTCTCCCGCGGCGAATACCTCTCGATCATGGGGCCGTCCGGATCCGGCAAGACCACGCTGTTCAACCTCATCGGCGGGCTGGACAAGCCGACCGTCGGCAAGGTCTACATCGACCAGGTCGACATCGCCCAGCTCGACCACAACGAGCTTGCGTGGCTGCGATGCCGCAAGGTGGGCTACATCTTCCAGACCTACCACCTGATCCAGGTGATGACCTGCCTTGAGAACGTGACGCTGTCGATGAGCTTCGCCGGGCTTGAGGGCGACGAGGCCCGGGACCGCGGCCTGCACCTGCTCGAGCTGGTGGGGCTGGCCGACCGCGCCCTGCACAAGCCCGCTGAGCTGTCGGGCGGCCAGCAGCAGCGATGCGCCGTCGCACGGGCACTCGCAAACAACCCCGAGATTGTCCTCGCCGACGAGCCGACCGCCAACCTCGACACGAAGACGGGCGCCGAGATCATCGAGCTGCTCGACCGCCTCCGCCGCGAGATGGGAATCACCGTGATCTCCGCCACGCACGACCTCAAGATGCTACAGACATCGGACCGCGTGCTGTGGATCGAGGATGGCCGGATCGTGAAGTCTGCCCATCCCAGCGAAATCGATTTTGGGAGTGAGGAATTTCATTGAGGATGCGGCAGGCATCAGGCTGTAGCCTGTAGCCCGTAGCCTTGAGAACGACCCTATGACGGCTCACATTGATAACGATTCGGTGATCATCAGGGCGGAAAACGTCCGCAAGCGCTACCAGCTCGGCGGCGAGGTGGTCTGGGCGCTCCGCGGCGTGTCGCTCGACGTCTACCGCGGGGAATTCCTGGCAATCATGGGGCCCTCCGGCTCCGGAAAGTCCACGCTGTTCAACCAGATCGGCGCCCTCGACGTGCCCACCGAAGGCAAGGTTTACTTCGAGGGCGAGTCGCTGTTCGAGCTGCCGGAGGAGCGGCAGGCGTGGGTTCGCTGCAACCGCATCGGCTACATCTTCCAGACGTTCAACCTCATCCCGGTGATGTCGGCAATGCAGAATGTCCGGCTGCCGATGATCTTCCAGGGCACGCGCAGGGACGAGGCCGACGAGCGGGCGCGGGCGATCCTCGATCGCGTGGGCCTGAAAGACCGCTACGACCACAAGCCCCTCGAGTTGTCGGGCGGCCAGCAGCAACGCGTTGCCATCGCCCGGGCACTCGCCAACACGCCGTCCGTCATTCTCGCCGACGAGCCGACGGGCAACCTCGACACGAAGACCGGCTCCGAGATCATCCACCTACTGAAGGACCTCAACCGGGAACAGGGCGTGACCGTGATCTGCGCCACGCACGACACCAAGATGATCGGCTCGTCGGACCGCGTATGTTGGATTCGCGACGGCCAGATCGTCCGGCTCGCCGCCATCGGCGACGTCGACGCCCACGAGCTCCATTGACCATCTTTGTACCCGCTCACTGTGGCTCGCCGCCAGGGGGCAGGGGCCCGCACACTCGCGCGGCTTCCGGTTCATCCCTCATGAGGGCAAAAACACCGTGCATCCAGTCGAGCTCCTCCCCGGCGTCTATCGGTTTGACGACACCTGCAACGTCTACGCGATCACGAACGGCCGCGGTACGATCGCGATCGACTTCGGCTCCGGCCGCTGGCTGAGCTCATTCCGCAGGCTGAAGCTGCCGCCGCTGGAGCACGTGTTCATCACGCATCACCACGCCGATCAGTGCGAGGGATTGCTGGCGCGCGACGACTGGCCGTTCGCGATCCACGCGCCCGCGGGCGAGAAGCCCATGCTTGATCCTGCCGCCGTCGACGAGTTCTGGCGGACTCGCCGGGCCGGCGGCGTGCCGCGCAGCTACCTGCCGCTCCGCCGCGGCCTTCCGGCCGCCACCTTCGACATCGCCGGCTGGACCGATCTCTTCTGGGGCCAGGCCCGCGCGCGGTTCATCGACA
>Ga0307378_10007730_pt1 | contig 14404 bp, 10 predicted proteins | sample UN1MG_FD_202238 | JGI IMG/M metagenome (GOLD analysis project Ga0307378, IMG submission 202238) | Soil microbial communities from Risofladan, Vaasa, Finland - UN-1 | ecosystem: Environmental > Terrestrial > Soil > Coastal area > Acid sulfate soil | place: Finland: Risofladan, Vaasa | collected...
ATAAGTAACACCCGAGATTACTTAATTTCAAAAATGCACGGGGCGCACCTGTGCATTTTTTATAGTCCACGATCGTAAGTTATAAAAAAAAATTACAGGGGCGCAACCCCTGTAATTTTTTGGTTAATTCAGAAATTAGGAATTTTTAATTAATAATCTTCTCCCATTGGCGGCATTCCGCCAATTTCTTTTCTTTTTTCCGGTTTTTCAACAACTACTGCCTCGGTGGTTAAAAACATTGAGGCAGCCGAAGCAGCATTCTGCAAAGCACTTCTGACTACCTTGGTCGGATCAACAATGCCTGACTGCATTAAGTCCTGATATTTCATTGTTTGAGCGTTGAAACCAAATCCTTCTTGTCCTTCTTTTACTTTTTGAACAACTACGGCTCCGTCTATTCCGGCGTTTTGACCTATTTGGCGAATGGGAGATTCAAGAGCCCTTCTTAAAATATTAAGTCCGGTCAATTCATCTCCTTCTAACTTTAATTCGTTTAAGGCCGATATTGCTCTTATTAAAGCCACTCCGCCGCCAGGCACTATCCCTTCTTCTACTGCTGCCCGGGTAGCATTCATGGCATCTTCGGTTTTATGCTGTTTAAGTTTTTGTTCAACTTCGGTGGCTGCTCCCACTTTAATTACGGCCACCCCTCCGACCAATTTCGCCAATCTTTCCTGCAATTTTTCTTTGTCAAAGTCTGATTCAGTATTTTCTAATTCTTTTTTAATTTGTTTAATTCTGGCGTCAATTTTTTCTTTTTCTCCTCTTCCCTCAATCACAGTGGTATTTTCTTTGGTTGCCTTCACTCGACGGGCCTGACCCAATTGTTTTAACTCAATATTTTCTAATTTTAATCCAACTTCCTCGGAAATCACTTCAGCTCCGGTCACTACCGCAATGTCCTGCAGCATTTCGTTTCTTCTGTCGCCAAAGCCGGGAGTCTTGACTGCCAATGTGTTAAATATTCCCCGAAGTTTATTGACTACCAAAGTTGCCAAAGCCTCTCCTTCAACTTCATCAGCAATAATAACCAGTTCTTTTTTGCCGGCTTGCGCTAACTTTTCCAAAACCGGTAAAATTTCTTGGATTGAAGAAATTTTTTTATCGGTAACTAAAATATAAGGATCTTCAAAAACCGATTCCATTCTTTCAACATCAGTAATCATATAAGGAGAAATATACCCCCTGTCAAACTGAAGACCCTTGACAATCTCTTTTTGAATGCCAAAAGCTTTTGATTCCTCAACCGTAATCACCCCATCCTTGCCAACTTCCTGCATTACTTCAGCAATTAAATTACCAATTTCTTTATCTTCAGCAGAAATGGTGGCAACCTGAGCCATTTCTTCTTTGGTGGTAATTTTCTTTGAGATTTTCTTTAAAAATTCAACAATTTTTTCTACCCCTTTTTCAATTCCTCTTTTTAAAGCCAGAGGGTTGGCGCCGGCCGTCACATTTTTAAGGCCTTCGGCAATTATTGACTGGGCTAAAACTACGGCAGTGGTCGTGCCATCTCCGGCCACATCATTGGTTTTTTCAGCTACTTCTTTAACAATCTCTGCTCCCAAATTTTCTGTTTTGTCCTCCAGTTCAATTTCCTTGGCAATGGTCACGCCATCGTTGGTGATGGTAGGGGAACCAAAACCTTTATCCAAAACAACATTTCTTCCTTTGGGACCTAGAGTCACCTTAACGGCATCAGCTAATTTATCGGTGCCTGTTTTTAATTTTTTTCTGGCTTCTTCGCTAAATAAAATTTGCTTGCTCATATTATTCTAAAATTGCCAAGATGTCTTCTTCTTTTGCAATTAAATATTCTTTATCATCGACTTTGATTTCGTTTGGACCGTATTTTGTAAATAAAACTTTATCTCCCGACTTTATTTCTAAAGGAATAAATTTGCCGGTTTTGTCTTTTTTGCCTGGCCCCACGGCAATTACTTTGCCTTGTTCTGGTCTTTCTTTTTCTGCGGTATCTGGAAGTAAAATTCCGGTTTTGGTTTTTTCTTCTTCTTTGATCGGTTCAATTAGAATATGATCTGAAATTGGTTTAATTTTCATGAATTTAGCTTTTTAGTTTTTAGCAGTTGCGACCTTTGAGTGCTAATTTCTACTTTTAAATATTAATTGATTAAAAAATTTCTGTCAAGCCCAAAAAAAAACAAAAGGCTGATGCAAATTACAACAAATCATTTGCCAGCCATCTCTGATTGCCTCTTCAAAAGTTCCAATAAATCTCTCTTTACTTGTCTAATTCTATTTTTTATTTTTCGTGGACTGGTCTTATTTTAACGCTAATTTTAAATATTGTCCAGTATAACTTTTTTTATTTTTGGCAATTTCAAAAGTCGTTCCTTCGGCAATAATATATCCGCCTTCATCCCCTCCTTCAAGGCCTAAATCTATTACAAAATCTGCGTTTTTAATACAGTCAAGATTATGTTCAATCATGACAACTGTATTTCCTTTATCAACCAAACTTCTTAAAACCCAAACTAATTTCTTAATATCGTGAGGATGTAACCCGGTTGTCGGCTCATCTAAAATATACAAAGTTTTGCCAGTGGCTTTTTTGGAAAGCTCGGTGGCCAATTTCACTCTCTGAGCTTCCCCCCCAGACAAAGAGGGGGCCGGCTGACCCAATTGAATATAACCTAAACCAACATCGTTTAGAGTTTTTAATTTTTCATAAAGACCAAGGATATTTTTGAAAAATTCAAGAGCTTCCTCAACCGTCATTTCCAAAACTTGGGCAATATTTTTTCCTCGATACTCAATCGCCAGGGTTTCTTGGTTAAATCTTTTTCCCTTACACTCTGAACACTGGACATAAACATCTGGTAAAAAATACATTTCTATTTTTTTTACTCCCTGACCCTCGCAAGCTTCACATCTCCCTCCTTTTACATTAAAAGAAAAACGTCCCGGCAAATAACCTCGAATTCGAGCTTCTTTTGTTCTTGAAAAAAGATCTCTGATATAGGTAAAAGCACCAGTATAAGTAACCGGATTTGATCTATGAGTCCGACCGATTGGCGATTGGTCAACCAAAGCTACTTTGTTTAAATTCTCCCAACCCAAAATAGCTTCGTGTTTCCCCGGTTCCTCTTTTGATTTATAAAATTTCCTCATTAAGGCCTTAGCTAAAATATCATTCATTAAACTACTTTTACCGGAGCCCGAAACCCCGGTAATACAGACAAATTTAGCCAAAGGAATTTTAACATCAATATCTTTAAGATTGTGTTCTTTAGCTCCCTTTATTGTTAAATACCTTTGCTGTTGAAGTTGTTGTTGAAATCTGACTTCAACAGACTCTTTTGACTTTTCAATTTCTATTTTCTTTTTTCCCGCTAAATAATCTCCGGTAAGAGTATGGCTTTTCAGCAATTCTCTCGGTGTTCCCTGGAATATGATGCGGCCACCATGTTTCCCTGCTCCCGGACCAATATCAATTACCCAGTCAACGGCCATAATTGTTTGGGCATCGTGTTCACAGACAATCACCGTATTCCCCAAATCTCTTAATTTCTTTAAAATTTCGATTAGTCTTCCTTGATCTCTGGAATGCAAGCCAACTGAAGGCTCATCTAAAATATATAAAACTCCGGTTAATTTTGAACCAATTTGAGTAGCCAATCTAATTCTCTGTTCTTCCCCCCCGGCTAAAGTCTCGGCTTTTCTATCTAAAGTTAGATAGTTTAAGCCAACATCAATCAAAAAATGTAATCTATTGATGATTCCTTTTATTATGGGTAAGGCAATCCTGAGTTCATTGTTATTTAAAGTTTTGTGTCGGTTTCGTGCATTGTTTCGTGCCGATTTGATAATTAATTCTTCGAAAAACTTTTTTACTCCTGTTATACTCATCTCAACTATTTGGTCAATCGATTTTCCCGCCACTGTAACTGCCAATACCTCGGGCTTCAATTTTTTTCCCTGGCATTGTTCACATTTCTTTTCAATCATATATTGCTCTATTTCTTTTCTCGTATAATCTGAATCGGTCTGATGATAACGCTTCTCAAGGTTCGGAATAACTCCCTCAAACCCCTTCGCTACCGCTCGAGAGCCCGAGCCGTACAAAACAATATCAAGAATTTTCTTCGGTAAATTTTTAACGGGTTCGTGTAAAGAAAAACGATATTTTTCAGCCAATTCCTGTAATTGCCACCAAAAATAACCCTGCCTGCCAATTTTATGAGAAGCGTGAGCCCAAGGGAAAATTGCGCCCTCTTGAATTGTTAAATTAGGATTGGGAATAACTAATGAGGGTGATACCTCTAATTTCTCTCCCAGACCCTGGCAACCAGAACAAGCGCCAAAAGGAGAATTAAAAGAAAATAATCTTGGCTCTAATTCTGGCAGAGACACACCGCAGTCCTCACACCCAAAATGCTCAGAAAAGATTGAGTCATTCAGCAGTCGAAGAGATAAATCTCTTCTCCGCCCCTTCATTTGCAATTCGGGTGAGTGATTAAGTTTTTTTCTCAATGGTTTAATGACCTGATGAGTCAATGACTCAGTCACTATAACTATTCCTTTTCCCAATTTCAGTGCCGTCTCAAGTGAATCAACCAATCTTGATTTATCCAAATCTTTATCTAAAAACAATCTATCCACCACCACTTCAATGTTGTGTTTTTTCTTTCTATCAAGAGTTTTTTCCAGGAGTTCTTCAACTCGATAAATAATCCCATCAATTCTTACTCTGACAAAGCCGGCTCTTTGAATTTCTTCCAAAACTCCCTGATGTTCGCCTTTTTTCCCTCGGATTACGGGCCCCAAAATGACAATTTCTTTTTTTTGGGGCAACTTCAAAACTTGTTCTGTAATTTGATCAATAGTTTGGCGAGAAACTTCTTTGCCGCATTTTGGACAATGGGGCTTGCCAACTCTGGCAAATAAAAGACGAAGATAGTCATATATCTCCGTGATTGTACCGACCGTGGAACGAGGATTGTGAGACGCCTTTCTTTGATCAATTGAGATTGCCGGGCTTATTCCCTCAATGGAATCCACGTCTGGTTTATCCATCACTCCTAAAAACTGTCTGGCATAAGCAGATAAACTCTCAACATATCTTCTCTGACCTTCTCCGTATAAAGTATCAAAGGCTAAGGATGATTTCCCCGAACCCGAAATCCCGGTAATAACCACTAATTTATTTTTGGGGATATCAACGTTAATATTCTTCAAATTATGCACCCTGGCGCCTCTAATTTTAATATAACTTTCTATCATAAACCGAGCTTTCACGCAGTGAAAGCGAAAGTGAAGAAGAAAATAAAGTTCTCTTCGACAGAGTGTTAAATTATACTCCAAATTCTTAAAAAATTCAACCCCCCACACCTAATTAGGTGTGAAGGCAAAAAAGCTGTATATAAGGTATAATTAAAATATGAAAAGGGCTCTGGTTATAATTATTTTAGGAATAATCTTATTTCTCGGGAGTTCCTTTTTTATAGAACCTGCCAACATTGAAATCATTTCGCCATCAAAAGAAACCTCAATTGTTGAAGAAAAAAAGCCAATAAAAGTAATTCTTGTTGGCGATATAATGCTTGACCGCGGAGTGGAATATATGATTGAAAGAGAGGGAGACGGAGATTTTAGGTTTCCTTTTTTGAAAGTTGTTGATTATTTGAAAGAAGCTGACATTGTCTTTGGAAATTTGGAAGGAGTAATTTCCGACAAAGGAATAAAGGCTGGCAGCATTTATTCTTTCAGGGCAAACCCAAAAGCAATTGAAGGTTTAAGTTTTGCCGGCTTTAACGTCTTATCTCTGGCCAATAACCACGCTCTTGACTATACAAGAGAAGCTCTTGAAGATTGTTTAACTAAGCTAAGCAACGCCGGAATTGATTATGTCGGAGCCGGTTTCAATGAAAAAGAAGCTTATTCCCCTCTTATTAAAGAAGTTAATGGTTTGACAGGTTCTTCACAAGTTAAAATTGCTTTTTTGGCTTATACTAATTTGGGACCTGAAATCTGGAAGGCCGCAGGAGAAAATTCAGGAATTGCCTGGATTTCAGAAAATAACTTTGAAACCATTAAAGAAGATGTTAAATTAGCCAAAGAAAAAGCTGATATTTTGATTGTTTCTCTGCATGCCGGCGAAGAATACCAAAAAGAACCTACTCAATTTCAAATTGAATTTTCTAAAATGGTGATCGAGGCCGGAGCAGATTTAATAGTTGGCCACCACCCTCATATCATTCAAAAAAATGAGAAGTATAAAACTGGCTATATTTTTTACAGTTTGGGCAATTTCATTTTTGACCAAAGCTTTTCAGAAGAAACAATGAGAGGACAAATTCTTGAAGTTTTAATAAAAGATAAGAAAATAAAGGAGGTTGTCACAAAAGATATTAAAATAAATAATTTCTTCCAGCCAGAAATTAATTTGTGAATAAATTTAAATTTTTAAAGAAAGGGAAAATTATTAAACTTCCTAAAGCTATTGGTCTTTATGCTTTTAGCGACGGAAAGAAAATTTTGTATATTGGTAAAGCAGTCAACATTAAAGAAAGGATAAAACAACATAAAGAGTTGCTTGGCTTAGCTAAGCAACTGGGATATATTGAGACGGATTCGGAAATTAAGGCCTTAATCTTGGAGGCAAATTTAATAAAAAAGTATCAGCCAAAATACAATATTGTCTGGCGGGACGATAAAAACTACTTTTATGTCGGAATTACCAAAGAAGATTTTCCCAGAATTTTCTGGACCCACCAAATCAAACTAAAACCTAAAACCTATAACCTAAAACCTAAATATATCGGTCCTTTTATTGAAGGAACCGCTCTTAAAAGAACCTTAACTTATCTCAGAAAGGTTTTCCCTTATTACACCACAAAAAAACATCCGAGGGGCGGTTGCCTTTGGTGCAGTTTAAAACTTTGCCCGGGACCAAACCCCGTAAAATCGGAATACCAAAAAAATATTAAAAATCTGATTTCGGTTCTGGAAGGAAGCAATAAAAATGTTTTGAATAATTTAAAAAGAGAAATAAATCGATTTTCTGCTCTCCAAGAATATGAAAAAGCGGCAAAAATCAGGGACAAAATCACTGCTTTGGAAAAAGTCATTTCTCATGCCAGAGTTTTTGAGTCCGAAATTGAAACCCCGAAAAACTGGGAAAAAACCCACAAGATTCTCCAAAAAATATTGAAAACTGAAAAAGAAATATCTCGAATTGAAGCCTATGATGTTTCCAATATTCAAGGGAAAGAGGCAACAGGTTCTATGGTAACTTTCATCAAGGGTCTCCCCGATAAAAATTTTTATCGCCGATTCAGAATTAAAATTCAGGGGAAACCTAACGATGTGGCTATGATTAAAGAAGTTTTATCCCGCCGGTTCAAACACACTGAATGGCTCTATCCTGATTTAATTTTAATTGATGGAGGAAAACCGCAACTTAATATTGTCAAACAACAATGTGTAAGACCGGGTCTTGCACAAATTAAGGGGGTGGCTTTAGCGAAGAAAGAAAATAAATTATTTATTGAAAGAAGAAAAAAACCAATTTTGTTAAAAAGCTTGCCAAGGGAGATTTTCAATTTGATATTGCAACTTCGCGATGAAGCCCATAGGTTTGCTATTGCCTATCACCGAAAACTAAGAACCAAGTCCTTGCTAAAAAAATAAATCTTTGCTACACTAACTTTGTAATGTCACTATGACTAATTTGATTTTTCAGGTTATTGGCGGTATCTTAAGTTTTTGGCTGGCCGTAAAATTTGTGCCCAGAGTTGAGTTTGTGGGAGAAATCAAGTATTTGATAATGGCCGGCGCTTTTTTGGGATTAATTAATTTTTTCATTAAACCAATTTTAAAAATAATTACCCTGCCTTTAAGAATTTTGACTTTTGGACTTTTTGGTTTAGTAATTAACATGGGGTTAATATGGTTTGTTGATATTATTTTCCCGGAATTGATTATACCAGGCATTGTTCCTCTTTTCTGGACTACTTTAATTGTCTGGCTAGTTGGTTATTTTTTGGGACTTTATTCACCAAGTTCTCATGTACGGGAACGAAGGTGTTGAAAAATAGCATGCCTCGTAGAAAAATATGCAACAATACTTGCCTTTAGCCCAAATTATAGTGTCTGTTCTTTTGGTTGTTTTAATCCTCCTCCAACAAAGAGGAACCGCTCTGGGTTCTGCTTTTGGCCAAGAGGGCGGTTTTTACGCCACCAGAAGGGGCATTCAGAAAAAAATCCTTTGGCTAACAATAGTCTGCGGAGTTTTATTTATCCTTTTGGCCATATTAAATCTTATCTTTTAAATGTCTTTTTTGTTTCCTAAATGGCCTTCTAAATTTCAATGGAGGCAATTTTTTAAGATTTTAAGCAAAAAAGAAAAAATCCTTTTCTTTGTTTTTTTATTTTTGGCTTTTGGCAGTTTTCTCTTTCTTTCTAATAACTTTTACTTAAAAAATACGGAAATTAAACCTGCCAAAGGAGGAACCTATATTGAGGGCGTAGTTGGCTCTCCCCGCTTGATTAATCCGATTTATCCGACTTATGATATTGATAGAGATTTAATTGAATTAATTTATTCCGGGTTAATGAAATATAACGAAGAGGGAAAAGTGGTTATTGATCTGGCAGAAGAATATAAAATTATTGAAGATGGAAAAATTTTTGAATTTTATCTAAAAGAAAATCTCTTCTGGTCAGACGGAAAATCTCTTACGGCCGATGATGTAATTTTTACCATTAGAGCAGTTCAAAATCCGTCTTTGAAAAGTCCAATCAGGGCAAGCTGGTTGGGAGTAAAAGTAGAAAAAATTTCTGACTTGGCAATTCGTTTTGAATTAAATAATCCTTCGGCTGTCTTTTTAGAAAACTGCACTTTAAAAATCATGCCAAAACATATTTGGGAAGATATATCTGACCAAAATTTTCCTTTATCAATTTACAACTTAAAACCGATTGGTTCCGGCCCCTATAAGGTGAAAAAGATAACCCAAGACAAAGAAGGCAATATTAAATCTTTAGAGCTGACAATAAATCCTAATTATTACGGAAATTTACCCAATATTCCCAAAATTATTTTTTCCTTTTTTGAAAATGAAAATGAATTGATTTCAGCTTTTAATTCCAATCAAATTAGAGGATTATTTTTCAGTCCTCCGAAAAAATATAACAACTTAAAAAGAAATAATTTTTCTGACTACCGCCTTTTGATGCCAAGTTATTTTGCCGTCTTTTTCAATCCGGAAGAATCAAAAATTCTAGCCGCAAAATCAGTGAGGCAGGCCCTAAATTACGGAACAAACAAAGAAGAAATTATTAATGAAGTTTTAGCGGGCCAAGGAAAAACGGTAAATTCGCCAATCCTGCCCGAAATTTATGGTTTTGAAAATCCATCAAAAATTTATGAATTTGACCTGGAAAAAGCTAAACAAATTTTAGAGGAAGCCGGATTTGTCGCCAAAGAAAATGGCATGAGAGAAAAAGTTATTAGAAAAGAACCGGCTTTTCAATTTAAAAGCGATCTACAGGTTGGATCTCAGGAAAGCGAAGTTCAAGAATTACAAAAATGTTTAGCCAAAGACCCTGATGTTTATCCTGAAGGGGAAATCACGGGATATTTTGGCGAAAAAACCAAAAAAGCCGTAATTAAATTTCAGGAAAAATACAAAGAAGAGATATTGACTCCTTACGGGTTAATTGCCGGCACCGGTAGCGTTTTAAAAAGCACCAGAGACAAATTAAATCAGCTTTGCGCCGCTCCCTTAGAAGAAACGATTTCTCTTTCTTTTACTTTAACTACCTCAGTGGCAACTACGACAAACCAAATTTTAGCAGAGGTAGCTAATCTTTTAAAAAATCAGTGGGGAAAAATAGGAATAAACATTGAGGTTAAAGTTATTGATAGTAAACTTTTTCCAGAAGAAATAATCAGGCCGAGAAACTATGAAATGATTCTTTTCGGCCAAGTGCTGGAATTAATTCTTGATCCCTTTCCCTACTGGCATTCTTCTCAAATAAAAGATCCGGGATTTAATCTTTCTGGTTACGAAAGCAAAGAGTCTGACAAACTCTTAGAAGAAGCTCGCCAAACATTAGACGAAGAAAAAAGAAAAATGGCCCTGGAAAAATTCCAAGATATTTTAATTGAGGACGCTCCGGCAGTGTTTCTTTATAATCCTGAATATCTTTACTTAATTTCAAAAGAAATAAAGGGCGTTTCTACTAAAATTATTACTGATCCATCAAAAAGGTTTTCTGATATAGAAAACTGGTATATTGAAACAAAAAGGGTATGGAGGTAAAAGTAAATAGGCAGTCAAAAATCGCAAATCAAAGATACCCGGAAATTCGATATTTAGATGACATTAAAACTGTCTTATTTGATCGAGGGTGGGCAAAGACCGCCCGAAATATCCCTCTTTATTATATTTATCGGGGATTAAAAACGAAAAATGGTATAAGATATGATGTAACCGTAATTCCGCCTAAAATGTTGGGTGAGGAATTTGTCAAAACTAAGGGTCACTATCATTTTGGAAGTTACGGAGAATTATACAAAATTTTAGCCGGAGAGAGTATCTTTTTAATCCAGAAAAAAGAGACAAAAAATGTTTATTTTGTTAGAGCAAAAAGAGGAAAATATATTTTAATTCCTCCCCATTACGGGCATACTATAATTAATCCCTCTTCAAAACATCCTCTCAAAATCGCTAATTGGGTTTCAAAAGATTGTCAGTCAGATTACAAAAGTATTGAAAGAAAAAGAGGATTTTGTTATTATTATACGAAATCTGGCTGGGTAAAAAATAAATTCTACAAACAAATTCCTAAATTGAAAATTAAAAGGTCTTTTAAATCATCTCCCAAAAGTTTAAAATTTTTATATGGAAATTAAAAAAGCAATAATCCCGGCTGCGGGCTGGGGAACAAGATTTTTGCCTCAAACCAAGGCCATGCCAAAAGAAATGCTGCCGATTATAGATAAACCGGTAATTCAATACGTGGTGGAAGAAGTGGTTGCCTCCGGTATTAAAGATATAATTATTGTTACCGGCTGGCACAAGAGGGCAATTGAAGACCACTTTGATAGGTCTATTGAACTCGAAAGATTCTTAGAATCAAGGGGGAAAGAAAAACCATTAGAAGAAATTAGAAGAATTGCTCAATTGGCAAATTTTATTTATATCCGACAAAAGGGTGAATCTTACGGAAATGCCATTCCCCTTTTAATGGCTGAACCAGCTATTGATAAAGAGCCCTTTGCTGTCATCTGGGGAGACGAATTTATTATGGCCAAGCCCCCTCGGCTTTTCCAAATGCTCTCAGCTTATAAAAAATACGAAGGAGCGATAATTTCAGCAGTTAGAATTGAGAAAAAAGAAGACCTTTCCCGTTATGGCATAGCTGAGGTAGTACCTATGGAAAAAAATATTTTCAGAATTAAAAAAATTGTTGAAAAACCTCTTCCACAAATCGCTCCTTCTAATTTAGCTACTCACGGAGCCTATATTCTGCCTCCTGAAATTTTCAGTATTATCAGAAAATTAAAACCAGGCAAAGACGGCGAATACTGGCTGCCAGATGCTATTAATGAACTTATCAAAAGCGGTTATCCGGTTTTTGCCTGCGAAATACAAAATGCCAGGTACTATGATACTGGCAATAAATTAGAGTATTTAAAAACGGTAGTGGAGTTCGCTCTTTCTCATCCTGATTTCTCCGAGGAATTTAAAAAATATCTCAAGAATTTAAAATTATAAAAAGCGGACGTGGCGAAATTGGCAGACGCCTTGGTTTCAGGAACCAAGGGGGTAAATCCCCGTGTGGGTTCAAGTCCCACCGTCCGCATATTTATTCTGTTATTTTTAATTTTTTATTTTTAATATATGACCAAACAATCTAATACCGAATCTTTAGACGAGGGGAAGAAGAGGTTTACCTCTTCGGCCTTTCGTATTATTCCCCTAGGCGGACAAGAAGAAGTAGGAAGAAATATGACAGTATTTGAATATGAAAACGATATTGTGATTGTTGATATGGGAATTCAGTTTCCGGAAGAAGATATGCCCGGAATCGATTATATTATTCCTAATATTAATTACTTAAAAGATAAATCAAAAAAAATAAAAGCTGTTGTTTTTACTCACGGCCATTTAGATCATATTGGAGCTGCTCCCATTCTTTTGGAAAAACTGGGCTATCCTTTGGTTATCAGCCGGGAATTTACCGTAGCTTTAATTAAGCGCAAAATGGAGGAATATAAGAAAGGGTCAACATCCCGATTAAAAACAATTCAGATAAAATCAAGCAAAGAAAAAATTAGCTTGGGACAGTTAAAATTAGGTTTTTTTGACGTAGAGCATTCTATAATTGATTCTGTTGGAGTAATAATTTCAAGCCCGGTAGCTACCGCCATTCATATGGGAGACTGGACTTTTGACATGGATTCAAGCGGCAGAAAACTCTCCTATAATTTTCTTTCAAAATTAAATAAACCAACGATATTAATGATTGAAAGCCTGGGAGCGGTTAATAGGCAACCTCTGGTTACCGAAAAAGATATGTGGAAAAATATAAAAGGAATCATTGATGAGGCTCCGGGAAGAATAATAATTGCTACTTTTTCCACCCAAGTTAAGAGAATTCGGGAAATCTTAAATTATGTAAAGGCTGTTGGAAAAAAAGTAGCCATTGACGGGTACAGTATGAGAATGATTTTGGAAATAGCAAAAAAATTAGGATATATTAAAGTCGGAAAAGAAACCATTATTGACATCAGAAAAATAGATGATTATCCGCCAAACAAAATAGTAATAATTTGCACCGGAGCCCAAGGAGAACCCAAAGCCGTTCTTTCTCGGATAGTCGCCGACAATCACAATTACGTAAAACTTAGAAAAACGGATACCATTCTTTTCTCTTCATCTATTATTCCCGGAAATGAAAGAACAATTCAGTCTTTAAAAGACGGCCTCTACCGTAAATGCGATAATGTAATTCACAATGAAATTATGAATATTCATGTCAGCGGACATACTAATGTCGAAGGCATCCAAGAAGTGATAAGACAAATAAAGCCAACCTATGTCCTCCCTGTCTATGCTAACCATTACTTCCTTAAAGAAGCAAAAAAAATCATAAAAGAAATCGGTTTTCCTGAAAACAACATATTTGTCTTAGATAATGGCCAGATTATTAATTTTGACAAGACAAACACCCCAATTATTGAGAAAGAAAAAGCAGATACAAATTACATCTTTATTGACGGACTGGGCATCGGCGACGTGGGAGAAATTGTCTTAAGAGACCGGCAAATGTTAGCCAAAGACGGAATGTTTGTCATTGTCGTGGTGGTGGATAAACAAACTGGAAAAGTAAAGGGTTCTCCTGATATAATATCAAGAGGATTTGTTTATCTTAGGGAATCAAAAGAATTGCTGAAAGATACTCGTAAAAGAGTGGTTGAAATTGTTCATCGAGCAACCGACTCGGGAGGAGCGGTAAATTGGATCTATATTAAAGATGAAATCAGGAATAAAATCGGTCAATTCTTTTATACTAGAACCCAAAGACGCCCCATGATTCTTCCGGTCGTAATAGAAGTTTAAAAAATGCGTATTTTTTCAGGCATCCAACCAACGGGAAAATTGCATATTGGAAATTATTTCGGAGCAATCAAACAATGGGTTGAACTTCAAGAAAAAAATGAGTGTATTTTTTGTATTGTGGATTTGCATGCCTTAACTGTTCCCTATGATACTAAAACTCTTCAAGAGTCAATTCTGGAAAAAGCAATTATCTATTTAGCGGCCGGGGTTAATCCTGAAAAATCAATAATTTTTGTTCAATCCCAAGTAAAAGAACACACTGAATTAGCCTGGCTATTAAATACCATAACTCCAATTGGCGATTTGACCAGAATGATCCAATATAAAGAAAAGTCAAAAAAATTCAAGAAAAATCTTAATGCCGGGCTTTTGAATTATCCCATTTTAATGGCCTCGGACATCCTTTTATACCAAACAGAAATAGTTCCCGTAGGAGAAGACCAAAAACAGCATGTTGAATTAGCAAGAACAATTGCCCGAAAATTCAATCAAAGATTCGGAGAAGTATTCAAAATTCCTGAAGCAAAATTGCCGAAATTTGGAGCAAAAATAATGTCTCTTCAAAACCCAAAAAAGAAAATGTCAAAAACCGATTTTTTAGAAAGCCAAATTGGACTTTTTGACGAACCAGAAGAAATAAAAGCTAAAATTATGAAAGCGGTTACCGACACCGGAAAAATAATAAAATATGACGAGAAATTAAAACCCGGCATCTCCAATCTTTTGACAATTTATTCTTTATTTTCTGAAAAAACTATTAAGGAAATAGAAAAGAAATTTAAAGGAAAAGGATATGCGGAGTTTAAAAA
>Ga0307378_10007731_pt1 | contig 14402 bp, 10 predicted proteins | sample UN1MG_FD_202238 | JGI IMG/M metagenome (GOLD analysis project Ga0307378, IMG submission 202238) | Soil microbial communities from Risofladan, Vaasa, Finland - UN-1 | ecosystem: Environmental > Terrestrial > Soil > Coastal area > Acid sulfate soil | place: Finland: Risofladan, Vaasa | collected...
AGGTGGCGATAATGGCTCCGACGGAGATTCTGGCCGGGCAGCATTTTCTCAGCATTGAAAGATACATGAAGAACAGCAGCGTAAACCGGATTTTGATAATGGGGGGACTGACCGGCAAAAAGAGGAACCAGGTCATAAGCACAATCAATTCCGGCGAGATTGACATTGTCATTGGGACAGTGGCGCTGCTGCAGGCCGATATCGAATTTCAGAATCTGGGCCTGGTCGTGATCGATGAGCAGCACAAGTTCGGCGTTGAGCAGAGGGCACAGCTACGCAAGCAAATGACGCCGCACTGCCTCGTAATGACGGCCACGCCGATCCCGCGCACGCTGGCGATGACCGCGTTTGGCGATCTGGATGTTTCTGTGATAAAGCACTCGCCGCCGGGCCGGGGGGCAGTGATCACACGCTGGGTGAGCCGGCACGACAGGCAGAAAGCATACGAATTCATCCGCGAACGTCTCAAGGCTAAGAAACAGGCCTATTTTGTCTATCCTCGCATTACCGCTGCTGAGCAGGCTGGTGATGTCAAGGCGGCGACCGATGAGTGGGAGCAGCTTTCGAAGAAAGTTTTTCCCGAATTTAAAGTTGAGCTTCTGCACGGCCAGATGCCTTCTGCGAAGAAGCAGCAGGTTATGTCGGAATTTCGAAAGGGTAAAATTGACTTGCTGGTCTCAACCATTGTCGTCGAGGTCGGGGTCGATGTCCCGAACGCGACAATCATGGTGATAGAGGGAGCAGATCGATTCGGTTTGGCCCAGCTCCATCAGCTCAGAGGGCGTATCGGGCGGTCGGATGCGAAATCGTTTTGCTTTTTGTTCGCAGAGACCGATAACGAAACGGCGAAGAGCCGGCTTGAAATAATGACCCGGAGCAACGACGGTTTTGAGATCGCCGAGCACGATTTACGGCTGCGCGGCCCGGGGGAGATGTTCAGCACGCGGCAGCACGGCCTGCCCGATTTGAAAATCGCGAACATCGTGGACGATTTCGATCTGCTTATGATAGCACGGAAAAATGCGTTCGAGATGGTTTCGCAAGATCCCATGTTGACACGTGCCGAGCACAAGAATATTCGCCGGGCGCTGCTGGCCAAATTCGGCGATGCGATAGGCCTGGCGGATGTCGCCTGAAGGATTTTAAGGTTTTCGGTTTACCATTTCCTGTTTCGGACTTACAATTGTCAATCGAAAATCGGCTGTCGAAAATTGACTTATGCAGATAACTTATAAAAACAAGCCGCTGGAGAGGGTTTTAATCGGCGCCAATGCCCTAACTGCGGCAGTGGTCGTGGCGTCTTTCGTTATGCTTTTCGGGTTCGATGAGCCGCTGATTCGGGCCTGGATTTTATATACGGTTCAGGTGGCTTTGCTCTGTGCATTTGTTGCCGAGAAAGTCATCCGGATGTTCAATGCCGTCTCAAAGGCCGAATTCTGGAGGGCCAACTGGTTCGAGATTCCGCTTTTGCTTATGCTTGGATTCACCGTCATCGGAGCCGGGCGCTGGTTTGCCCCAACCAAAGCGGAATCGACGGAAGTTCGGCATTTCGCCGTCGGTCTTTATCTTGTTGTCCAGGTCATCGCAAAACTTTGCAAGACCAGCGTCGATCTGGCGGCGTCCGGCAAGAGCCCGACGCGGACGTTAATCGCGAGTTTTCTGGTTTTGATATTTTCCGGAGCGGGGCTGCTCATGCTGCCGGCGGCATCCGCGGACGGCAAAGACAGCCTGAGTTTTGTCGATGCCTTGTTTACGGCGACAAGCGGGACCTGTGTCACTGGGCTGATTGTCAAAGATACCGGTCAGGATTTCAGTATGATGGGGCAAATGGTAATCCTGGCACTGATTCAGCTCGGCGGCTTGGGGATTGTCGTATTCGGTGCGGTTTTTGCGATGCTGCTGGGCCAGGCGTTCAGCCTCCGGGAGTCGGTGGCCATGCAGGATTTGCTCAGCGCCCGAACGATCAGCAGGATTGGCAATATGATAGCTTTTGTCTTTGTCAGCACGATTCTGATCGAGGCGGTCGGCGCAGTGAGTCTTTCGGGAATGTGGGCCGGTGACGTTCAGAACAAATGGTTCTGCAGTATTTTTCATGCCGTCAGCGCTTTTTGTAACGCGGGCTTTAGCCTGTATAGTAACAGCTTTGTCGACTATAACCGGAGTTGGCAGGTGTGCTCGGTAATCTGTCCGCTCATAATTCTGGGCGGGCTTGGCTTTAGCGTGCTCTACGATCTGGTGAATATCGCGGCTGACAGAATCAAACGGTTCTTCAAAAAGTGGTTCAATAAGCAATACAGGTTCTCGATGGAAGCACCGAAACGGATGCGGCTTCAGACCAAGATCGTTCTCAGCGTCAGTGCCTCTTTGATAGTGCTGGGAGCCCTGGCGATCCTTTTATTCGAGCGTTATGCATCCGGCCCGGGCAATCCAACGGAAAACACGATTACCAATGCTCTGTTTCAGTCGATTACAGCCCGGACGGCAGGTTTCAACACCGTCGATATTTCCGCGATGTCGCCGTCCAGCAGGTTTATTTTGATTTTCCTGATGTTCATCGGAGGTTCGCCCGGTTCGACCGCAGGCGGAATCAAGACGGTCACACTGGCAGTCATTGTCATGGCGGCGATCGCAGCCCTGCGAAAACGTCAGGAAGTCGAGATGTTCAGGCGCTCGGTTCGGGTGGTTGTTGTCGGCAGGGCGGTCACAGTGACGCTGCTTTTTGCTGCCGTTCTGTTCAGCGGCACCCTGGCACTGAATATCACGGAGAATTCGAGTTGTTTTACGATGTCGGATATTATGTTCGAGGCGGCTTCCGCACTTGGGACAGTCGGCTTGACGACGGGAATCACGTCTCTTTTGACAACGGCCGGGAAATTGATTATTATTGCGATGATGCTGATTGGCCGACTGGGGCCGTTGACGCTGTTGGCAGCGCTGACCTTTAACTTAAAGCCGGCCCGATACAATTACCCGCAAGAGGCGGTTATTGTCGGATAAGAGTGTTATGAGTTCATAGTTGGTCGTTCATAGATAATGAATAACGAACACGATAAGAGGAACGAATTATGAGACGGTTTGCGGTAATAGGGCTGGGGCGATTCGGCAAGAAACTGGCCATCGCGCTGGCAATGAGCGGTGCCGAGGTAATCGCTATTGACAAAAACCGGGATGAGATCGAGCTGATTACAGACCAGGTCAGTCACGCGGTCAGGCTCGACAGCACCGATGAAGAGGCCCTCAAGTCCCAGGGTGTGGACAAGGTGGATGTCGCGATTATCGGCATCGGACAAGGAGCCGGTGGTTTTGAGTCCGCCATTCTGACGGTCGTGAACCTCCGGCAAATGGGTATCAAACAAATCTACGCCAGAGCGGAGGATTTGATTGCCGGCGAGGTCTTTTCCAAGGTGGGGGCCACCGAGGTGATATACCCCGAAATCGAATCAGCCGAGCGATGGGCCTATAAGCTGATTGCGCCGCAAATAGGGGAAAAGATAGACTTTGCAGAAGGCTATAGCCTGGCCCGGATAAAGGCGCCGGCCAGTTTCAACGACAGGACGGTTATGGATTTGCAGCTCCGGCAAAAACACAATGTCAATCTGGTCTTAATCAAGCGCGGTGAAAACAGCAAACAAACGAAGGCCGAGAAGGGCAAGATTATTAATGTCCCCATGCCCAGCACCGTGATTTATCAGGATGATATCCTTATGGTCGCCGGCTCCGACGCCGACCTCGCAAAACTACCGCAAGAATAGAAATTGAGAATCCGGAACTCAGAAATCGGCATTCTGTGTTCTATATTCCATATTCTGCGTTCTTCATTCCACCGGATATCCTGATATTCCAGAATTTGCAGATCATCCTGAACAAGTCCCGGTCTTCGCTGACGTTGTAGAACGACTTGAGAAATGTTGCATCTTCGTCCGGTAAGTCTTGAAAGCGAAGGTAGAATGCCTCTTCGGTCTTCGGTGTGCCCTCGAACCATTTTAACGTGGCCCAGGAGCGCCTATGACGTTCAAATTGGGGTTGTTCGATCTGGGCTTCGAATCTCATTTTATCCGACCTGTCTGTTTGATGACGTGTTTTCATTGGTTTGCCCGCTTCCGTTCTCATACAGCTTTCCACTTCCTTACAATATTATCCCCCTGAAGTTTATTGCTAAAGGCGGCCACTTCTCCTTTCACCTTTAACGACCTGTGACAAAATGGACATCGGCCAGTACCGGGCATTACTTTAGCGTAATCAGCAGCAGTAGTAGCCGTTTTGTCTAAGAGAAAAGCGATGTTCTTGGTACATATCAGATTTTTCGATATTCTCTGAGTGCGTTGAGGAGGTTTTGCATATCTTGCGGCAGGGGTGCTTCGAATTCTACTGTCTTCTCGGTTGCCGGGTGTTTGAATTCAAGGCTGAAGGCGTGGAGCGCGACTCGACTTAGAATCGGCTCTTGCACCGCTGGTTCGGTATCAGCCAACTGCCACCGATAGATGAGTTTGCCGCCATACATATCGTCGGCGACGATGGGGTTCTTTATGTATGAGAGGTGGACGCGGATCTGGTGGGTTCTGCCGGTCTTTGGAGTCAGCTTCAGCAGAGAAAAGCCTCGAAAAGGTTCGAGCACTTCATAGAACGTTACGGCTTCTTTTCCGGATTCGGGGCGGACGGCATATTTTTCCCTAAACCTCGGGTGGATGCCCAGTGGGACGTTGATACGATCGGCGGTCAACTCCGGAATCCCGTGGACGATTGCCAGATATGTTTTGTTGACCTGCCTGTTTTCGAATTGTTTGGCGATTTTCCACTGGGCGGAGTCGTTTTTTGTGACGACCATAACGCCGGTAGTGTTTTTATCGAGCCGGTGGACGATGCCTGGCCGAAATTCGCCAAGGCCGGTTGACAGCTCGTCTGAATAGAACGCCAGGGCATTTACGAGAGTTCCGTGTGTGTTTCCACGTGCCGGGTGTACAATCATCCCGGGCTGCTTGTTGAGAACTATCAGCTCTTTGTCTTCGTAAATTATATCCAGCGGGATATCTTCGCGCATAATATCTTTGCTCGGCGGCTCAGGCGGGGCAAAGTCAATTATGTCGCCCGGGCTGAGCTTTAGGCTTTGCTTGGCGATTTTTCCGTTAACCTTGACGGCTCCCTGCTTGATTGCATTTTGGATGAAACTCCGGCTCAGATTGCTGAACCGGCCGTGGAGGTATTTATCGAGCCTGCGTTCTCTGATTGAGTGGCCAACGTGAAGTTGTTCGGCCACATTGGCGGACTCGGATTTATCGCCTGAAGTCGGACTTTGTGAATCATTTGCCGGACACATTAGCATCGACGGGTAAATTAGCCTCAACCGGCTGATTAGACTCAGGGAGCATATCGAACTCAAGGGGCCGATAGATATTGAAGGGCGGGATGATATTCGGCAGTTGACCAGCACCGGCCGGCGTTGTCTGTACCGTGGGTTCCGGAGGTTTTGGCGCAGGCTTAAAGGCAATCTTTTGCTGATAATCGGCCATTGTTTCAAGGCGGCGTTTTGCCCGGATGGTTGCAAGAGTGCTTTCGAAATCGGAATTTCCCGCGATATCCTGAAAGATCTGCCGGGCCTGCTCGAAATTGCCAAGTTCTTCCTCGCAAAGACCCAGGCCGAATTTGGCCGTGGCAGCCAATGAAGGATTCGTCGAGCATTTCTCGAGCGCTTCGGCGTAACTGGCTTTTGCCAGATTGGTCTGGTTTATTAAATACTGCTCTTCGACATTTCCGTAGTGCAGTTCCGCTCGCAGGGCTTCCGCTCGTTTAATAAGTGCCAGAGCCGCCATTCGCTTGTGACTTGTTTTTTGGGCGAAGGTCTGGAGGCTGTTTGCCGGCTGGAGAAGTACAAACGACCAGTCTCTTCCCTGGGACTGCTGGCCCTGAAGGATTTGCATTTTGCCGCTTGATATCTGATTGAGCAGGTTCGTAAATTCGGTCTGTTCTCGCACCAGCAGCACATTTCTGCTATATAGCCTCCAACCGTAAAGGGCTCCGGCCACAGCGATTACTACTACTACAACGACGATTGTTATAAGGTTTTCTTTTGTCCATTGCGGCAAATTGCCCAGCCATTCGGCTAATTCGTTAGTTTTTAGTTCATGCCGATGATCGGATTTCATTTCTTTCTCCGTTATCCTGTATATCGTATTACGCAAACCGTATTACGTTTTTGTTTTGCGCCAGATCAATCACGCAACACGCACGACGAACCGGAAGGGCATTGTAACAGGATTTGTTTTATCTTGCAATAGTCATATCTTTCGATTAGAATTTTCGCCGGTAACGATTCGAAAGGGCTTCAATGTTCAAAATGTTTTGTTTCTGTATCGCCGTTGTTTTGGCGGGTTCGGTGTATACGACTGGTGAGGCCGGCCTTTCAGGCGGCAATCGAGCCGAGGCGCCAAACGTCCCGGAAGGTATTTGGGACCCGGCGAAATACATCAGCCTGGATGAAATTAAGCCGGGGATGAAGGCATACTGCCTGACGGAATACGGCGTTGCCGGGATTGAGAAGTTCGGCATGGAAGTGGTAGATGTCATACGCAACATAAATCCCAGCTCCAGTCCCGGCAGTAGAGATGCGATCCTGGTCAAAGGGACCGATGAGCGTTTTATGCACACCGGGCCGGTCGCCGGATGCAGCGGCTCGCCGGTCTATATTGACGGACGATTGGCCGGGGCGCTGGCTTTCACGTGGAGTTACGCGAAGGACCCGCTCTACGGGGCAACACCCATTGCCGAGATGCTTGCTGTTGGCCGAGGAGGCCGGGGCGGTATTTCTGAGCAACGTGCCGGCCAGGTGGATCCTGGGATTGATTTTACCGCTCCCATTGATTTTGCTGAGATTGACAGACGGCTTAGAAGCGGGCTTGTCAGAGCAAGTCGTGGCTTTCGAGGTGCGAATTACTTGCCGTGTCCTTTGATTACTTCAGGCCTGCCTGCCGAGGTTCGTGAGCAATTGGGTGCCATCGTTGAGCCCTTTGGGCTTATGGTCGTCGCCGGTGGCGGCAGCGGAGCTGGTAAGTTTCGATTGCCGATTGCCGATAGCCGAATGCCGATTTCAAAATCGGAAATCGAAAATCGGCAATCGAAAATCCAGTTAGCACCGGGAGCCTGCCTGGCCGTACCGATGGTTTCAGGTGATATTTCTATGAGCATATCCGGGACCGTTACTGAAGTTATCGGCGATAAGGTCTACGCCTTCGGGCACTTCCTGCTTGGTTACGGGCAGATAGACTTGCCGATGGCCACAGCGAAAGTGCACACGGTTGTCTCAAACATGGCGAGTTCTTTTAAGTTAACCAGCGTGTTGGAGACGATCGGCGCTGTGACGGACGATGAGGCGACTGGGATTGTCGGTAAGATAGGTGTCGAAGCAAAGATGATCCCACTGACAATACGAATAGACCGCTATAACGATACCGAGAAGCGCCTGTACAACTGCCGGCTCGTGAACAATCGTATGCTCACGCCGGTTTACCTTCGTGTGGCCGTGGCGGGAGCGGCATTTCAGTTCGGTGATTTGCCACTTGAGCATATGATCGAGTATAAAGTGGATATCGGCATATCTCGTTCTGAGTTCGTCGTTCCGCGTTCGGCGTCACTCGGAACGCAGCACGCAGAACGCCCCATATCAGTGACTTTCGAGAACGTTTCCAGCGGTATGGGCCTGAACGAGGTGGTAATGGAATGCTACAGTTGCATCGGGCTTCTTATGAATAATCCGTATGGGGAAGTTGACATCGAATCGATAGATATCGACATTCGCATTATACCCAGAAGTATTGTCTCACATATCTGGTCGGTCGATTTGTCCGATTCGAAGGTCAAGGCCGGCCGGAGCATCGAGATAGGCGCTGTTCTGGAATCTGTTTTGGCGGGCAAGAAGCAATATAAGTGGAGCCTGGAGATACCTGAAGACCTGGCACCGGGAAAGTATGAGTTGACTATATGCGGCCAGCGTAATTATGAACAGTTTCTTCTCAAGGCGGTCCCTCACAGATTCATTGCCCAAAGTCTGCCGGGCCTGATTGAGGCGCTAAATAATTCCCTGCAAATCAGTAGAGATAAATTGTATTGCCTTTTAGCTTTGCCGTCGAGTGGAGTCATAATTGAAAAGGCCGAGCTGCCCGACCTTCCGGCAACCAAGGCGTTGCTCCTGCAGGACACGAAAAGGGCGCTGAGAATCCGGCCATATTCGCACTGGCTCGAAAGAAGTCTGGAAACAGGCACAGTTGTGATCGATAAGAGAGTCTTGCAAATAACAGTTGAAAAATAAATGGACAACAATCTTCGCTTTTCTATTTTAGGAGTAGCTATGAGAGACAAAGCCGGCATTTTCGATTGCCGATTGCCGAATTCCGTTTCCAAAATCCAAAATCCAAAATCCAAAATTGTAAATCATTTAGTGCTCTGTCTGGTTTTGAGTTCAGCTTGTTTGGCGGTCAGCAGCAAGGTTACTCGTCATACCAGCAGTACGGATTTATTGAAGGGCCGGATCGAAAAGGTTGTGATTGGCTCGCGCGGTACGATTCAATTAGGGCGGGCGGCAGAATCGTTGATTAAGGAGTTCAAGGGTTTTGATGATGTCTGGTCGATCAACAGTATTGTTGTTAGCGGCGGAACAGTCTATTTCGGCACAAGCCCCAACGGCGGCATATACAAATACAACCTTAATAAGCTGACGAAGATTTATCCGCTGGATGCAGACCGGGCTCAATCGGAAAGGGACCCCATTTTGCAAAAAGATCGCAAAATGGGAACCCCAAAAAAACAAGACGATGCAGAAAAAGCCGAGGCCGGAGAAATCGAAGCCGAGGAGTACCTGTCTAACGAGCATATTTTCGCCATGGCAACGGATGTGGCCGGCAGACTCTTAGCAGGCATTAGCGGAAAAGGATGCAGACTGTGCCGGCTCGAAGGCGAGAAGATGGAGACCGTCTTTGAACCGAACGATGCCAAATATATCTTCGCGTTGGCTCTTGATGAAGGGGGCAACATTTATTTGGGAACCGGGCCGGAAGGCAAGATTTATCAACTCAATTCCCTCGGCAAAAAGCCTCAGCTTATTTATGACAGTCGTGACAAAAACATACTCTCACTTGCCATTGGCCGGGATGGCTATATTTATGCCGGAAGCGACAGCCGGGGCCTTGTCTATAAGATACACCCCCAAACCAAAAAAGTAACGGTTTTATATGACAGCGACCAGCCGGAAATCACGGTACTATTGCCTGTGGGCCCTTCGACTCCGGTAGGGGCGGTTCGCGAACCGCCCGTACTATACGCAGCGGCGACTTCGGCGAAAATCGTCCAGACACAAACTCAATTCGCCGCATCTACTTTTGGCGGAACTTCGCCCGGCAGGCCTGAGGCGGAAGCCAAAAGCGAGGAAAGTTCCAGCGAAAATAAGGGTGAACGAAAGCTTGAAATTGCAAATACACAAGTGACAAGCAAAGCGAAACCGGCCGCGGGACCGCCTCCTGTCCGTAAGGGAGCCAAGCCTACTGAAGCCAGTCATATATACAAGATTACTCAGGACGGTTTCGTGACGGATGTGTTCGGCGAGGCGGCAGTTTTCTTCTGCCTGGCAGAGAAAGACGGCAAGCTGCTCGTAGGAACCGGCAACAACGCCAATCTATTCAGTGTCGACCCGGCAATGGAACAACAGGCGGTGATTTACGAGGACGAGCAGGCGGCACAAATTACTGCGATTGCTCTGGCCGGTGACGAGGTATATCTTGGGACGGCAAATCCGGCAAAGTTGATTACACTGGGCTCCGGCTTCGCTTCCGAGGGGACCTACATATCCGACCTGATCGATGCCGGTCAGCCGGCGACGTGGGGCAAACTACAGCTTGAAGCGAATGTTCCGCAAGGATGCAAGGTTCTCGTCTCCGCTCGCAGCGGGAATGTTAAGGATGTCAACGACCCGACTTTCTCCGAATGGTCCGAGCCGGCCGAAATAACCGAGCCGGTACAACTGCAATGCCCCCTGGGCAGATTCTGTCAGTACAAACTCATCCTGCAAAGCCAATACGGAACTGACAGCCCGCTGATCAGGGAGATTGCCGTGGCTTGTACCGTGCCGAATCTGGCGCCGCAAGTCGAATCGGTTACTGTGAGTCGAACAAAGAGTGCCGGCAAAGATGGAGTTTTCAAAATCAGCCATGTGACCAAAGACGACAATGACGACAAGCTGGTTTATAATATCGATTTTAGAAAGCTCGGCAGGACAAACTGGATTGAGCTGAAGGATGAGCTTGAAGCTTCCAGTTTCGAATGGGACGGCAAAACCGTCGAAGACGGACGATACGAAGTCAGGGTAACAGCGAGCGACGCCGGAAGCAATACGACTTTGACCAAACTCGCGGGCAGCAGAGTCAGTGAGCCGGTCGTAGTCGATAACACCGGGCCGGTTGTAAAAAACATGAAGATTACATCATCCCTCAAAGACAACGGAAAGTATCGGGTTTTGGGGATCGAAATTGCCGATGAGCTTAGTGCGATTGACAAGCTCGAATATACGATTGATAGTAACGCCCGCTGGATCAGTACCGTGCCGGACGATTTGGTCTATGATACGACGGACGAGAATTTCACGATCAGAATAGACGCGGAAGAAGATTTGCCGAAAGGCGATCATGTCATCACGGTCAGAGTCAGCGATGCGGTTGGCAATACAACGTATAAGACCCTCGAAGTCAATGTCGATTAGTGTGCCTCGTCTTCGCTCGGCATGAAGGGTCTCTTCACCCTGAGCGTAGTCGAAGGGTGAGCGTAGTCGAAGGGTGAGCGTAGTCGAAGGGCTGGTTATCGTGCGTTATATTGAATTTGAAAAAATTGCCGAGACGGTTGAATCGCTGTGTATATCAGCCGGTTACGAGCTGCCTGGGGATGTTTTAACTGCACTTCAGAGGGCGGCACAAAAAGAATCCAATCCGACGGCGGCAAAAATTCTGAATCAGCTCATCGAAAATGCCCGCATAGCGAAAGATGAAAAAATCCCGTTGTGCCAGGATACCGGGCTTGCGGTGGTCTTTGTCGAGCAGGGTTCGCAAATAGCTGTCAAATCCTCTGCCGGCGATGATCGGGGCACGCTTTTCGATGCCGTCAACGCCGGTGTTGCGGCCGGTTTCGACAAAGGTTATCTGCGAAAAAGTGTTGTCGCCGATCCTCTGAATCAGCGGCAGAACACAGGCTCAAATACGCCCGCGATTATTCATCACACGATTGTGCCGGGTGGAAAGCTCAAGCTGACCGTGATGACCAAAGGCGGCGGCTGCGAGAACAAAAGCCAATTCAGGATGTTCAAACCCACGGCCGAGAAAGAGCAGATTATTGACTGGATTGTTGATGTTGTCGGCTCTGCCGGCGCCGATGCCTGCCCGCCATTTATTGTGGGAGTTGGGATTGGAGGCAATTTTGAGCTGAGCTGCCTGCTGAGCAAAAAAGCGTTGTGCCGGAATATAGGCCGGATACATAGCGAACCATTTTATGCTGAGCTTGAGGCCGAATTACTTTCGAGAATCAACGCGCTCGGTATCGGCCCGCAGGGTCTTGGCGGCGATACCACTGCTTTGGCTTGCCTGGTCGAGACGGCTGCATGCCATATCGCTTCACTGCCGGTAGCGGTCAACATCGAATGTCACAGCCACAGGCATAAAACAGCAGTTATCTAAGCAAACAGGGCCGTTAGTAAACTGGCCCTGCGATCGATAAACTCACAAATATAAATAGGTACTGGATGATTAGTACGGCTCTTTATGAGGCCAGCCGTATTTCTCGAATTGGCCAAACTCCGCTTCCGTCTTGGTACCATCAGAGGCCAGGGCAGAACGTACCTCCTGGACATGCGCATCAATAAATACTGCATTGACTGTGCCGGTATTTAGGTCTCCGCTCATCGGGCTGTGAAACGTGCCGAACCAGTCCCGGTTGTCCGGACATAATGCATTATCGTTGAGGACAATGTTATTGCCTGGCCTTGCCCACATGTTCTCGGCGGAGAAGAAAAACACCTCGGCTTTGCTTCTTGTTATCTCAGAGCGTTTATAAATCCCACCCAGTCCTCTGGAGTTTGTTGCCGCAGAACCGCCAGGATCATTTTGCTTGGCGCCCAACCAGGAGTTCATGCTGTAACTGTATTGAGGAATAACAGGAATGGAAGAGTCGTGGCTGGGATGCCTTGTGCCCTCGGATTTGGCAAGGACTTTGAACGTGGGGCACAAATTAACCTTTTCTTCGGGCATATAAGACCACAACGGGCCGTCCGGAGGATATCTTGGATCGTGCCATCGACAATAACGCTGATACCCACTCACAGGATACTCATTCGCAACCAAAGAATTCCACGCCGACGGATAGCGGTCGTCATTGTCATCCAAATACAGGGTTTGCACGATTCCGTATTGACGCAGATTAGCCCGGCATGTCATTTCCTTGGCCTGCTCTTTTACCCGCTGTAGTGCCGGCATTAATATTGCCATCAAAATCGCAATGATGGCGATAACCACCAAAAGTTCGATTAGGGTAAACCCTCTTTTATGCCCGCTCATCCAGACACTTCTTCAATGTCTTCTGTTTACTTTACTTTCAAAATCTTATACAAATGGATTCGTCAAGAGAGTACTTATTTTGTTCACTTTTAGTATATCGGAATTGTCTTAGTAGTCTCTATATTTTCCCAACCAGCCGTCTCCGTAATTGCTCCAGTCTTCCGGTCTGACGCCGCCGGCCTTCGTCCAGGCATTAGCTCTTTTGAAGAGGCGATGCCAATTGAGCGTGAAGTGTTCCTTAAGACCGATTTTTTGTACGTGATAATCCATAAAGACGCCGGCTGAGTATCCATCATGGCGGTTGAGGAAGAAGCGGTTCATTGCATTAGTGTCGGAGCGTTCTTGCCAGCCGTCGTATTCCGGCGGGCTGTCATCGTCATCCGGCCATCCGCACCAGAAATAGCAATCCAGCAACATCGGTATCTCACTACCGCCCTTGACATTAACGTTTCTCCAGAACCGTTCGGGCGGTTTTCCATAAACCTCGGTGCCGATCGGCACATATATGTAGCCGTTTACCCCGTAGCTGCCGTAAAAGCCTATGGTACGCTGTCCTCCGGAATCCCAGGGAGGAACCTTACCCCAGGCCATTGTCGTACTGCCCCACCAATCACCACTGCTTAACATATCCGGATTGGCGATTTTGTAAGCTACCGGGCAACAACGGATGTCTTCGGCGGTAATGTAGTACTCTCGCATCGAGTCCATCCATCGCCCGTAGGCGTTGCTGCCGCTCATGCGTTCGGGGAAATTTCCGTTGTTGTCATCCGTATACATCGCGAAAATCGTGCCCCACTGTTTGAGATTGGCCTGGCACATCACGGATCTTGCCTGTTTCCTCACCCGCTGCAGTGCCGGCATCAATATCGACATCAACAATGCAATGATGGCAATTACCACCAACAACTCTATTAACGTAAAGCCTTTGAGCTTACGCATAATTAAGCTCCTCTTTATAGCCTGATACAGCTATCAATGTTGCGCATCTTTGCCCCACATTGCCACAGCGGCCCAGTGTAGATCTTCATTGCCTGCTTGTACGTCAGAGAAAGCCGTCGGTGGTACCCGCTTGCCGAACTCGATTGTACGCGGGTCTTTCCATTTATGGTAGTCGCTGTGCCCGTCTGCAAAGGAAAAGGTCGTTCCGTCACCGTGTCGAACCGGCGGCGGGTCCCACCATCTCTCTTCAGTAACATAAACTGTCCAACCGCCCATGTGAGCCAAACCTTCCCCACCATCGTCAAGAAAGACTATTCTGTAGGCCGGGTTGGGAATGTCCATTCGTTTCTTAATCATCTTGGCATTCATGTCGGGCCAGTCCTTGCAGTTCATCGAATCGGCCACGGAGTAAGTTCGCCTGATTTCTTCTATCGATGTTCCACGAACTATCTTGTTGACGGTCGGGCATTTGTAAAGCCTCAATTCCTTAGTATAGGGCCACAAGGCTCCGTTGCGAATCGCCCTTTCCTTCTCCTTCACAGTCGTGCCGTCACCCCAATCCTTAAGCACCCAGGGAGTCTCATCCGGATGTATACTGTACTCACCTGCATCGCCGTTAACGAGATTATCATTGTTGTCATCGGCGTACATAATCCACGCTAAAGTCAACTGCTTGAGATTGCTCAGGCAAGTTGACCGTTTTCCCTGCTCCTTGGCCCGATTCAGAGCGGGCATCAAAATCGCCATTAAAACCGCGATAATGGCGATTACTACGAGCAACTCTATCAGCGTAAAACCATCTTTTTTAGTCATAACAATCCCTTTCCGCTTCTGTTCTTGAAACATTGCCTTGTTCAAAAACTCTATTCGATAACAAGAAGGTCC
>Ga0307378_10007733_pt1 | contig 14402 bp, 11 predicted proteins | sample UN1MG_FD_202238 | JGI IMG/M metagenome (GOLD analysis project Ga0307378, IMG submission 202238) | Soil microbial communities from Risofladan, Vaasa, Finland - UN-1 | ecosystem: Environmental > Terrestrial > Soil > Coastal area > Acid sulfate soil | place: Finland: Risofladan, Vaasa | collected...
AAATTACTTGATCAATTTGTTTCCCTCTTATTAGATCAGGTAATTCTTCTTCTGAATATATAGGAATACCTTCAGGATATAAAGGGCCTGAAAGTTCAGCAGGGTACTTTCTGCCTGCGATATCCGGGATTTGAGTAGCGGTAAAGGCAACTACCTCATAATTTGAATTATTTCTAAAATATACATTGAAGTTATGAAAATCTCTTCCAGCAGCCCCCATTATGATGATTTTAATTTTACTCACAAAAAGATTCCTCCTATAATATTATTTTATTCGACAAAACTTTTCAAATTCCTCTTTTTTTATTTATTTTTTTTATTTTTTATTAAACTTTGGCTATTGCTTTCTCCAATACATCTAAAGCCTCATCTAACTGTTCATCAGTAATCTCTAAAGAGACCAACATCCTAAGAAGGTTTTTATTGATTCCGGCGGTGGCAATAAATACTCCGTTCTTTATGCATTCCTGAACAATCTGGGCTGTTTCCTGGGCAGCCGGTTCTTTGATCTTCAGATCTTTTTTTACTAATTCTATAGCCATCATCGCACCTATACCCCGAATCTCTCCTATTAGGGAACAGCTGTCTTTCATTTGAAGGAAGCGTTCTTTTAATCTTTCTCCAATTTTTAGCGCTCTGTTTAAGAGGTGTTCTTCTTCAATAATATTTATCACCTCAAGTGCTGCCCGGCAGGCTACCGGATTACCTACATAGGTTCCCCCGATACATCCTCCGGGGAGGGTATCGGTAATCTCTTTTTTGGCAATTACTGCCGAAAGAGGCAGACCAGCAGCTAAAGATTTAGCCAGACAGATTATATCCGGCTCTATGTCCCAATTTTCTATGGCAAAAAACTTTCCGGTTCGGCCTATACCACTCTTTATCGAGGGAAAGACATAGAATGCCCCTCTTTGTGTAATAAAGGGTAGTTTCATTTTCTTTAAATAATTAATTGATAATTTCTTCCGCCGGGTCAACTCTGCAATCATATCCTCTACGAATTGTTGGTTTTGACTTAAAGCTGTTGTTGCACCTTTTGTACAAAGGTATTGGAACAAGAAATGATGTGCTGATAAAGCTTTGCTATTTGGTTTATTCCCTCTCGAGGAGCAGCAAGTATCCTACTCTCCAACCATCCATCGCATAAGTTTTAGAAAAGCTGTCTGATATCAAAGTCTTTTTTTTCATTTGAGTGAAAGAATCTATACTATAAGCTTGGTAATTATCATAAGTTATTCTTTGATATATTTCATCACTAAGTACTAATAAATTGTATTTTATAGATAATTTAGTTATTTCCTCTAAATTTTGGCGAGAAAAACTGAGCCAGTAGGATTATAGGGGCTGTTTATAAGAATTATCTTGGTAGAAGAATTAATTTTTTTATTTAGTTCCTCAATATATAGGCCTTTAAAGACAATGTAGATACAAAAAATCTTTTACCCCAAATACCTTTTCTGTCCCAATATACTTTTTTCAAGAAAGCAAACTTCCTAGTTAGAGATCTGCTGGCATTCTTTTTGATAGTTTCCACTACTTTGCTTACGGCATACTTCGGGGGAATAATCATATACAAATGAACATGATCTTTCTTTATCCCTATCTCTATATATTCTCAATCAGGATAATATTTCCTTATTTCCTGAAGTTTTATTTTTAGATAACTTTTACTTCGGTTAGCAAAATCATGCTTGGGTACCGGGTTATCCAGACAATGTGATATTGAGTTTTGTATACTGTATAGACTGATTTTCTTAATCTAATTTTTCATTATATCAAAGAACTAATGGAAGAAACAGGAAAATACTCTTATCTCCACCTTACAAGTAGGGAGTTACCGCTAAATTAAATTCTACTAAAAATAAAAAATCCTTTAGCTTTTTTGGAGATAATCACCTGATAATTCTATCTTTATAAAAATAATTATATTTTGATATTTATAATTCCATCAAATACTTTCATGGCAGGCCCAATCATGTATAAATCATCTTTAGTAATTTCTATTTTTATTTTACCACCTTTAACAATCACTTCAATCTGATTTTCTTTTATTTTTCCTAAAATATAAGCGCAACGGCGGCACTTGCAGTAGCTCCTGTACCACAAGCTAATGTTTCGTGGAAAACACCACGTTCATATGTTCTGATCTTTAGTATATTCCTTCCATTCACTTCAACCAAATTTACATTAATACCATATGGAAAAAGTTTTTCATTTTCACAAATATTTTTACCAAATTTATTTATATCCTCCTTATCTACATTTTCTACGAAAATAACACAGTGTGGCTCACTGGAATTGACTATAGAGACATCTATTTCTCCTATTTCTGAAAAATTAATACGGTTATTTAATAACAACTTATCATCTGGAAAATCAAAAATGAAGTATTTCTTCATCTCTTTCATTTTTATTCTGAGCCTTCCCATATTTACTTGGTATTTAGATCCAATCTTTTTAATATGTTTTTTACCATCATTTGTTTCTATAATAAGATCACTTTTATTTAACTTTTCGCATAAATATGCTGCCACACATCTTATGCCATTTCCACACATATCTGCTTCTGGTCCTTGTGATTCAAATATTTTTAATCGAATATCAGTAGTAAATGAGGCATCCAAATACAATACATCGTCAGCTCCAACACCAAAATTCCTATTGCAGAGGAATTTTGCTAATTTACTTCTTTTTTCAGGAATTATATTTTTACTAAATTCAGTATCAATTATAATAAAATCATTTCCACATGCTTGATATTTATGAAAATTGATTTTCATTTTTATCGGCCTCTTCCTTGAATTATAAATATAAATAAAGCGATTTTTGCTTTATGTTTAAATTTTCTACAAGATAATGTTCAGCAATTATCAAATTTATAAAATTGTTTAGATACCCACAGGTAAACCCGTGGTATTCTGCCCTTCGGGTTAATAACATATTTTACCTAATAATTCTTCAAAATTTCAAATTTTTTAAATTAAGGTAAAATACTAACGTTTTTTATTTAACTTATTTTTTTCCCTTTTAAAAAATTTAGGGAAATTTCTCTTTCCCCCATTATTCCTTCTGGTTTTTTAATTAACACTACAATTAACAAAACTCCTAAAAGAATAGTTGTAAGCCCTAGTGCTTGGGGTACTTGAAAACCAAAAAAATTAAACCCTTCTTCTATCGGAGCTAAAATTTCTGCAAATAATGTTACAATAGCCGCACCTATTATTGATCCGCTTATACTTCCCATTCCCCCAATTACTATCATCGTTACCACACTAAAAACAAAAGTTAGGTCAAATGCCGTAGGAAACAAATTTAATATAAGATGAATCCATAAAATTGCGCCTATCGAGGTAAAAAAAGCACTCAATCCAAAAGCATATATTTTATATTTTAATAGATTTATTCCCATATGTTCCGCCAAACACGGATCCTTACCAATAGAAATAAATGCTCTTCCTATATAACTCTTCTTTACCATTAATGTTATATACGCTAAGAAAACTGCCATTCCCCATACCCACCAGATATTGGTATAAGAAGGTAAATGTCTTAAGCCCATAGGTCCGTTAGTTATCTTAGGTAAATTTTCAGCAAGGGTTGCCATGATTATGTTGAATCCAAGTGTTCCTGCACAAAAATAAAAACCCTTTAAACGTATAGCTGGTAAAACCAGAATAATGCCTGTTATAACGCCAAATATACTTCCTATTAATAACGCTGGCAAAAAAGGAAGTTGAGTATTTAAAATAAAAGCTGGCAGATGTAAATTGATAACGCCTTGTTTAAAAGAAGTTGGAATCGTAAGAAACGCAGCCACGTATGCTCCTACTAACATGATTCCCCCATGACCTATAGAAAAAAACCCTATCCAGCCATTTATAATATTTAATGAAATTGCTAATATAACATTTATTCCAAATAATAAAAATAACGTTAGCCAAAAACCGGTTAATAATTTTTCTAATAAATAAAATGTTAAAAAAAACAAACCAATTGTCAAAATATATTTTTCTACAATTTTCTTTTCCAATTTCATTTTTTTCTCCTATTACTATTTTATATTTGCTCTGAAAAGACCACTTGGTTTAAAGATAAGTATTATAAAAAATACAACCCATACAAAAAGAGGTTTTAAGCCAACAAGTTCCTGAGGTAAATATGCAATAAAGATGCCTGTACCGATTGCTAGAATATAGCCCGAGACCATAGCCCCGAAAACATTTCCTACCCCTCCTATAACTGAAGCAATAAAAGCATCAACAACAGGGATAGCTCCCATACTACCTTTAACCGAACCAAATAACATCCCCCATAATGTTCCGGCTATACCTCCAAGAAGTGACGCAATTACAAATGTAATTATAATAGTTCTCTCGGTATTAACTCCTAAAGTTTCAGAGATTTTGCTATCGTAAGATATTCCCCGCATAGCAATCCCTAGTTTAGTATTTTTTACAAGATACACAAGCATAATACCTAATATTATAGTTACCAAAAAAATTATTATACTTTTTTTAAAAATTATAATATCACCTAATAAATATACCCCACTAAAAAACTTAGGTACCTTAAAATTCTTTAAGCTATCATCAAAAAGCATTATAGTTAAATTTTTCACTATTATAGAGGCACCCAGTGATGTAATAAAAAGAGTAATCATTCCTGATCCCCTAACTGGTTTAAAGGCTATCCTTTCTATGGCTAACCCAATCACTAATGCACCAATTATACCAGCTAAAATACCCGCCCAAAAAGGTAAATTAAAAACAGTTAGAGCAAAATAAGCAGCAAAGGCACCTACCATAAAAACTTCACCATATGCAAAATTAACTAATCCTATTATTCCAAAAGTCATAGTATATCCTGCTGCTAATAATGCAATTACACTTCCCCATCCTAATGCATTTAATACCTGTTGTATAAAATAACTCATAACCTACTCCTTATTATATTTTAGTTTAATTGTAATCAATATGTGTTTGGTTAATATGAAGAATTACATGATGCCTAAGTATATTTCTTTAATTTTTTCATTTTTAACCAGATCTTTACAATTACCTTCTAAAACAACCTCGCCTTTTCTAATTAAATAACCATAATCGGATATACCTAAAGCTAATTTTGCATTTTGTTCTACAAGCAAAATACTTATTCCTTCATTATTGATTTCTTTTATAATCTTCCCTACTAACTCTACTAATTTAGGAGCAAGACCCAAAGAAGGCTCGTCTAATAATATTAAATTTGGTTTACTCATTAAAGCTCTTCCTATAACCAACATTTCTTGTTCCCCTCCACTAAGCGATTCTGATAATTGATTAGTTCTATCTTTTAGAATAGGGAATAATGAATATACTCGATTTAAATTTTTCTCGATCTCCTGTTTACTTTTTAAAAGATAAGCACCTGCTAACAAATTTTCTTTAGTTGTTAAATTAGCAAGTATTCCTCGCCCTTCAGGAACAACTGTTATACCCATCCTTACTATTTTATAAGTAGCGAGATTGGATATATCTATACCGTTATATTTAATTTCTCCACTTTTTAAACAAGTTTGAGAAAGAATAGTGTTTAAAATAGTCGACTTTCCTACTGCATTCGAACCTAATAAAGTCACTATCGCACCCCGATTGATTCTAATAGATATTTTATTTATGATATCTTTTTTTCCATATCCTGCTACTACATTATTTAATTCAAGCAATGGAATAGTGCTCATGAAATACCTCCTAAATAAGACTCTATTACTCTTTTATTATTTTGGATTTCTTTTGGTGTTCCCCTTCCTATAATATTCCCTTCGTTCATAGCAATAATATCGTGACAAATTGTCATTATCACTGACATGTCATGTTCAATTACAATTATAGTTAAATTAAATATTTCTTTTATTTTATAAATTAGTTTGATTAGCTCCCTCGTTTCATTTGGGTTTAAGCCACTTGCAGGTTCGTCAAGTAAAAGCAATTCTGGTTTTAAGGCCAAAGCGCGAGCAATGCTGACTTTCCTTTGTTGACCAAAGGGAAGGTCTTCTGCAATTTGATTTGCTAAATTAGAGATATTTAATAAATCCATTATTTCTATAGTTTTCTCTATTATTTTTTTTTCTTCGCTTATATAATTAGATGTTTGAAACATCACATCAAAAAAATTGTATTTGTATTTTATGTGTCGAAAAAAACCCACTTTTATTTCATCGATTACTCTTGTGTATTTTTGCATTCTAATTTTCTGAAAAGTTCTTCCTATACCTCGATTTACCCTCATGTCAGGTGATTCATTAGTAATATTAACTCCTTTAAATAACACTTTCCCATCATCAGGTTTATACAAACCTGTAATTAAATTAAAAACTGTGGTTTTTCCAGCTCCATTTGGACCGATTAAACCTTTTAATTCACCCTTTTTTAAATGAAGAGAAAAATTAGAAACTGCTGTTAATCCTCCAAATTTCTTTTTAGCTTTATCTATTTCGAAAAAAACATTATTTGTATTCATGTAATTATAGCCTTTCATCTAAACAAAATCCTTAATTTGAATAAGATTCCAAATTATTCTGGGGAATAATGGGAATAAAAATTGTTAGAAATTTTTATTCCCATTATTCTAATCTGGTTTACTTAAAAGGAAGCGTTACTGTCCCTTCCGGAGTATATGATGCGTATGTTTGGAAATCGTAGAAATGTTGCTTACCATCTCTTACAATTTTCCAAACTAATCCTTTTTGAGGCCAACCTTCACCTGAAAAACTTGTGGGTTGTGTTGTCCAAGTACTTTCTACCTTTAAAAGTCCATCTTTTATTGCCATTCTTTTATCTGCAAGGCTTGTACTATCCCACCATTCTTCTCCTTTTTCTTCAATTAAGGAAGAAATGGTTTCAGCCAATATCATAAAAGCATCATATCCCATTGTTCCGAATGCACCAGGTTCCTCGCCTTCCTTCTTTATATATTCTTCGACAAATTCTTTTGCATAAGGCGAAAGCCCTGGTTGACCTGCAGAGAAATGAGTTGAGAATATCATCCCTTCAACAGCTTCTCCACCGACTTCAATAAGAGCCGATGTATCTACACCGTCCGTACCAACCAAGGGAAGATTAATAGCCAATTCTCTTGCTTGTTTTGCAATTTTAGGAGCATCCTGGGGCCAAGTAGGTAAAATAATCGCTTGAATTCCTAATTTATTTATATTAGATTTAAGTCTGGTTAACTGACCTGTATAATCACTATCTCCAGTATTATAGTTAAGTACAAGAGGAACAGGATTCTCTTTCCCTGTAAATTCTTTGAGGAAATAAATTATATATTCAGTAAGTTTCGTTCCATATGCACTTCCAACATCCTTGAAAATTGCAACAGTATCATAACCAAACTTCTCATTAATATACTTTGCTACTGCTCTTCCTTGATCGTTATCGGGTACTGGACTCATAAACATATATTCTCCCACTAAAGGAATTGTTGCAGTTGTACCACCAATATCTAAAAAACTAGTTTTAGCATCTTGAAAAACTTCTCCGGCAGCAGTAGCGTAAGAAATATCATTTCCACCTATACCACCCAATACCTCTTCGGCCCCTAATAAACGATGAGCTTTAGTTGCAAAAACAGCTGGATCACTTTGCCCATCAACAACAATTGCTTCAACTGGATAACCTTTTATTCCACCTTTCGCATTTAATAAATCTACCGCAACATCTATAGTGCGCTTATTTTCTATACCCATTTCGGCAGCTTCACCAGTCAAGCTAATAATTACACCAATTTTAATTGGCTCTTTCTCTGCACCTAAAGCCGAGCTCATTAAAATAAAAAACATCACGATAATTATTAAACTCCAGATACCATATAATCTTAATTTATTCACTTTTTTAACCTCCTAATTATTAGATACAATTAAAACACCTTCCTATTATCATACATATTACTGTAGATACACACGCCCTTAGGGACATGGTACCCTTCTTCTTTTGGGATTCAAGTAGAGCTTATCCTGCTTCGCATGAAATTGTTTTCATCCCCACCTTCACAAGTGGAGAGATCCCACTAAATTAAATTTATCATTAATATTACATCTTCTATCACCTTCTCACTTTTTTAGAATTTCGATCTATTTTTCTTGAAGCATAGTAAAAATAATTATAGAAATTTGATCTTAGTATTTTTATCATAATAAAATTTATCCAATCTTCCCTTTTTATCCACATATTTTGGAAACTGAACATAAACACTTACATCATAATCAGCCTCTGCATCTTGGGCAATACGAACATTACCTACAATACTAACCAAAAGAGTAGCTTCCTCCAAAGAAATCTCTAATCTATCCGAAACAAAATCGGCCATTCTTTTTGCTCCAACTCTAACTGCTTCCTTAAGCGAAGGAGCATTAGAAACAATATACCAATAATCTTTACTTTCAATCATGGGTGCTGGGATAAATGTATCTTTAATAACTTCAACAATTTCTATTGTTACTTCGGCACCACATTCAAGCCCAATATGAATTTCTCCTTCACCCATATTTGCATGAACATCTCCCATTTGTAAAAGTGCACCTTTTACAAAAATTGGAAAATATATTTTTGTACCAGCTCCAGCTTCCGGGCAATCCATGTTTCCTCCATGGATTCCTATTCGTCCTGTGGGTATTCTGCCAAAAGGTGTTGTCCCTATTGTCCCAATATGAGGTTTATTTTTTATTACAATATCTTCACTAAAAAATGCCTGATCATTTTCCATTTTTACTATCTTTGTAATTGGTGATTTTACATAATGTCTTAATTTACCTTCACCAGGAATTAAAGTTAAAACTCCGTGATCCTCCACTTTGATGTCTACTATTTTTATTACTAATATATCTCCCGCCTCTGCTCCTTTTATAAATAATGGACCCGTATTGGGATTCATATGTGACATATCAATAAAATCTGCTAAATCTTCATCTTTTTTTAATTGATCGAGGAAACAGTCAAATGTTTCAAAAATGACCTTATCTCCAATAGACGCACTTGAAACTGGCTTATTTTCTTTGTCATAATAGTATGTATGGTTTTCTTTACTAATTCTTATCACTACTTCATCGCTCCTTTTTTTATTATAAAAATCTAGGTACTTTTTTAGTATTTTTTTAATTTTTATTAAACCTTAGCTATTGCCCTCTCCAGCACGTCTAAAGCCTCATCTAACTGCTCATCAGTAATCTCCAAAGAGACCAACATCCTAAGAAGGTTTTTATTAATCCCGGCAGTAGGGACAAACACTCCGTTCTTTATGCACTCCTGAACAATTTGAGCTGTTTCCCGGGTGGCAGGTTCCTTGGTCTTTTGGTCTTTTACCAGTTCTATAGCCATCATCGCCCCTATACCATGGACATCTCCCACTATAGAATATCTATCTTTTATCTTTAGGAATCGTTCTTTTAATTTTTCTCCAATCTTTAGCGCTCTGTCTAAGAGGTTTTCTTCTTCGACAATCTTTATCACTTCCAGTGCTGCCCGGCAGGCTATTGGATTGCCTACATAGGTTCCCCCGATACATCCTCCGGGGAGGGAATCGGTAATCTCTTTTTTGGCAATCACTGCCGAAAGGGGTAGACCGGCAGCTAAAGATTTAGCCAGACAGATGATGTCTGGTTCTATATCCCAATTTTCTATGGCAAAAAATTTTCCGGTTCGGCCTATACCACTCTGAATCTCATCGGTTATGAGTAACATGCCGTATTTATCGGTTAGTTTTCTTAAGTATTCTAAAAAACCCTCCTGGGGGATGTTAAACCCTCCTTCTCCCTGGATAGGTTCAATCACGATAGCAGCAACAGAGTCGGGGGTTACCGTATTTACAAGTATCTTTTCAAAATCCTCAATTTTTGCCATAGGATGAGAGGAACTGGGGAAAGGTAAGCGGTATATCTCGGGGGCAAAGGGTCCGAAGTGGTACTTGTAGGGCATCGCCTTATGAGTCATAGTCATGGTTAGAAGCGTGCGGCCGTGAAAGGCGTTTTCAAAGACGATGATAGCCGGTCTTCTGGTATGAGCCCGGGCAATCTTTACCCCATTTTCTATTGCTTCTGCTCCGGAGTTAAAAAAGGCAGCTGTCTTGGGGGTATTCCCGGGAGCTAATTTTACCAGTTTCTCGGCTAGTTCTACCAGAGATTCATAGGGTATAGCAGTGAAATCGGTGTGCAGATATTTTTCTGCCTGGTCCTTAATTGCGGCTACTACCTTTTTATGGGTATGTCCTACAGCCAGACACCCCCAACCGCCGGTAAGGTCGATGAATTGGTTGCCATCTACATCAGTTACTAAGGCTCCCTCACCGTGGGCAATATAACAGGGCGAAAGGGAACCTCCCATAGGTTTGGCTACATACTTTTCTCTTTTGTTAGCAATTTCCTGGGATTTGGGTCCTGGCAAGTTGGTTTTAAGGGAAATGAATTTGGTCATTTAATCAGTCTCCTTTATTTTAAATAATATAAAATTATCCTTGCTTAGAGATATAATAAGAAATTAATTGCTTTATTAATGTCTTATTATATCTTCTTGGAAACCTCGAGTATATTTTTATCTTCCTCCTCTTTATGATATTGATAAATATCATTTTACTCATAATATAAAATCTTTATTCTTTTTTCATATTTAATTATATCACCCCCCCTTTTTCTGTATAACTAAATAATCTTAAAATAATGAAGTACTATTTATTTTTAGATACATATTTTTATCCAAATTAATAATTAAATTTTATTATTTGTACTAATTTCGAGTATGTTTATAATTTAGCTTAAAAAAACTGGTCATGCATGTTGTCTCTCCAATAAATATTAATAACCATAATATCCAAAATAGTAAGGGAAAAGTACACATAAGCAACGCATCTAGTTATAGCTGATTCTGCTTCATCCATTTTTTTTAATGCCTTCACTCATGGTGACATTTGTTAATCCCGGCGCAAAACCCATTCCACCTAAAACCTCCGAAAACTAAAACTTTCAAAAGATACTCCTCTTTTTATTGTATACGTATTTATTAAATTAGTCGATAGCGAATAGATACTGTGTCAAAAGTCAACTTACAAATTCTCCTTAAGACATAATATTAAATCATATTTATTCTAAGTACTTAAATAGCAACGTACTCCGTCTTATTATGGTAGATGGCATGAGCGACCAAGAGCAGTTTTCTCATGACGGAAATGACCGCTACCTTTTTAGATTTATGATGAACGATTAACCTTTAAAAGAAGATGGATATCTTCTGATTATTTTTATTGGCGCAAAGGGTCGGCATGTAGAGCATCTTTCGGATATACTTATTGCCATTTTTACTGATCTTGCTTTTACCTTTTACCGAGGTGCCGGATTCTCTTTGTATTGGATCCAATCCGATCAATGCCGTCATCTGCGCCCGATTCGTACCTTGATAAGTATTAAATAGAGTCAGTAAGCTAAAGGCTGCCTGGTTCACAAAGTCCAGGTTATCTTTGCCATCAAATAACAAAAAGGCTTTCTTTGAGATATCAATTCCGATATACTATATATTAGAAATTTTCTAATTATTTTAGGAGAGTTTGTGTGGGTCGCCTTTCTATAACTTTACCTTGTGGCAACCCAAGCTGAAATGGGCCCATAACCTTTCGCTTCTGATACTTTCCAAGATTGGAAAAGGGCGGTCCATTGATTTATCAAACTCATCATGAAAAATTAATGATGGTTCCAGTCGTTTAGTTGACTTTACCTACTACAAACTAATTTCGTATCATGATAGCATATTTTGTTAATTATTTAGATATTGTTATAGTACAAGTCGTTAGTCGTTAATTCAAAACTCAAAATTTTTTCGTATGAAGTTTTACTTTCAAGGTGATGGTTGGAATTATCCAACCACCTGTAATTGCAGGTTCAATAAATTAAACCCCCTACAGAAAAAGGAATTATTATACTATCTAGTTAACTAGATAGTGGTGTTAAATGATACTTGTTAATAAAAATTCACAAAATAAAATAGGCAATTAATGATAGAGCCTTCATTAATTGCCTTTATCTATTTATCGAATTTAGGTGAAGTTACTCTACCAAGGGTAGCGCTCCATCTAAATCCGCTAATGGATTTGATGACAGTCTTATAGTTATTCACTACAAGCCCAGCAGAAAAGATTTTTTACCATCTTTTCGCTTCGGCGGAAATACCTTTCAAGATAAATTTTAACCATTCATCTTTACTTATTATTTTCCGCACCTCTACCTCCACCTATATTATATAATTTACTATTATTTTAATAATTTTTGCATAATTATTTAACTATGTCAACCCTTCCTATAAAACTTTATTAAAATTTGACTCTGTATGCCGTTCGCTCATGATAATTAGTAACGATTTGCATATATCCGTTTAATTCTCTATCAAGAGATAAATCACCTGTATCAACAAGTAAAGGAGCTCCTTTTAAAGAAACAATTTTATTATAAGTAGCAATGATAATAATATTATCTCTCTTGACCTTCCGAATGACTTGCGGACTTAATGGTTGATTTCCTCTTCCAAAGACATAACCCTGTCCACCTATTGGGGTAATGATTAGCTTTGCCTTTCCCCTATTAATGAGTTTCAATAATTCGCTTTCGCCCAAATCTAGTCCTATTACTTCTTTTTTATAAACAACATCTACACCTAATAAAGTATAGCTTAAACCTAACCTCTGCATTATGGCTCTCGTAGTTGTCCCGGGACCTATTATATAAAAAAAATCATTATCCATGCTTTCAATAATATCTTCGGCAATAGCTTTCTGAATAATTTCCTCACTAGGTGAACTCCCTAATTTTCCACCTTGAATACACTTCCTTTCATAAGGGATCTTAAGATACCCAAATAGCCTAGCTTTTACAATACCATTTCGGAATGCCTGCTCATCAATATCCATAACTTCTGCTTCTCTTAATTGATGTATCTTTTTTTGTAAATATAATAAAGATAGCTCTCCTGCTTTGGATGGACTGGAGGCAAAAACCGCTGAATGAATCTTAACTCCAGTAGGAATACCGATAACGGGTAAAGTCGTTCCGATAGCAATATAAATATCTCTTGCCGTTCCATCTCCACCCGCAAAAAGCAATAAATCTACACCACGATCCCGGATTATACGAGCTGCTTTTTGGGTATCTGCAAAAGTTGTCTCTTTGCTTTTGATTCCATTTATAATATCAGAAACAAAACCACAACTAATTGTTTCGTTTTCTCCCATATCACCAGGGCAGGTCATAAGTTTCAGGTTATCTTGTATCAAAGAAAGAGGTTCTAAAGCTACAGATGTTCTTTTTGGAGATAAAGAAATCGCACCTAAGCTTTTGGCCTTTTGAAGTATTTCTCGCCCATCAGTACCTTTTAAACCAACCCGCCCCCCCATACCCGCAATGGGATTAACAATTAGTCCTATTTTATACATACAGTGTATCCCCAATAACTCTTATTTAGGTTGAAAATAACCATTATATTTCTTTTTATAAGCTCTCCACGTAATAGCCCATTTTGAAGGGTCATCGAATACATCATGATCAATATGATGAACGGAACTTTTATATGGGGCATTTTTAAGCTTTTTAGGATCTTCGTATGCTTCTTTAACAATTTGTCCTAATATCGCTATAAATTCATCAATATCGTCTTTTGAATATGATTCGCTCGGTTCAATAGTAAACGGTTCTGGTATTAACCACGGTTCATGGCTTGTCCAATAATGAGTACCAAAATCAAATATTCTCCTCTGAATATTTTCAGTATTAATACCTGTTTCTTTGGTAAGTTTTTCCCAACTATAACGGACTTGCTCAATACGATGTTTATGCTCTGGAAATGCCATACTAACACCACGAAGTTCTAGAATCTTCTTCATTGTGTAATTATTATTTAATACAGCCACATTTGAAACTTCTCTAAGTCCTTCCGCTCCAAGACTCATTATCCAAGCATATGCTTTAAGGATTACTGGTATTACACCATAAAAATCCTTTACTTTCCCTATACTATCAGAACTATCATAGTCAAGAAAATACTTATTATTCTCTTTATCATAATTAACAACAGGAACAGGTAAAAATTTTGCAAGTTTATTTGTTACACCAACTATTCCCGAACCTGGTCCTCCACAACCATGAGGAGAAGAAAATGTCTTATGAAGATTAAAGAACGAAAGATCAAAATTTGCCTCTTTCGCTCTTGTTATACCTAATAATCCATTAGCATTAGCTTGATCGTAACCGCAAAGCCCACCAAAATTATGTACTATTTTAGTAAACTCAGCAATTTTAGAATTATAAATACCAGTGTCTTCAGGATTAGTTATAAGCAATGCCGCAGTATGTTCAGATACTACCTTCTTAAGAGCTTCTATATCAGGACACCCGT